>Ga0255111_1000288_pt1 | contig 15932 bp, 10 predicted proteins | sample Law_Yuk_RepA_8h_FD_188472 | JGI IMG/M metagenome (GOLD analysis project Ga0255111, IMG submission 188472) | Freshwater microbial communities from St. Lawrence River, New York, United States - Law_Yuk_RepA_8h | ecosystem: Environmental > Aquatic > Freshwater > River | place: USA: New York... | reverse complement strand
ACGACCGCCGAAATCATCGATCAGCTGCTCATTGTCCAGGCTCTCCAGCCCGAAAAACGTATCTCACACGTGGTGATGATGGGAATGGGCGAACCCCTTCTGAACCTGCCAAATGTCATCGAAGCATTGACCCTGATGGCAAACGAAATGGGACTTAGCTGGCGCCACTTGACCGTCAGTACTGTCGGCGTCATTCCAGCGATTGAAAAACTGGCTCAAATGGACCTTCCGCTAACGCTTGCGGTCTCGCTGCACGCACCAACGGATGACCTCCGCGATGAGCTGGTCCCGCTGAACCGCAAGCATAACATCGCCCGTCTGATGCAAGCCTGTAGCGAATATGTCTACCAGACCAATCGTCGCTTGACGTTTGAATATGTCTTGTTGGCGGGTGTGAATGACCGTGATGACGATGCACACGCCCTTGGAAAGCTCCTCGCAAAGCAACCACTGTGCGCGCTGAACACGATTCCGTATAACTCCACAGATGTCGAAGCTGCGTACAAACGCCCTCAGTCCGCGAGTACGCGCCGCTTCCGAGATATTGTCGCATCCTACGGAGTTACCGTCACTCAGCGACAGGAACGTGGACAGAAGATTGCCGCTGCCTGCGGTCAGTTGAAACGGTCAGCCTTGCGCTCTGGACATTCCCTCATCCCGCTGCAAATGCTGAAAGCAGATGCCTAGGCATGAGCACTGAGTCCGATGGTGTGGATGTAGCCACGGATGACTCAATTCGCCTGCCGACCGAGTGGACGCAGGCGGAGTGGCAGGCAGAGCTTGCCAAAACAAAACCAGCCAGCATCATCGCGTTCCTTAGAACCAATAAAATCCAGCCATCTGCGTTTCGACTTCTCCCTGAGCTTGTCAAAATGCCGACAAACCAGCTACTGATCGCACAAACGCTTGCAAAGTCGCCCGTCCTCGCCGCGAAGTGGATGACACCGACCGAACCGGCATCGCCTGCTGCTGCGGAAGCAGCTCCGCCTGCTCCACAAGGGGATGCATCCCGCGGTGGCCTCTCCCGGATGCAGCGTCAGAAACCAGCCACGATACCTGTAGCAAAGCTTACAAAGATGGAACAGGCAGTTTCAGGAAGCCTTCAGCATCCGGATGCCACGCTGCTCCCAGACACACACGTAGACTCACTCCCCGAGCTCCACACGAAGCTGTCTGCTGCCGAGGCACGCATTAAAGAGCTAGAAGAGCAGCTGGATGACTCCAAGGCAACACTTGGACGCCTCGATGCAGAAGTCATCGCCCTTCAGAAATCATCCAAATTTGCAACCGAGTTCGTTGACCGCATCCAGGACATCATCGAAACCGAACGCGGCACTGATTTCCGGAAATACCCGGCTGACAAGCGCCCGTCGCGGCTCAAGACGGAAACATTGAAAGTCCTCCGCAATGAAGCCGTGCTCCAGGGTGAGGTGGATACTTTACGCAAGCAACTGAAGTCGCCAGTAGCGGCTCGCAGCGTTCCCCTGTCCGTAGACAAGGCGGTTGAGCACGCGATTGCTCCACAGGTCAAGTCAGCGATGCAGGCGATTATGTTGCATGGCAAAGCGGAATGGAACGCAATCCAGCGGATGGTGACACATCTCCTGAATGACACTTCCCTGACGCAAGTCGACATCGCAACCCTCCGCCACGTGCAGGCCGAAGCGCTCCTACGTGGCAAGCGCGATGATGAAGCTCTTGCGCTCCTTGGCGAAGCGCTCCGACTGTTCATCAGTAAAAAGCGTTATTCAGATGCCCTTGACTGTCTCACATTGGCATTGCGCGCAATCGCCACGGATGGTGTTTCGCAGGATGTGGTCTCTGCGATGCGTGCTCTGGTTTCTACCGTCCCAGATGATGCAATGCGTAAACTCGTACATCCGCTGGCACGTCTGAGATCTCGCAACCGGAAGGCATTTGAGCATCTCTTGCCTGCAACGCTGGACTGCGCTGCCACAAAGCGGCTCCTTGCCGGAGTCGATGCCCTCGCAACGCGGCGTATTTCAGACTCCGAATCATTGTCATTACCGCTTGAAAATGGACGTCGGCATAGCTGTACGGTCAGAGAAATCATCCGGCGCATCGAACGAAGTGATGTCAGCTATATCACCCGTGTGCGCGAAGGTCAGGAGCTTCTCCTCCAACAGGATGATGCATTGGCCCTTGCCATCGAAGCCTGCCTTAGAGAGTCATCATCGCCTTGGGCACTGATTCCACTGCAAAACCATCACTGGCGCGCGGCAGTCATCGATGCATCAAATATTGCTCGATGGAACAGCGGTAAAGCTGGCGACAAATCGGTGTCACATGCATCCCGGATTCGTTCCATCTGGCAGCAGCTTGTGTTGGATGGCTACTTCCCTGTGAATATCTATGCGGATGCCAACCTTAAGCACAACGTCACTGACCCGGATGTCCTGACGCAGCTTATTGATCAGGGAAGTCTGCATATCACCCACGGTGAAGAGGCGGACCGGGTGATTCTGCGCTGGGCGTGCAAGCATTCAGCCATCGTGGTCACAAACGACAAAAATATGCTTAGTGCGCACGCCGATGTCATTCCTGCAGATGAAACTCCTGAGCGTGCCGGATTCGAATTCACGAAGTCGGGGATGCCAAAAATTCACGGAATCACACCCTTTCGGCGTGACTCACCGCTCGTTTCCGACGAGGCCTAGTCCAGTTCTTCGTCCGATTGGTCATCATCGGGCTCAGCTGTGGGATTTGCAGCCTCTCCTGATGGTTCCATCCGGGGCATGAGGAGATTCAAGTCCTCAGGTTCTTCCCACTCACTGTCATCTTCGATTCCAGCATGTCGCCGTAAACGCTTGAGCTGTTCAGCATCGAATGCATCCAAGACACCAGCCCGCTGGTAATGAAACACAGCATGCTTATCGAGACGCAGCTCGCTGTAAAGATCGGCCAGAAGACAGTGGTACGCGGAATTCTGCGGCGCGAGGCGTACTGCCTGACGGACCGCGACGGCGGCATCCCGGAACTGGAGCATCCGCCGGTACTGAGCCCCTAAGCGAACGTTGTAATAGGCATCCACTGGACTGAAAATGGTCGCCTGCTGCATTTCCCTGACGGCTTCGGTATTCCGACCCGCACGGACGAGCATGTCCCCAAGCCAAAAGTGGTAGAAGCCATCTTGCGGCTTATAGCGCACGGATGCCTCGAGCTCTGTAATGCCTTCTTCTAGGTTTCCAGCCTGTGCACAGGCATCCCCTAGTTTGTAATGGTAGTAGGAGTTTTTGGGTTCGAGCGCCACCGCCTTGCGAAACTCGAAGATCGCCGGCTGAAGGCGCCCATAGTACATATAGAGCTCGCCCATCGCGAAGTGTGGTTCGGCCCGCTGCGGAGCGGTTTTGATGGCGCGGCGGTACTGCCGGAATGCGTTTAGGCCTTGTCCAGAGTAGACATAGGCATCCCCGAGGTCGATACGCTGCTCGGTATCATCCTCGCCTTTTTCATTGGCTTTACGAACGGCACTGCGGTACTGGATGAGGGCTTCCTGAACCTGGCCATCCGCAATCAGCTTGTCAGCATTCTCAATTTGATCATTGGAGATGACAGTAAACGGGTCATTCCCGTCACCACGTTCATCGCCTATATCCGGTGCATCGAAATCTACATCGGCGTGCGAATCTGCATCCGGGTCGGCCGGTATAGGTTCCACATCACTGAACAAGTCATCAGCCATACCACTCACGTCCTACACCCTCTTGGGGCTATCAAGTACCACGGTCACAGGACCCCAGTTCGTCAACGAGACTTCCATTTCGGTCCGAAAGCGCCCCGTAGCCACAGCGGTGCCATGCTTTCGAACAGCATCACAGACATCCTGATAGAGCAGTTCCGCAAGCTCAGGCCGGGCCGCGCCAGTCCATGATGGCCTGCGTCCCTTCCGGCAATCCCCCATCAGCGTAAATTGCGAAACAAGCAATGCTTCGCCATTTACATCGGAGAGTGAAAGTTCCATGCCATCCGTTGCGCCGGGTTCAGGAAAAAGCCTTAAGTTTACGATTTTATCTGCGCACCATTTGACATCCGTGGGACCATCATCCGGAGAAACCCCGATGAGTACCAGCAAACCCATGCCGATGGACCCGACGGTTTCGCCGTCGACATCAACTTTTGCCTGCCTGACTCTTTGTAACACCAAGCGCATCGCGATTCGGATGGTACCACGCGGGGTCTCCCGGTACGTTGACATTCTAGCGAACGGAAAGGTATGCTCTGCGTTACGTTTACATTGGAGGCACTAATGCTCATTTCTCGACGAAACCTTACGCTTTTGGCATCCTTTGGGATGATTGGACTGATTGGTTGTGCGCCTGCGGGCAAAGAAACCACATCTGATGCTCCAAAAGCCGATGCTGGCGCATCTTCAACCGTCAAAATCGGGTTGATTACTCCAGGTAAGGTGAACGATGGTGGCTGGTGCCAGCTTGCTCAGGATTCTGTCAATGCGATTGCCAAGGAAACCGGCGCTACGCTGACTCCTGCGATTGAAGAGCCAGCGAAGGCGGAAGTCGAAGCCGCGATCAGGCAGCTTGCTGAAGGCGGAAACACCCTTGTGTTCCTCCACGGAAGCGAATATGACACTCCGGCTGCAGTGGTTGCGAAGGACTTTCCGAACACCACATTTGTTGTTGTGGGCGGCCGTACCGAAGGTGCAAATCTCCTTCCACTGCAAATCAGCGAGCGCGAAGCGACGTATCTTGCTGGATACGTTGCCGCAAGCCTTTCGAAGACGCATAAGATTGCAGCTGTCGGCGGCATCGATATCAAGATTATCAAGTCTGGTTTTGAAGCCTACGTAGCGGGTGCGAAGGCTGCAGACCCGAAGGTCGATGTTCGTGTAACGTACACGGGCTCATTCGATGATCAGGCGAAGGCAAAGCAGCAAACGCAGGCGCTCTTGGCGGCTGGTGTGGATGTCTTTACGCACAACGCAAATGCTGCGGGTGCGGGTGTTGCCCAAGCGATTGAAGAGGATGGCAAGGCTTTGTTTATTGGTGCGAATGCCCCTCAGACTGACCTTGCGCCGAAGCAGAATGTTGGCGCGTTTATCATCGATACGCAAAAGGGCTACCTCGTAGCTGCTAAGGCTGTTATCGACAAGAAAGCGGATGGCAAGGCATTCAAACTTGGCATCAAGGATGGCGCAACGCGGTTTGAGTTCAACGCTGCGGCGTCTGGTTTGTATACACCTGAGCTCAAGGCGAAGGTGGAAGGCGTCAGCAAGGATATCGAAGCGGGAACTGTCAAGATGTAGGACCTGTGGCGTATCGCTACGGACGAATGGCAGCCCTGTCCTCCGGACAGGGCTGTTTGCATTTACCCCCGGCAGGTAGAATCAAATATGCAAGACACGAACACGCTCCCAGCACTTCCAACTCCGCCTGACATCACACCACGCCAAAAGACCCTTGCAAATGGGATGCGTGTGATCAGCCTCGAAGAGCATAGCAGCCCCAATGTATCCATACAGGTCTGGTACAACGTTGGCGGCAAAGATGACCCTGCTGGACGCGCCGGATTTGCACACCTCTTTGAACATCTCCTATTCAAGAAGACACGTAACCTCCCAGATGAAGCCATGGACCGCTTCACCGAAGATGTCGGAGGTGAAAACAATGCGTACACCACCAATGACCTGACTGTTTATCACGAAGTCGTGCCATCCAATCACCTAGAGCGCATTCTCTGGGCCGAAGCAGAGCGGATGGTCAACCTCGATGTCGATGACGCGAACTTCCGCTCGGAGCGTGATGTCGTCAAAGAAGAATATCGACAGGGCGTGCTGGCGCAGCCATACGGCCGCTTTGATGATGCCTTTGACAGAGCCGCTTGGACCATGCATCCCTATAAGTTTGGCGTCATCGGCGATATCGGTAACCTCAATGCAGGATCCCTCTCGGATGTCATCCGGTTTCACAAAACCTACTACCGCCCAGACAATGCGACGCTTATCGTGGTGGGAGATTTCAACACAGCGGTGCTTGATCGCATAGTCTCCGCGACCTTTGGGCGCCTCAGCGCTCCCAGCAACGTCATCCCGAGAGTTCCCGTAAACGAGCCACCTCGGCGCACACAAGTTCGTCTCAACAAGACGTATGCAAACCTCCCACTGCCCGTCGTCGCACTCTCGTTTCAGCTCCCAGCAGTGCGGGACCTTGATATGGCCGCGGCGATGGTCCTCGATGGAATCCTCTCCGGAGGTGAATCCAGCCGCCTATATCAAGAGCTGATCTATCGACTAGGCCTTGCAAGTGACATCGCCAGCTACCTCGATACCCGTGAACACGGCTCGACGCTTGTCATACGAGGCCTTGCCGCTGAAAACATCACCCCTGCTAAGCTTGAAGCAGGCATCATCGATGTCATCTCCTCCCTGAAGACAACACCCGTCAAACCCGCCGAGCTTCAGCGTATCAAGGACCGTATTCTCACCGACATGCTGCGGAGCCGCGAGACAACCGATGGCATCGCAGCCGCAATCGGTCAAGCAGCGGTGGTCCTAGGCGACATTAAGCGTGTCAACACAGATCGCCTGGCCATTCAGAACATCACGCAGGATGATTTGCTGTCATTCTGCAATACGTATCTAACGATTGATACAGCGCTGATCGGTGTGGGCACATCCGGACCAGAGACGAAACCCGCTCCCATCCGTGAGCCGGTTGCCAACCGTGGTCAAGCCAAGCCACGCAGCAAACGTGGTATCGCACAGGTCCCCGTGCCCGGTAAGCCGTCCAAACTTTCAATTCCATCCGCGACCAAAGAGACCCTCCCGAATGGGCTCAAGCTGATCATCGGGCGGCAGCGCCCAACCGGCATCACCAACATCAATGTCGTTATCGGGACTGGCTCTCTTGCGGACAAGGATGGCCTCTCGGGAACCGCATCCCTTGTTTCAGAGCTCTTGGTACGTGGCACCGTCAGCCGGGATGCCATATCCATCGCAGCAGAGGCAGAGTCCCTCGGTGGTACGCTCTCAACCAGCATCACGCACGAGGCAATCCGGATTGAAATCAGCGTTCCTAGCACACGGGCCGGCCTCGCGCTGGAGCTCCTTGCAGACCTCACACAGCGGTCCACATTCCCGGATGTTGAGCTCGACAAAAAGCGTACCGAGCTTCTGGACAACCTCAAAGTAGACCTTGGCCGCCCGGGGACGCTTGGCCGCCTCGCGATCAACCGTTCCATCTATGGAAAACTGGGCTACGGTCGCCCCGTTGGTGGAACCCTAAAATCCCTTACGCGCATCCGGCAACGCGACCTCAAGGCATTTCATGCGACGTACTTCACAGGACGAAACACGACACTTGTGCTCACTGGCGATGTACCTAAATCCATTAAGGGTGATATCAGCGCGGCGCGTTGGCTTGATATGGCGGATGTCAGTGTTCCGAAAATCCTCCCACAAACACGAATCGAGAAGCCCGCAGTCATCCTCATCGATAAACGGGATGCCGGGCAGGCAGCGGTCATCGCATCGGCTCCAGGTGTTACTCGCAGTGACAAGCGCTGGCCAATCCTGATGCTTTCGAACAGCATCCTTGGGAGCGGCTACAGTGCGCGCTTGAACAAAGAGATCCGTATTCAGCGCGGGCTGGCTTATGGCGCGTTTTCCGCCCTGAGTGAGCGTAAAGGAACCGGTGTCATCACCTTGTCGGCGCAGACGCGTCTCGATGCGGCATCAACCGTTGCGGAGATCCTCGTGGCACAGCTGGAGCGGATGAAGCAGCAGCCGGTCTCTCCGGATGAGCTTTCAATCCGTCGGTCAGCCCTGACGGGACCACTTTCCCGGACGCTGGCAACAGCGGATGGTTACGCTGAAGCACTGATAACGCAAACGATGTTCAATCTTCCTGTCGACCAAACAGGTATTGCGGCCACGCTTGAGACCATCCGAAAGGCTGATTCATCCGATGTGCAACGCGTGATGCGGGACGTCTTTGGGAGTGGAAAAACGTCAGTGGTGGTGGTGGGTGATGCCCGCGTCTGCCTTGCAGATCTCAAAAAGCACTTCAAGACAGTAAAGGTCATAGCGGAGCGAAGCTTGCTTCAAACCATGGATAGCTGGAGTTAGTGCAGGATGGTGGTGACACCTGCTGCAATGGCATAGAGAATGACCGTGACCACTAGCGGCTTATCCTCAATGAGGGTAGCCTCGGGTGTCTCACCCACTCCATGTTTGTGGATCAGGTACAGGTAGCGCATGATCCCGTGGAGAACGAACGGAATCGTTGCCATCAGGTACGGATGGCTCTTCCCCGTATCTGAGAAGAAACTGTAGAGCGTGTAGGCCATGATGCAGCTGCTTGCGGCAATCGTGAGCAGCTGGTCAAGCATCGGGATGCTGTATTCCTGAAGTATCGCTCTGGTCGAACCGGATGACCCGTGAGCCGAGATTTCACCGCGCCGTTTGGCAAGCCCCAAAAACAGAGCGAGAAGAAGCGTACAGAGGAGGAGCCACTCGCTCATCCCGACCTGGATCGCAAATGCTCCAGCCGCGGCACGGATAACGAAGAGGCTAGCAAGCGTCAGAACATCGAGAATGACGATGTGCTTTAGCCAAAGCGAATATGCCAATGTGATGACAAGGTATGCGATGGTTGCTGCGAGAAACTTCGGCCCAACCCAGAACGCGGCAGTAAGACCTACGGCTATACCAATGATACTGAATGTTAAGGCCGTTGATATCTTGAGGTCACCACTTGCAATCGGCCGTAGCTTCTTCTTTGGATGATGGCGATCATTGTCAACATCACGGATGTCATTGATGATGTATGTACAACCCGATACCAAACAGAACACCAGGATTGCAACGATTAGTGGGATGTAATCGTTAAGGGTGCGTGGCTTGTCCGATGTAAAGAGTGCAGCAGCAGCGACGAGTACATTTTTGACCCATTGCTTCGGTCGCAGGGCAGCCAAAATAGCGGGAAGCCGCCGTCGGTTTCCCGGGGCGGCTTCCTGATTGAGCTTGGATGGCTTAGTTTGCGACATCCAGTTCCTGTTTGACCGACTGCGACTTCTTCAAGCCATCGACATCGGTGACAGTCAACGTAATCACAAACTTACCGGCCTTGGTAAAGACCTTTGTAACGCTGCGTCCAACGGTGTCTTCTTGAATACCGTCACGGGCATCCCAGTCCCAAGAGAACTTGAGGTTGGAATCTCCACCTTCAGCATCTCCAGAGAAAACGACATCATTATTGATGAACGCAATCTGATCTTCCAGTGGGTTGACGGATATGTCAGTTTCATCGGTGATGACCTGAATCTCACCAATCTGGAACTGCTGATACTTGTCACCGCAGATAACAAAGCTCTTGAGCTTTGCACCGTCACCAGACAAACGCTTCTTAGCCGACTTGAAAATCGAGCTGATGGGCAGGCTGACTGGAAGATACGCATCTGGGTCTTCCGTTGGCTTCATGTCAAGTGGACGTACCAGCTCGTAGCGGTCGCCATTTGCCATGATGGCAATGAAACGCATCCGCTCGAACGGTGCGGTATTGGCGAGGGATCCGGACGACGAAAATCCACCGTCTCCACCATTGCCACCAGGGAAGCCACCACCGGATCCAGGATTGCCACCGCCAGGGAAGCCTCCAACATTGGAACCAGACGATGAGTTGAAGCGGGCCATCATGCGAAGATAGGTACGACCATTTGCAATCGCTGCAGCCAAGTCGACGGGCGACTTGAAGTCGATCCGACCACCCTGGTACATACCATGCGTAGTGACCTTGATAGCCGCATCGCCAAGGAGAACGTTCTCAGTGGTTGGTTCAGCTTTACCGGATCCCCAGGAACTCAGAGCAATGTTGCCAGAATCCCCTTCGCCACGGTATAGCGTGAAGGTAACCGGTTGCGAACCGTCTTGTGCAGTAGCGAGAGGCATTAGGACGCCGGCCAAGGCAGTCGCTGCAATAGCAGCAACCATATGATGTCCAAACAAACGAGGAGTGCGCATCGGATTCATTCCGCCCGACTTCCTTTCGGTTCCTAAAAACAAGCACGCACCGGCAAAACCGCTTCGGTGCGGATGGTGCATTATACACAACGAAATCACACTTCGTTATATACGCGCTTGATTAACCATAATCGGGTTCTTCACAGGTGCATCCATGGAGTATTATTGTCCCTAAAGATAACGCTTGGATGGAGTGACGCCAATCATGGATGGCCTCGAACATATCAGCCCATGGCCCCGCCGAACAGCCGCGGCAACCCTCGTGAACAGTGCAGTATCAACCGTTGTTGATGGCCACCCCTTCGTCCACCATCTTGCTGGAAAACTGAACACAGTCGGTGTTGACATCGCTCACATTGTCGACTTCATCGTGGTACCCAGTGAACACTTCCATCATGAGTGGACATCCGCAGGGTTTGCCCGCCAGGAGGGCATCGATGAACTCGGCTTCATCTGTCCTGATGCCCAGCTACCGTCTGTACTCGTCTGCCCAAAGTCAGCCAACCTAAAGTTATACATCCGAGTTGAATCCATCGAAGCATTTCTAAATGCAAATAACCTACAAAACGTAGAGGTTCATGGATCCCCCGAGGCAGACCTACGCTTTTCCGATGAACTCATCCCTGGTTCCGCCTGCTACCTCGTACAACGAAACGGCACTCGCGGTTATTCGGTCGTATCGCCATCAGGTAGCTATGCAGCTGCCATTGACGCCGTCCGGGATGCCTATAAAGACCGTCCAAGAACCGGGGATGACCTTACAGACACGCGTGGAGCACAACAGGCCTTTATCAAAGCCGAGACACTTATCGGAACAGGCCGCGCAGTAGATGAGTTCTTTTCCGCGGAACGTGACTACTGGATGTCTCGTAATGCTGCCGGTCGCTGGCAAAAGTCCAGACAGGATACTGTTGGCATCGGATGGTCAAACCACGACCACCACACCTACCGCTCGAGCCGTGAGGGCTTCCAAGGTCTTATCCAACTCTTTCTGAGAATGGGTTTTACACTTCGTGAACGCTTCTATGCAGGTGCGGATGCTGGCTGGGGCGCACAAATTCTTGAGCATCCGGTAAGCCGTGTTGTAATCTTCGCTGATGTCGATATCACCGCCGATGAACTCAATACCGACTTCGGCATCACCGCATTGCCACCATCAGAGTCTCTCGGCACCATCGGCCTGTGGTGTGGACTTCATGGAGGCGCGATTGGACTTGCAGGGATGCACCATCTAGAGGCTGAATTCATTTGCACAGCTGTACGCGATGCCTTTATTCAAGACGGCGGTCGCGTCATGAATCCGTTTACCGACATCGAGGTTTTGTGGCAGGCATTCACTGCACCTGAGACATGGTCGGTGTTGCCTGAACGGCTGGACACACTCGTTCGGGATGGCCTTCTTGATAATGCCAATGCTGAGACGTTCCGCATAAGTGGAGCGCCAGGTTCACACCTCGAGATACTACAACGCTGGGATGGTTTCAAAGGCTTTAACAAGACGGGCATCAGCGACATCATCACGAAGACAGATCCCCGTACGCTCAGCCACTAGAAACATTCTGATTGCACTCGGCGACATAAAGCATGATGGCGCTACGGAGTGATGGAAAACTGATGTCGACATCTAGTAGTTCAGAGAGTGAAAACCAGCGGTGCGCATCCACTTCGGTCCCATCCAAGCTAAGAGCCCCTTCAAGACCGCAGACATAGACCATGTCAAATGTCTCATACGTGACACCGCCATAGGTATAGGTATTTGGAAATGCGGAGTGTGGAACCGGATTCAGTGCCATGAGTCCGGTTTCTTCCTGAATCTCTCGGAGCAGCGCATCGGTACCCGACTCTCTGGGCTCGACAAAGCCCCCAGGAAGTGTCCAAGTCCCCTCCCTTGGAGCACGCATCCGCTTTAGAAGGAGCACGTCTCCATTACTCCTTTTACAGATGCCAGACACGCTAGCGCCGACATTGAAGTAGACCTGAAAGCCACACACTGCGCACACAAAGCATCTATGATTTTCCGATGCATCAGCAGACTCACCACACTTCGGGCAAAAAGCAAAATGTTCACGAATTTGCATCAGAGCAGCGTCGCCTTTTCCATCAGGAGCGCGTCATCGTTCACGACATTTCCAACACGTTTTGATACTTCCCAGACGACGGTGTCACTTTCCGACCACGGATGGAACAGGTGGGACAGCTCAAGGTTTGTCTTGATTCGGGCATCCAACCATAGCGTGTAGTTTCTTGGATGAATGATTACTGGCATCCGCTCATGAAGATTACGAATCGCATCATTTGCCTCCGTCGTCAGAATCGTGCACGAACGTAGCGGGGACCCATCCGGAGCAGTCCACTCTTCATAAAGTCCAGCAAAAGCAAACAGCGGTGCTGAGTTCAACGAAATGAGATGAGGCACTTTGGTTTTCTGATGCCACTCGTAGAAGCCGGTTGTGGGAATCAGGCATCGCCTAGAGCGAATGGCTCCGCGAAAGGCAGGCTTTTCAAAGACGGTTTCACTGCGTGCATTGATCATCCGGGATGCCATCGATGTGTCCCGCGCCCAGAATGGTACAAGACCCCAGCGCAGCTTCTCAAGTATTCGCTGTTCGGGACGCTCCAGGGCGGTGATGGCCGATACATCCTGACTGGGCGCAATGTTGAAGCGCTCACTATGATCAAAAAGAACACCTTTGGCCGAAAAGTGATTTATCAAATCCGTCTGCGTTGTTCGAGCCGTATAGCGTCCACACATTGTCAATCCACCTTGCAGCCATCATACGGACATTAGCTGTGCATCGCGACCGTCGTAAATAAACATCAGGGCGTGCAGTCTTACGGTACGCCGAATTGAGGTTCTGAACTGGCATAAAAAAAACGGCCCCTGTGTCAGGAGCCGTTGTAACCGTAAGAACTTACTACCCTAACGGTAGCTTGGAAACTCAAAGTTTGGTGCAAGCGTCTGGTACAGGATGTCAAAGCCGCTTGGAAGGACTAGTCCATCCGCACCAGGCTTTGCAAACCGTCCACGTGAGCTCGTCCAGAACATCCAGAGACGACCCGATTCCAGCGTTGGATCTCCACCTGGGGCCGGACCGTTAACACGGTTCACACCCGCCGTAGCATTGAAGAGATCCAGGAATGCAGATACTTGGCCCTCATTCACTGCACGCTGCATCGGAACCATCTGGCCAATCGACTGTGGGCCGCTAGGCACAGTACCGGTGGAGCTCTCAGTCCCACCAAGCTCTTCGATTTGCGATAGCACCGCAACCGCAACACGATTGGTAAGCGCATTGCCGTTGGCCGCTGTGTACGTAACCGTTATCAACTGACCTTCAAACACTGCATCTACAAAGATGCGTCCACGAAGAACATCGATGTCAAACGGCACAGCACCAACACCGGCTACCGCAACGGATGCTACAGATGGGAACTGTGATGCACCAGGTGCATTCGGTGCTTCAAGTCCGACCGTCTCTTCAAGAGCAAGCCGTTGTGCGACTGGCAATGACAGGCTGCGAAGATCGATGCCTACACGCCGTGTGCTCATGTACAGGGTTGCAGGGCGACCGGGCTCAGCACCCTTTTGCCATACCAACCACGACCGGCCTGCTCCCATAGTGGTTGCATTTGGCCGACGAACGATGCCACTGTAGGAACCAGTTCCTGCAGCCAGCGTCCGGTTGTCATTGACGACCGTTACGCCTGTGTCTGCTGCATCATCGGCCGTAAGGCGGTAGAGCCTCGGTTGATAGGATGCAAACACCTGATCACGACTTGTTGGTGTACCAACGCCACGGAAGCGAATCACACCAGCGGTTGCATCCGCATAGATGTACATCACACCGGTAGGCTGCGCGATGGCCTGATACAGAACCTTAGTTGCTGCATCGTATTGCCACCGGGTCGCGTTTGTCGTGATGGATGTTCCATCGGACTTAGCCACACGCACCACTGGTAGAGATGCTTGGTCTCCCAGGTTGCTCGTCCAAGCAATGTGACGTGCCTTCCAGAGAAGCTCGCGACCTTCCTGAACAAGAAGCTCATTTGTAATCTGTGGAAGGTCAGCAGGTGCAAGACGCGACCGTCGACCATTTCCCAGCATTAGGTAGCGGGCCATGTAGAGGTCTGGGTTTGCATCCGTGCGGACAGTTCCTGTAAAGACAACATCCAAGACAGGTGATGCACCATTGTTATGGCGAACCATCCGGCGGAATGTCGCAAACGGCTCACTGGCGCTCACAATCGAATCTGGAAGCGTCAGAACCTGTTCACCAAGCTGACGACCTGCGCCATCAGGAGCGTTGTCTGTTGGAACACCGGCCGCATCGGATGACCGGCCAGAGTACATCAACCGCCACTTCCCAGGAACGCCTCCGTGGAAGACAAGCATCGATGTATTCGTACCAGAATCAAAGGCGACCTTTGGACTAAACCGACGTACTTCAGGATCACCGTTGACAAACCATGGGTTCACCGATGACGGAACGCCATTGGCATCCAGACGAGAATACATGATTGTGTCGAGAATGTCCCCTCCCGATGCTTGACGGCTGTTCGCCCAAACAAGGAGTGCATTGGTTTGTGTTGGTGATGTTTGGAGCACATACGGAGCCGTATTGCTTTCCCGCAGGTCAGCAGTTCCATTGATAATCGATGGTGCTGTGAACCAGCGGCCTGTGTTCAGCGATGGATCAGCAACCGGCGTTCCAAAGTCGGCAGCCACGAAGGTTCCGAGTGTTGGATTCCAGTTCATATGCGAATGGAACAGCTTTACCGGATCACCGACACCGGTCAATGCAAATCCGTTTGCATCTGCATTGCGCGAGAAGTAGACATTAATCCGTCCATTTGCAGAGCGGTATGTCGCAGGGCTGATGGCCGATGCTGGTCGCCGGGCGGCATCCAGAATCGGGAACACATCGATGCCCGGTAGCTGACCGTTTGCAACCTGAGCGCTGAGATCGAAGTCCGGAACCTGACCGGTGATAGAACTTTCGGTAACGGTTACCTTCAGCTCCATAGACGGGTTTGTGTGTGGCTGATACTCAACACCCACAACTGCACCTGCTGCGTTCGTGATGCCAGTCCGTCCGCGAAGGACGGTTTCGCCAGCTACCGGGAAGATAGGCTGAGCGCCTGGGTAGACGAAGTTCAGGTTACTGTCGACTCCATTGATGCCACGGTATGTCGGTCCGGCAATCGAGATGCTGCCATCTGGTTGCAGAACAGGAACAGCTGCGTAGTTTCTCGTCGGATCAGTGTCATGGTCCTCGAAGACGCCTAGCTGAGGTGGTGCACCATTACGGTTTGCGTAACGGCTCGAGTAAACCCCGGTCGGCGTACCGTGTGGAACTGCGATTCCGACCATCGGCTTTGCTGCTTCAGGAGCAACATAACCATATGGCAATAGATTTTGCGCACCAGGAAGGTCAGGAATACCAAGCACCGATGGATTTGCTGCGTTTGGCTGCGCCTTATGCAGCGTATGTCGACCAGCGAGTGGCTGGTAGTAACGCTGGAAGACAGTTTGGCCACCGAGGTCATAGTCCATCGTTGCACGGAAGACTGGATCCGGATTGGTTTGCATCCACTGAAGCCATGCGTTGTCGAATGTCTTATCCAGCGATGTCACAACCTGTGGCATCAGGTTCGCCAGTGGCAAGTTGCCATTGGGATCCGCACCAAAGGCGAGAATACCAAACCGTGGGTCAACGAGCTCACTACGCATTCCGAAGAGATAGTAGTTTGTCCCCGCACCCGCCGTTGCCGACCCTGGTGTCTCGATGCGCTGTGATGCGCGGAGGTTCCAAAGGTTGACATTTCCCGTGTTCTGAATCGTTACTGGACGGAAGAATGGTGCGTATGGTGCGCGAAGCGGTGGAGGCGCGAAGCCTGCCTGCTCACCACTCAGAATCGTCCCGCCATAGCCCAGAAC
>Ga0255111_1000285_pt1 | contig 16043 bp, 15 predicted proteins | sample Law_Yuk_RepA_8h_FD_188472 | JGI IMG/M metagenome (GOLD analysis project Ga0255111, IMG submission 188472) | Freshwater microbial communities from St. Lawrence River, New York, United States - Law_Yuk_RepA_8h | ecosystem: Environmental > Aquatic > Freshwater > River | place: USA: New York... | reverse complement strand
GCTAAAACCATTATCCGTACAGTTCGGCATTACGGTTCGACGCCTTCGACAAGAGAAGGGGTTTGCGCAGGAAGAATTCGCTTACCATTGCGGAATCAACCGTACCTACATGACCGATGTTGAGCTCGGACGCCGCTCACCAACCATCGATATCTGCCGCAGAATATGCCGCGGACTCGGTATTGAGCTGAGCGCTTTCTTCATCGCCCTTGAATCGGATGGCTATACCGTCCTTCAAGACGATGGAACATCAACTGAATAGCGCCATCCCCACAGTGATGCCCACTCGCAACGCAACCTGAAAACAGGTGCAAACGGATGGGCATCGGGGATTGGTTGCCACTGACCCCTGATCAATCTAAAACTATTACGTACGCGTTTTTGTACGTACCGCCGGATAGTAATGAATGCATACCATACATCCCGGCACCGTTACCGTGGCAGCACCGTAACGTAACCCACCTTAGTCGTAATCGCGACCTTCCCACTGATATTCACTGACGTTGTCTTACTGACCGGCTTTGAACTTGCCGTAAACACAACCGATGTTTGCCCCGCCGGCACAACCACACTCGCCGGAACTGTGAGAGCAACATTCCCCGATGTCAACATCACGCTCGTCCCGCCAGCAGGTGCTGGACCCGTGATATGAATCGTGACATCAACCACCCCACCACCTACCACCGTCGGACGGCTTGCCACAATGGAGCTGATTACGGGTGGAACAACACTTACACTCGTCGACTTCTTGAGTGTTCCCAGCTGGGCAACCATAAGTCCAGATGTCTTTGTCGCCACGACGCCCGCTTGGATCGCAAAGACACCGCTTCTTGCACCAGCGGGAATGAAGACCTCTTTTGGCGCTTGTATGGCAGGATTGCTAGAGGACAATACGACGGATAATCCACCACTTGGTGCAATACCCGTCAACAAAACGGTCCCCTGTTGCGCTGCGCCACCGGTCATCGATGACTGCTGCAGCTTCACCGATGCCAATGCAGCAGGATTCATGGTGAGTGTATTTGACTTAGCCAGCGCACCCGCGGTCGCAGTGATCATTACGTTTACTTTTTGCTGGACTGGCGTCGAGCCAATGACAAACGATGCACCGGTTGCTCCCGCTGGAACATAAACCACCGCTGGGACATTCACAGCACTCTGATTACTTGTGATCCGTAGTTCAGCGCCAGAGCCAGGTGCTGGAGCCCCGAGTGTAATCGTCCCCATTGCCGATGCGCCGCCCGTAACCGAAGTGGCACTCAGCGATAGGAGAGCAACATCCACCGGAGATACTGTAAGAGGAACCGTCAGCTCTGAAAGTCCATCCGATGCGTGTAGCAGCACACTTTTTCGTACACTCACATTTGCGGCATGAACCTCCACTCCCGTTGAATCTTGTCCCTCAGCAATGTGGACGACACTCGGAAAAGTAAAGCTCCCCGAAGCTTCTGTAAGAGTGATATCGACTCCACCCGGACCAGCAACCCCTGTCAATCGAACATCCACCCAGGTCGATGCGCCTGCTGCGAGGTCACTGATCTCTGGGAGCAGTGATGTCAACATGTACGGAACCACCAACACAGCTGCGCTACTTTGGGCACCATAAAAACTGGCTGCAACCGTCAAAGGTGTTTTGCTGACGATGACCGGTGCGAGGACACGCACATCTACCGCCTTCGCCCCAGATGGAATCGAAACCAGTTCAGGGAGAAGCAGGCGGCTGTCACTCGGACTCAGTCCAACCATCAACCCACCCGCTGGTGCCGCGTCACTAACTTCGATACGAAGCAACATCTCCTGACCGGAGACAACGACAGCTGCGCTGAAAACCAGCTGCTGAAGGGTTGCTGCAAGCACAGAAACATCGACGCATATGCAGTCCGTATCCGTGTATGCCTTAATTTGGTAACTACCTGCTGGGCACTCAGAGTCAATATCGATACTGAATTCAGCTTCTACTTGACCTGCATTGATATGAACACTCGCCGGTACGACAATGCCAGGGATATCCGATGTAAGCAGAATATCCAACCCAGTCTCCCCTGCGGGATGCTGCAGCGACACAACGCCTTGTGTCACACCACCGGGAGCGATCTTCGACAAGCCAAGCGTTACACCACCCAACATCGGAGGCTTCACGGTTACCGGCACCCCAAGCGATTGCCCTTGGACGGTTACCATGACATCACCATTCGTAGTAGCACCAACGGCCGTTACCGAGCCGGTAACCGAAGCAGTGGTCATACCGCCAGGAATCTCTACCGTCGCAGGAAGATGGACCGCAGGATTATTGGATGACAGATCAGCCACCACACCTCCAGCTGCAGCCATACGATCCAATGTCACTTCAACAGTAAGGGGATCGCCGCCCCGAAGAGTCGATTTACCCAGCCGCAGACCAACCAACTCAACCTTATTCGACAGCATCATCGCCTGATATGCATTAACCAAACCACCGGATGCGACTGTACCCGAAAGCCCAGACAGTGGCGTCACAGATGTTAGCAATGCCTCTTTGATCTCAGCAAATCCCCACTCTGGTCGGTTTTCATGGAGGAGCGCGGCTACCCCAGTCACCATCGGTGCTGCCATCGATGTGCCTGAAAGCATTGCATAGCCGCTGGCATTCTTGGCTTGCGGATAGGTGCTTGTGATGTATGACCCTGGCGCTGCGATATCGACGCTTACCAGCCCACGATTCGAGAAGGATGACATCGCGCCAGTAGACGTAGTACTTGCTACGGAAAGGACATTTGGTGAATCGTAGGAGGCCGGATAAAAGGGCTTGGCATCGTTATCGGTGCCGTTATTTCCAGCAGCAGCCACGAGGAGCAGATTACTTTGGGCACCGGCGGCATCGATGGCAGCCTTACAGAAACCGCTGTAGCTTGCGCCACCAATGGATGCATTGGCAATGGATATTCCATTGCGTGCACAGTACTCGATGGCAGCAATCATCCAGCTTGTGAAACCACTGCCATCGTCCCCGATGATCTTGAGGGGAACGATAGCGGCATCCCAACAGACGCCAGTAACCCCAATCTCATTGTTCCCTTGCGCTGCGATAATACCCGCCACATGCGTGCCATGTCCGTGACCATCCGCAGGGTCGTTATCGCCATTGGAACGCATCAGCCCTGGGGCCGAGTATGTAAAATCCCAGCCATTGGTGTCATCAATATAGCCATTTGCATCGTTATCGATGCCATCCCCGGAGATTTCACGCGGGTTCGTCCAGATGTTGTCACCAAATTCAGGATGTGTATTGTCGATTCCCGTGTCAAGCACAGCAATCTTGAGCGAGTGTAATCCTTTACGGAGACCCCACGCACGACGGGCATCTATGTGGATGGCGGTGTCGGAGTCAAGTGCCCACTGCTTAGAATAGCCCGGGTCATTGGGGACATCGGCCACGTGAAGACGATAGTTGGGCTCAGCTGAAATCACCGCGTAGGATGCTCGTAGAGTACTGAGCGCATCCCCGACAGATGTCCCAACAGTAACCACCGCTAATCCAGGAAGAATACTAAATTTGCGAACCAAAGCACCATCAAAATTGTCCAGTAGCCGATCCCGATTCGCATCTGAAAGCCCGGGCTTGAACTGAACGAGAACCGTGGATGCATCGTATTCGGAGAGCTGAACTGCCTGCTGCCGCAACGCGCTGACTTGCCCTGCTTGGGCAATACGAACATCGGCATGGCTGCCATTCACGATGTTAATGGTTGCGCAAATGCAAAGGCTAAAAGTGATTTTTTGATGATGCTTGGTGTAAACGTGAACATAAGTGGTGGTATCCACAGTCACAAAAGGCAATAATCATTCCGCATACGCCGCTCAGCATAAGAATCACTTAATAAAGTTCACGTGTGCATGAAACACGTGCACCGCTTCATCTACATTTTAGGAGAAAAACGGGACTAATCAGCCATTGCGGATGCGTACCAACCAACGGTGGTCGGGAGGGTTTCCGCGATACCTTTTGGCTCCCAGTGTCCGAGTAAGGAACGTAAGCGGGATGTGTCTGTCGTCTGATCTCGAGGTTCAAATGCACCTGCTGGAGATGCCGCGACATCCGGTTCAGGTGTCTCAATCCCCAATGTCTCCGACACGCTCTTCCGTACCAGCGCGACCACATCGGATGCTGTATGCCGGTGTGGGCTACCGATGTTAAAGGCAACAGGCACCAACATCCCACTGGGTGCCACTTCCAAATCCGCCGGCCGTGTCGCAAGAAGCGCATCATCGGCAAGGGCAAGCAGAGCGTTGGTGACATCCGAAATGTGGATGTATTCCCGCAGCGCGGCGCCGGCAGGCCCCGCGGTTACACGAGCAGGTGTCCCATCGATGCAGCGTTTTATGGTGCCCGGGATGATTCGGGAAAAGTTCAGGTCACGTGGACCGTGCACATTTACGAGGCGTGCAACGCGAATAGACATGTCATCCGAGACGCCTGCGAGCAACCGTGCCAGCTGATCGCCCCACGCCTTTGTCATTTCGTAGAGACCGCCATTTGCAAATGTGTCATCTGAAATGTCACTGACCGGCAGGCTGGCATGTGTCCCATATTGCTTATCGGACGACACAAAGACGAATGCTTTTACATTGCTCCGCCGGGCTGCCATGAGGATGTTCAGCGTCCCGATGACATTGGTCTGGATCATTTCCGCGATGTTTTGCAGGTCTCTGGGATCTTTAAGCGTTGAGAGCGCAGCGCAGTGATAAACGATTTCCGGGCGAGCCTGTGCGATACACGCATCCACTGCACGGGCATCCCGGATATCAAGACCATCGAGCTGCATCGGCCCCAGAACACCACTCCGGGTTGCAATACCCGTGGGGTAGTCACCCCGCAAATCGTGCGCGGCACCTAGTGCATTTCCAATAAATCCGGTCGCACCGGAAACGACAACACGCATGATGTCCGCTTAGTGTGCCGGTGCGTTTGCAGGGGGCAGCTTAGCGAGCTCATCCTTTGCGAACACGCGGTCGAGAACAGGGCCATCTTCTATGATCTCACCATCCCGGAAGCGGATGATGCGCGTGGCGTGGCGTGCGATGTCATTTTCGTGTGTGACCATAATGACGGTCTTTCCTTCGGCATTTAGCTCTTGGAAAATGTCCATGATTTCAAAGGATGTGCGGGTATCGAGTGCGCCTGTTGGTTCATCCGCAAAGACGATGACCGGGTCGTTTACAAGGCTGCGGGCGATTGAAACGCGCTGCTGCTGTCCACCGGAGAGCTCGTTTGGCTTGTGGTCCATGCGATCAGAGAGGCCAACTCGATTTAGCGCCCACTTAGCACGCTCCTCACGGTTGCTTGCGCCAGCATAGAGCATCGGGAGCTCCACCTGCCGTAGTGCAGTCGTCCGCGGGAGGAGGTTGAAGCTCTGGAAAACAAAGCCAAATTTACGGTTGCGAACCTCAGCGAGGCGGTCATCGGAGAGGCGGGAGACATCGTCGCCCTCGAGATAATACTTACCCGTCGTCGGCCGGTCGAGGCATCCAAGGATGTTCATATACGTCGACTTGCCGGAACCCGATGGCCCCATGATGGCTATAAACTCACCAGCGTGAATTTGAAGCGTGATTCCTTTAAGGACGGTCAGGTCAAAGTTACCCGTCTTATAGGTCTTGGTGACATCGGTTGTCTCGAGTACGACTGGCATAGTTATCTCCGTATACAGTAACGGTTTTCGCGCTTCCTGGTTCCCGGGGGGCACTTCAGGATGGCATCACAGCAACGGACGAATCCCCGAGGGTAAGGTTCACAGCAAGATCGCCACCACTAGTTCGTATTCTACAGGAGAATGACCCTAGGGAAACCTTACGCGTTAATGCATCCACTCCACACATTTCACGAATACCAGACATTGTTGTGTTAGCATAGGCACTGTGCGCATCGTAGTCTCAACTTGGGGTACATATGGCGACCTGCACCCAGTTCTCGGACTGTGCGCCGGACTTCGCCAGCGTGGCCACCACCTCGGAATCGCGACCTGTCCGCTCTATAAAGAGCGCGTCGAGGCTCTGGGCTACGAGTTCCATCCCCTCCGTCCGGACCTCCCGGACCCAAAAGACATCCACGATCTTGCGCGCCGCGTGATGGACCCGCGGACTGGCACGAAGACGATGCTTACAGATGTTCTGCTGCCAAGTCTTCGCGACATGGATGACGACCTTCATGCAGCATGTAAGGATGCGGACCTCCTTATTTCACATTCATTGGTGTTTCCAAGTCCAATCGTTGCGGAAAGGCTTGGCATCCCGTTTTTCTCGATGGTCCTACAGCCGATTGTTTTCTGCAGCGCCTATGACCCTCCCATTCCGCCGGGGGTTACAAAGCTTATTGGTAAGCCGATGCCTCCTCCGGGTGTCATGGCTCCATTGCTGAAGCTGGCCAAGTATCAGACAAGGCGTTGGGTAAAGGCAGTCGACACTCTGCGCAGCGAGTACCATATGCAAAAGGGTGGCCACCCCCTGTTCGATGGTCAGTTTTCCCCAGATTTGACGCTAGCCTTGTTTTCGCCACAGCTTGGAGCACCGCAACCAGACTGGCCAGGACATGTTGTGCAGCCAGGATTTCTGTTCCACGATCACCTCGAGGGTGGTGAGGCAGCCGGCTGGAGCGCGGATGTTCAGGCATTCCTCGATGCTGGGCCAGAGCCGATTCTCTTTACGTTGGGGACGAGTGCCGTTTTTGCAGCGGGCGACTTTTTCAAGCAATCGGCATGGGCCGCGTATCGTGCGGGACACCGGTCAATTTTATTGGTAGGGCGTCTCCCGGATGGTCAGAAAGAGCTTGAAGGTCTTCCACCTGGGGCGCTGGCTGTTCCATATGCACCGCATTCGATGATTATGCCGAAGTGCTCACTGGTTGTACATCAGGGCGGAGCGGGAACGACGGCACAGGCGATGCGTGCCGGGAAGCCGCAGCTTGTGGTGCCATTTGCACACGACCAGCCGGACAATGCACACCGTGTCGTGAAAGCGGGTCTCGGTGCTTGGCGTCCACGCAGACGTTGCAAAGGCATGGGCTATACGCGGTTGCTACGGTCGTTAATGGCAGATGAAGTCATTAAGGCAACAGCACGGCGCATCGGTGAAATTGTCGCGGCTGAAAATGGCGTGTCGGGTGCTTGCGATGCGATTGAAAGTGCTTTCGCAACATATCAGGCCAAGCGTAAAAAGTAAGAGCCGGCGGACCGCAGCTCGGCGCCGACTCACATTGACTAAACTACGAAAACCCTACGGCGCGTTTGTCCCCTCACGGCCATAGTTATCTACTAGACGCACGACATCATCGAGGTGTGGTGTTGAGACTTCAAGGACATCGGAGTCTTCCAAGGCCTCGATGGTATGAATTTCCAGCGGGCGGTTCCGCCAGGTGTAGCCGGGTTCGATGACCGTTGTGGTGAGGTTCTCGGCATCTGTGCCCTTGATCAAGTTCATCTTGCCGCGGAGCAGATAACTCGTCTCATCCTTATGATTGTGGAACTGAAGACTGAGTTTGTGTCCGGCATCCACGTGGATGATCTTTCCAACGTATTGATCTGTCCAAGCGTACCAAATCTCGTAGCCCCACGGCTTTTTGACGGTAACGGGTAGGTCTTCCGGGCGTATATCCATGATGTCAGGTCTCCTAGGCATTTACTTTACCAAAGGTGATGCCATCTGTAACTTGGGCCAGCTTGCGATGTATAACCAGCGGCTAACCCGCTCTAACAACCTATTAACGAGATGCAGCATGCGGAGTAACGCGTAGTCCGGCAAGCGGATATGAAGCGGGGCTCTCAACTACATATGGCGCGCGGTGACATCTGGGCGTATTTGTGATGTATGGAAATCACATCATCCACTCCTCTAACTTTTCAGGGAGATACATCGCGCTGCGAGAAGTGCACGTTTCCCACCGGGGATGTTGTCTTCCGTAAAACGGGCAGTCCAGCGGCGATCCAACGGGAGGTCGTGCAGCTGCAGCACTTAATGAACAGCAGTCGGATTCTGGTGACGCCACAGCTGCTCGGTTTTGGGGATGAGTGGTTGGTGACATCGTGGCTACACGGAAGTAATTTGGCTGAGCAGTTTGCGAGGGCGCAAAGCGATGCCGACCGAAGCGCCATTTGCGAGCGATTTGCCAGTGTGCTCTGCGCATCCGCGGCGATTTCAAGCAGTCTTTCCGAAGCAGATGACACATTTGAGGATGCGTTTGATGCCATCGACCGTATCGTCCAATCGGATTCCCGGCGGGTGATTACAGACCTAGACACCAATGTTCATGGCAGGGCGGTCGGGGATGTCTGGCGTGAGGTTGTGGCGGATGGTGCGGATGTCGTTCCTGAGATCCGGTTTATGCAGGGAGATTGGTGTCTCCCAAATGTTCTAACAGGTGGTCCGGATGTATCCCAGCTGGGTGGAATCGTGGACTGGTCAGAGGCGGGCTGGATGGACTGGCGGTTTTGTATTGCGGATGGCCTCTGGAGTATTGGGTATAACAGCCGCTTGGCTGAAATTGCCCCCAGGGCATTTCAGCGGGTCTTTTTAGATGTCTGTGACGTGGATCCGACGAGTGATGTCGTGGCGTGGTGCAGGAAATTACGTGCTTTGCAGGCACTAATTTGACAAGCGTCTTTTAGCGCGGTAATTTGTTTACTTGCAGGGACGTGTATACGTACCCTGTTTTTTGTTGACTTGACGATAAGGGATTGGAGTAAATCAATGTCTACCGAAAGCCAGGCAGTGAAGTCTGCCAGCAACTGGGAAGGCCTCGGACCCTACCTCCGCGGAGTACGTGAGGAGCTGGGCAAGGCGATTTGGCCTACCCGTCCGGAGTTGACACAGCTGACACAGATTGTCATGGGTGTCATTGTTGGTACGGCAATCTTCTGTGGTACCGCTGACTATTTGATGGGCCAGATTGCTGGTTTCATTTTCGTAAAGAAGTAGGTAATAGACATGGCAGTTCGTCGCCGATGGTATGCCGTCCACTGCTACTCAGGGCATGAGATGAAGGTCAAGGCCACGCTTGAGAAGCGGGCCAAGTTGATGCTGCTTGAACGTAAGGTTGGCGAGATTCTGGTTCCAACGGACCTCGAGACCCGCACACGGAACGGCAAGAAGACAGAAGTTCAACGCAAAGTCTTCCCTGGTTATATTTTAATTAATATGGACCTCGATGAGGACACATGGCACCTCGTCAAGAGTACGACCGGTGTTACAGGCTTTGTCTCGTCATCTGCGAACAAGCCAGTTCCTTTGAAGGACTCCGATGTCGAAGAGATTCGCACCGCTCTGGATCCAGCGAACAATGTAGCGCGACCGAAGCGTCTTTGGGAGCCAGGGATGGTTGTGCGTGTTTCGGGTGGTCCATTCGTGGACTGTACCGGCAAGATCGAAGAAGTCATCGATGCCAAGGAAAAGCTCAAGGTAATGATTTCTCTGTTCGGTCGCGACACGCCGGTGGAGCTGGACTTCACCCAAGTCGAAAAGATTTCCTGACAAGTCAGGTAAACGTACCAGTGGGTGGAGGCTTTGAACATCCGAAACCCATACGGTACACTTTGGACCTCACCGTGTGCTTTAGCGCGCACGTGTAGGAGACCGGATTGTCCGGTCGATCGCACTACCCGGAGTTTCTCCGGATTGAGAGGATAGCATGGCTAAAAAAGTAGTCGGCGTGGTCAAACTCGCCCTCAACGCAGGTAAAGCAACTCCTGCGCCTCCTGTTGGACCAGCTCTTGGTAGCTACGGTATCAACATGATGGAATTCATCAAGGGATACAACGAAAAGACTGCCAGCATGGCAGGCTCGATTGTTCCTGTTGTTGTCACCATTTATGATGACCGCTCCTTCATTTGGGAAACCAAAACCCCACCTGCATCGGATTTGATCAAGAAAATTCTTGGTATCCCATCCGGTTCCGCGATCCCGAACAAGGTCAAGGTCGGTGCACTTTCCCAAGATCAGCTCCGCGAAATCGCTGAGAAGAAGCTGCAGGATCTCAATGCGCATGACATTGATGCTGCTATGAGAATCATCGCTGGTACCGCCCGCTCGATGGGCGTAACGATTAAGGAGGCCTGACGTGCGTAAACAAGACCGTAAGCATGTTGTTTCCAAGCGCTACTCGGCCGAGAAGGCCAAGGTCGAGAAGACCCGCGAATACGATGTAGTTGAAGCCATTGAGCTCGCTAAGGCAACATCGTCCACGAAGTTCGACTCCACCGTCGATGTTGCTGTCCGCCTCGGTGTGGACCCACGTCAGGGTGACCAAGTTGTCCGTGGAACCACCGATTTGCCTCACGGCACCGGCAAGACCCAAAAGGTTGCTGTCTTTGCACGTGGTGCACAGGCAGAAGCCGCAACGGCTGCTGGTGCGGACGAAGTTGGCGCAGAAGACCTCATCGCCAAGATTCAGAGCGGCTGGCGTGACTTTGATGTCCTCGTTGCCACCCCTGACATGATGCCATTGGTCGGCCGTCTTGGCCGCACCCTTGGCCCCCGGATGCCAAACCCGAAGTCGGGAACGGTTACCCCGGATGTGTCCAAGGTTGTCAATGCAATCAAGAAGGCAACCCGTGTTGCTTATCGTGTTGATAAGGCTGGTATTGTCCATGCCCCAATCGGCAAGGCAAGCTTCTCCGTCGAAGCAATCAACGAGAACCTCGTCGTTTTGTTGAATGCACTGATCAAGGCCCGCCCATCGTCCGCAAAGGGACGCTATGTGCAGAAGGTCACCCTGTCCTCCACAATGGGACCTGGTGTCAACCTCGATCTCATCGCGGTCACACGGTCTGCAGAGCGCATCTAAGCGTAGCGGAATCGCGACAAACCCCTCCTGCAACACGCCGGAGGGGTTTGTTTTTTGTCTGCATGGTATACAAGCATCATGGCTAAAGGCGTCTCCAAATCATCCCTGCTCTGGCAACGCTTCATTGTGCAAGTCGCACATGCATCCATGAAGTCACTGCAGGCAAAACCAAGAAAACAAGTCATCCGCCTCGGAAAATCTTGGGGACAAGCCGGCTACAAGCTCGTTGCAAAGAGCCGCCGGGATGCACGCCGTAATGTCTTCATCGCCTACCCGACGCTTGCCGAATCCGCACGAGAAGTGATTGTCAAAGAGAGCTTTGAGCACTTCGCAGCGATGATGTTTGAATTCATGAAGGCACCGGTCTACACCACGGAGGAAGTCCTCGGCCTTGCTGATCTCGAACCGGGAACCGAAGAGACCATCAATGCCCTGATCCAGCTCAATAAGGGAGTCATTGGAGTCATCCCACACCTAGGTAACTTCGAGTTCTTTGCCCGCTGGGCTGGCTGCCGGGGATATGACTTTACTGCTGTTGTCCGGGAACCGGATGACCCAGCGTTTGCAGGCCTTGTCGATGACCTTAGAGCTGGGTGCAACTACAAAGTTGTCAACAAAGGGAATGCCTTTCGCCCGCTCCTACGTACCCTCAATAATGGCGGTGCAGTAGGGATTCTCCCTGATCAAAACAGCGGGGATTGTTTTGTTCCATTTTTCGGGATGCCCGCGGGGACGGTGCTAGGCCCAGCCAAACTGGCTGTGGCTACCGGTGCTCCTATCATGCCTCTGTTCTGTACACGAGAACCAGATGACCGCTATCGCATTTGGCTTGGTGATCAGATCACGTCAGCCCCTGATGCACGTTCCTTGGGCGAGAGTGAGCTCCTTCGGTTGACCCGGGAAGTGAACATCGGGCTTGAAAAAGGTATCCGACGTTGTCCAGGCCAGTATCTTTGGATGCACAACCGGTTCAAATCTGCCTTTGAAGAGAAAAACCGCTCCCGCTGGCCGGATGACATCGATGCGGAAGCTATCATGACCCGCTGGGAATTATCGCGCACAATCAAGTAAACGCTGGGTGTGGTCACCGATTTGTCTGCTTTGTCACCATTAATGGCGGGTAGGCTTCCCTGCCAACGCATCCACCAAACTTGCAGATACAATGTTTCCATGGAAAAGACACCTATCTTTACTGGCGCTGGACCAGCAGCCGGTGCACCGTATACCCCCGCTGTAAAAGTGGGCAACACACTGTATATCAGTGGCCAGCTCGGGATTGATCCCGAAACGGGTGCTCCGCACACAGACTTCATCAAACAGGTCGAAGGCGCAATCGCAGGTCTCTCCGCACTCCTCGAAGCCGCTGGTGGATCACTGGACAATGTCGTGAAGACAACCTGCTTCCTTTCAGGGGACATGTCGAAATTTGCGGAGTTCAATGGCATTTACGGCAAACACTTCTCGGGTATCCGCCCAGCCCGCTCGACTTTTGCTGTCGCTGCACTACCTCTGGGAGCACAAGTCGAGATTGAAGCTATCGCAGTCCTCGACTAAATAACCCGTTGCGTATGCAACCTCCGTGCCATTACCAAAATTGACCCTGAGGTAGCCCGTACCGCATGCCAAGAATACACCTTGGTATGCGGTTATCTTCTTCAATCTATCAATCCCAGCAGCAGTCGCAGCGTATAGACCCGCGGCAAATTCTCGCTAGCGAAATCATGTCGTGGTCTGACCGCGAGCTTGAAGGCGCTATCGAGCGTGAGCTCGGGGAAAACCCTGCGCTAGAAGCTCGGGATCACAATGGTCTTTTCGGCTCCTACGGGTCAACTGTAGGTGGCACCGGATTGACATCCGCGCTGAAAGAAAGTGGCCCACGAACACTTCAGCTGTCGGCTCTCCAAGATGGCGATGGTTTGGATGACCCTTTTGACAGGGTCGCTGGCCAGGTTTCACTTTCCGAGCACCTCCGCTCCCAGCTTCCGGACATCAAATCGATGTACCCGGAGCTCAACCTCCACACGCTTCTCTATCTCATCGACAATATTGATGACCGTGGCTACCTCGATACGGATCTCGCAGATGTTGTGATGTCCAGCGGGTGTGATTACGAAGATGCCAATGAGGCATTAGAAGCGCTGCAACAGATGGACCCTCCGGGCATCGGCGCTCGTGACTTACAGGAATCGCTGATTCTGCAAGCCAAACACTTGCTTGCAGATGGACAGGGTTCACAGCTGGCACTCAAAATTCTGCAGGATCACTGGGTTGACTTCACCAGCAACCGTGAGCAACGGATTTGTACACGGATGCGGATATCACCGCAGCTCTATGCAAAAGGCATCGAATTTATTAGGAAGGCACTCGTGCCTTACCCTGCAAGTGGCTTTCGGCCAGACCACGGTCGGGCTGAATCTGCACCATCCGTAAAGCCTGACATCGTGTTCATCCGAACAGAAGCCGGTATTCAGGTCGAGCTCGCCCGTGACTTCGAGAAAGACATCAAGGTCTCCGATGAATGGGTCGGGATGCACCAGAATAACGACCTCAAGGATGAAGCATCCAAGCGCTATGTCCGGGACCACGTAGAGCGTGCCAAGGCATTTATGACGGGTGTTGCGCGTCGCGGAAAGACCCTGAAGGCGATTGCGATTTTGCTTGCAGAAGAGCAGCAGGGTTTTCTCGAGACGCAAAACCGCACCTTCCTACGACCACTGACGCGTCAATCGCTGTCGGAGGCGCTTGAGCTGGATGAATCTGTTATCAGCCGCGCTGTCGCGGACAAATGGGCGATGTTGCCAAGCGGCGACCTGATGCCAATGGAAGCCTTCTTTGGAAATTCCGAGGCTGTCCGTGAAGCCCTGTTAAAATTACTGGCATCAGAGGATTCGAATGCCCCATACTCAGACGAAGATATTGCAGCGCTGTTGACTGAGCAGGGATTCCCCCTTGCACGGCGGACGGTCGCGAAGTATCGCTCGATTGAGCGGATTTTGCCAGCACGACTTCGTAAGCGCAAGAGCGCTTAAACCGATCTGTTTGTTTTCCCTTCAAACAGCTAAACCCCGGAGATTCTCCGGGGTCTTTTTTATTTATGCACCTGTCGCACAGACCGTTCAGCTGGAAACATCCACACAATTCCCGACCCAGTTTGTTTTCCCCTCAAACAGCTAAACCCCAGATACTCTCTGGGGTCTTTTTTTCTGACCGGCCCTAAATCTAGTCATCCAAAGACTGACTCTAAACAACCTCTAAGACACAGAGCGGCAGTCCGGAACAGCACATCCATTATAGATGGCTCACCAAAACACAAAACCCCTTGTCGATCTGGAATATTCTTCTATCCGTAGCTCTACTAGTTTCCAGTAGTTTTCTTTTAAACTCACTGAATTTCATCGGTATGCTGAAGCTATGCGCATGGTCGACATCATCAGAAAGAAGCGGGATGGGCTTGCCCTATCATCCGATGAAATCGCTTTTGTCATCCATGGTGTCACTGCGGCCAGTATCCCGGATTACCAGACCAGCGCTGTCCTCATGGCTATCGTCCTCAATGGGATGTCCGATCAGGAAACCGCTGACCTGACATCGGCAATGGCCCACTCAGGTGAGATCTTGGCGTGGGATGAACCACTCTCCGTCATCGATAAGCACTCGACCGGTGGCGTTGGCGACAAAACAAGCCTTATTGTTGTCCCGATTCTCGTGGCATGCGGCTTACATGTTTGCAAAATGAGCGGGCGTGGCCTTGGTCATACTGGTGGAACCCTTGACAAGCTTGAGGCCATTCCGGGCCTATCGGTTATGCTTTCCAGTGAAACGCTCCAGAAACAAACGCTGCAAATCGGCGGCGCGCTTGCGGGACAAAGTAAGTCTCTCGCACCCGCGGATGGCACGCTTTACGCGCTCCGTGATGTCACTGCAACGGTGGAGTCGACACCATTACTGATTGCATCCATTCTCTCAAAAAAGCTAGCCGGTGGTGCTGGAAACCTCCTCTTTGATGTCAAGGTTGGAGATGGCGCATTTTTGCCAGAGCTTACCGCGGCGCGTGGCCTCGCGGATGGCCTAATCCGTATCGCCAAGCTCCATGGTAAGCGGGTTCAGGCGCTGATCACGGATATGGACCAGCCTCTTGGCAGGATGGCTGGAAATTCCCTCGAGATCATCGAAGTTACTCAGCTGCTCAACCCACAGACATCCAACAAACCAGATAGTCGTCTCTACACACTCTGCGTGGCACTTGCAACGAACGCATTGATTCTTGCGGAGAACATCTCGAACACCGCCGCGGCAAGCCGTGTAGAAAATGCGCTCCAATCTGGGGCCGCATTTGATGCGTTCAAATCCATCGTAGCCGCACAAGGCGGAGATACGCATTTCCTCGATAACCCGCAGTTGTTTCCATCCGCGCCTGTAATCAAACAGGTCACAGCGCAACGCTCAGGATTTATCCAGCGTATTCCCGCTCGCACAGTCGGCGATTGTGTCGTCCGTCTCGGTGGCGGCCGTGCCATCAAAACAGATCCCATCGATCATCGTGTCGGTATTGAGACACATCTCCACGTTGGAGCGCCTGTTGCCGCGGGCGATGTCCTTTTTAAAGTACATGCGGTGTCGGATGCAGCAGCGAATGCAGTTAATGTTTTGCTCACGAACGCCGTTGAGATTTCCGATGTTTCGGTCGTGGTCAGGCCCATCGTGGTTGAGAGCCGGTCATGATGTATCGCATGCGTGGCCCTGGCCTGCTGCTGCTGACTCTAGTTAGCGCAGGTGCAGCACTGGCAGACCCTACACGCGCGCAGCGGGCACTTCGGGTTACATCACCGCCACCGGGCGGCCGGGATGCGTTTATGCCTCTGCCAAGTACGACATCGGCAGACCTGGCTCGGCGTCTCAAAGCGGATCCAAAGCTCCTGAATGCGTATGCAAAGCATTTTGGTGTGGATGCAAAGCGGATTCCAGCATTTGTGAAAGATGCACTGGTTCTCCGTCCACTTTCAAAGGCACAAGCGGTTGTCACATACGGCCGGACACCGTCGGGACATGTCTACCCGGTTCGGCAGATGTTGCCTGCGGGGTCGCAGGTTTGGATGACACGGGATGGCAAGGCGTGGTTAAAGTGGAAATGTACGAATCCGCTAGGGACAACGCTACCGATTGTTCCGATGCCTGCACGTGAAGGCAGTGGTTCGGAGGATTTCCAGCTGGAGCTTAGTCATCCATCAAGTG
>Ga0255111_1000277_pt1 | contig 16324 bp, 19 predicted proteins | sample Law_Yuk_RepA_8h_FD_188472 | JGI IMG/M metagenome (GOLD analysis project Ga0255111, IMG submission 188472) | Freshwater microbial communities from St. Lawrence River, New York, United States - Law_Yuk_RepA_8h | ecosystem: Environmental > Aquatic > Freshwater > River | place: USA: New York... | reverse complement strand
AAACCGGAAGTGGCGCGTGGGGTTTCATTGGTGCTGCAGTCATGACATTCTTCTTGCGACGAGTGAGCGGAGTGACTTTGCTCGAGAAGTCATTGAAGAAGCGCCGCGAAGGATATGACGCCTATATTGCGCGAACGAGTCCTTTCTTCCCACGTCCACCCAAAAAGATCTAACTCAACACCCTCAGCACCTAGTGTGGGCGAGTGACCCAGAGCGAAACGACAATTGTGAAGAAGTCGTTTCGTTTTCGGGCAGTTGCATTGTTGTCGGCGATCGTGATGGTCGGTACTGGTATTTCAATGATGGTGTCGGCAAAACTTGGGGTAGCACCTGCTGATGTCTTCTCAACTGGTGGTGCCAAGCAGCTCAATATCGGTGTTGGAACGATGGGGTGGATTAGCGGAGCACTTTTCACACTGTTCGCAATAGTTGTGAAGCGTCCGCCAACATGGGGAACATTGATTGGCACCGTCTTGGTTGGTCAAGTAGTCAATATTGTTCTACCGAATATGCCTGAGCCGACGATGATGTTGTGGCGCGTCGTCATGATGATGAGTGGAATGGCACTGCTGTACTTCGCGATTTCAATCGGAGTTGCAACAACCCTTGGCACCGGCCCGATGGAGTTGCTGATGCTTGGTCTCAATGACAAAGGTTTGAGTATGCAAGTGGGTCGATGGGGCATTGAAGCAGTAGTCGTCACCGCCGGCATTTTGCTTGGCGGACAAATAGGCATCGGCACGATTCTCTTTGTGATATTGACCGGCCCAGTTTTGGCACGAACATTGCCACCGATGGTTCGATTCATGGGAACTGATGTCATACAGCAACCCACCGGGCTTGATGCCTAACTACTTTTTCGGAAGACGACTTGATAACACGTTGTGAGTTTCGAGAGCGTCGATTTCATCTTCGCTCAGATGCAAAATGTCGCGAAGCACATTGCGATTATCTTCGCCGCGATAGCGCGGTTCGCCAGAAGTTCCAACCTGACTGTGCGTGAAGTGCCACGGAGCATTCGGTATGCGTACTTCGCCTCCAATTCGATCGGGAACTGTCGAAATGGCACCACGCGCAATTGACCAATCGCTTTCTGCAATTTCGCGGACGCTGCGCATCACACCAACTGCTAAACCAAATTGGGCACAACGATCTTCGAATGCTTGCGCGGTTGGCAGGGTCAATGCCCAGGCCCGCATTTCATCTTGAAGTGCGCCGAGGTTCTTCAAACGCGACTGCACATCGGCAAATCGAGAGTCGGATAACAAATGAGGCCGATCCATGGTGTTGACGATGATTTCAAAAGTCCCGCGTTCTGCTGGGTGACCACTAATGACGACAGTGCTGCCATCAGCTACCTGCATGATGGGGTAGTCGCCTGGCTGAAACGAGCGAATCCAATTTGGGTCGACGGTTCCGTTGTACAACTCATCGTGTACGTGTTCGTTGACGTACAACATGGTCTCGGCCATGGAGACATCAATGCGTTCACCTTGTCCTGACCGCTCACGGCTGAACAGTGCCGCCAGAATTGCTGTTGTCATTTCAAGAGCGGTGTAGGTGTCGGCATGTGACCACGGGTCGTTCGAATAGTTACCACCGCGAGCGTCACCCTGCATTCGGGTCATCCCACTTTCGGCACCAATCACCGTTGCGTACGCCCGCCGATGAACCCACGGACCATCGGCTCCGTAACCACTGATTGACGCGTAGATGAGTCGGGGATTGATCTTTGCCAGGGTCTCGTATCCAAGCCCGAGCCGATCCATGACACCAGCGCGATAGTTCTCAAGAACAACATCGCTCTCTGCCGCAAGACGGCGAAAAATGTCGGCGCCTTCGGGTGTTGATAAATCGAGACTCATGCATTTCTTGCCGGCATTTTGTTGAATGAAATATGTCGCGAGTGATCCAACCCGTGGACTCGAGAATCGGGTGAGATCGCCTTCAGGAGGTTCGACCTTAATGACTTCGGCGCCGTAGTCGCACAACATGCGGCCGCAGTGTGGACCAGCAAGAACTCGCGTCAGGTCAAGAACTCGAATTCCTGAGAGCGGCGATGTCTGCTGATTCATCTATCTATGATGCCTTGTCTGGTGCGCATGGAGCGAATACTCAACATATTGTTTGATCTAGGAAGCAAGGTAGTTCTTCAAAGCGAGTCGAATAACTTCGCTACGAGTTTGACCTGAATCGTTGACTCGAAGATCTAACTCATCAACTAGATCGGCATTCAGTCTGACTGGGACAATAACGGAAGGGTCTTTCCCGAGCCGTGGTCGACCTCTGAGTCGTTTGAACTGGGACAGCTCGAACTGTTCATGCTCGATTTTTTCCGACATGATTTCGAGTTCGCGGTCGTTGATAACTCGGCCGCTTTTTAACACGTACTGAGAATTCGCTTTCTTCATGGATGGTTACCTTTCCAAGAGAGGATGAAATTGTGGGCGAAGGGACATGGAATGAATGATGAGCAGTTCGTGGTTCTGCGTAATGACTCCTATGAGTTCAAGAAAATTCCCTTCAATGTTTGGTCCGATGATCAAAATTCGATCCTGCCCATCGGAGTCGTCGATATGAAAGTGGTGGTTTGCGAAGTGCAGTGCATGTTGAATCTCGTTGTCTGATTGCCCATGTTTGAGGGCAGCGGGGTGAATCTGAAGTTTGGAATATTGTAATACAAAAATAGGGAATCTGAAATACCGTTGTTTTCGCCCGTGATGTTTTCCCACACGTTGATGTGGGTGGCTTGCCAAGAGTTGGGGTGAATGTGACACGATCTCTGCATGTCTTCTGCGCGTAATCCTCATCCTTTGACCGGCCAAGTTGCACTGATTACCGGAGGTGGATCGGGCATTGGCCTCGGTTGCGCTCGCGAACTGGTGCGCGATGGAGCGACAGTGATGTTGGCCGCTCGCAATGTCGAACGCCTTGAAACATCGGCGGCTGAATTGCGCTCGATCGCCGAAGGCGGAGCTCAGGTTCTGACTGTTGCCTGCGATGTCACGAGTGAACAAAGCGTGACTGAAGCATGTGCTGCAGCAAACGCCACCGGAAAGTTCACCATGGTTGTGGCCAATGCCGGGTATGGCGGTGGCGGACCAATCCACTTGACATCGCTTGATGACTGGAACGGAATTCTCGGTACCAATCTCACCGGAGCATTTCTCACCATTAAGCATTCAGTGAGTTATTTGTCGGCTAACGGTGGCGGATCAATTGTCGCCGTCTCGTCAATCGCTGGACCAGTGACACATCGCTTTATGACTCCATATGACGTTTCAAAGGCCGGACTTGAAATGTTGATCCGTCAAACCGCTGACGAATTAGGTTGTCGGAACATTCGCGCCAACGCAGTACGACCAGGACTCGTACCTACCGACGCAACAGAAGGCATCATGACACTCGATGTGATCTTGAATGACTACTTGGAACAAATGCCGTTAGGTCGCGTTGGTAGCACCGAAGATATTGGCAAACTTGTGCGCTTCTTGTTGGGTGACGACAGTTCGTGGATTACCGGTACATGTATTAGTGCCGATGGTGGACATCACTTACGCCGTGGACCAAATATTGAACCTGCGATGGAAATGGTTTTGGGTGAAGCTCGCTATCCAGCGGGACCAAACTCAAACGCCTGATAGATGTCGCAGAGCAACTGCGCTGTAAAGCGAGATACCAGTACTCATACACTCTTCGTCGTAGAAGACCCTGTTTGAGTGATTGGGAGCAGCTGTCGCCAGATTGCGATCGTGCGGCGTTGCGCCCAAGAAAACCATGGCGCCTGGAACGTGGTTCAGAACGTAACCAAAATCTTCGGCACCCATAACCGGATTGGGTAATTCGATAAAGCGATCGTTACCGATGATTTCTTTGGCAATGTTTCCTGCTGTTTGTGCGTAGGTCTGACTATTGACGGTGACGTCGTATCCGTCTGTTAATTCAACAGTGACTTCAAGTCCATGTGCGGCCGCGATTCCTTCGGCGACCCGACGAACTCCATCATGAATCATTCGTCGCGTCACCTCGCTGATCGCTCGAATTGTGCCAAACACTTCGGCAAACTCGGGGATGACATTAAAGGCAGTACCGGCATGTACTTGGGTCACAGTCAAGACACCCGGGTTGAAGACGTTGATGCGTCGAGTGATCATTGATTGCAGAGCGCCAACAATTTCGCAGGCCGCGGGAATCGGATCGAGTGTGCGGAATGGTTCGCTGCCGTGCCCGCCCCGTCCAATAACACGAATGGACAAGGTGTCGCTTGATGCCATGATTGGCCCACCACGAGTGCTGATGAAACCGGTGGGCAGAGATGACGTGGTGTGAATTGCAAAAGCACCCGTGACTTCAGATGGCGATCCATCTGACATGGGACCAACATCAAGTAATCCTTCATCAAGCATGAAACGTGCTCCAGCATGTCCTTCTTCACCTGGCTGGAACATAAACACCACGCGACCTTGAATCTGATCGCGGTGGGCTGATAACAATCGTGCTGCTCCAACCAACATTGAGGTATGTGTGTCGTGACCACAGGCATGCATCACATTGTCGACTCGCGAACTGAACTCAACACCAGTGTCTTCAGGCATCGGAAGTGCATCCATGTCACCGCGCAACAACATGGTTGGTCCAGGACGAGTCCCTTCGAGTGAAGCAACTATGCCCGAAGTTGTTTCGTGAAGTTTGATACCTAGCGGTAGTCCTTCAAGAGCGGCGAGGACCTCATCGCGAGTTTTCGGTAGATGGTTGCCAAGTTCTGGCCATTCGTGCAAACGTCGGCGAAGGGCAATCGTGTCGTCGAGAAGTTCGCGTGATTCTTCAGTCAACGTCGAGATGTCGGTGGGATCGGCCATGTTCGTATCGTAGACCCGAGTGATCACTGATGTTTGTGTGGTAGGTAATGGGGGTGGGTTTGAACGCCGGAGATGAGCTCGTCGACATAGTTGACGAGTTTGACCATGTTGTTGATTCAGTTCCGCGTCGAGTGATGCGTGCTGAAAGATTGCGGCATCGGGCAGTTTTCATCGCGGTTGTCGATGGCATGGGTCGACTGCTCGTACACCGCCGTTCACCAGCAAAAGATGTGTGGCCGGGATGGTGCGATATTGCAGTCGGGGGAGTTGTAGGGGCTGGCGAAACCTACCTTGAAGCGGCCCATCGCGAACTAGCCGAAGAAATTGGAGTGACGACCGAAACGCTCGCCGAACTTGATCTTGGCGAGTCACGACCCTATGACGATGACCAGGTAAGTCTGCTGGCACATTGCTACATGGTGACTTCAGAAGGACCATTCACATTTGATGATGGTGAGGTGGTTGAAGCTTGGTGGGTGCATCGCGACGGGCTTGATGATTTGTTGGTTCGTGAGAAATTTCTACCTGACAGTCTTGCTTTGCTTTTACCGCACATTGATTTTTGATCACCGTAAAGGCGGTGTTCGATCCCACTCTGAACAACCGTGAACTCCACGGGATACCGAGAAGGGATGTTGTATGTCGCAGTTCACCATGGGAGGCATGATTGGTGCCGATCCCGATCAACTCATTTCGCTTGGCCACACCCTGAGTCGTCAGCGAGGTGATATTGAAAGTCTTGTGGCGGTCGTCAATGCCGCTTTGGCCTCGACCAACTGGACTGGCCCGGCTCGCCAAGTCTTCGAGCAGGACTGGCAGGCCTCATTTCGAACGGCCCTGTCCCGTCTCGGTGAGGCATTCGATCTTGCTGGACGAGACTGTTTAATGCGTGCCAACGAACTTCGGCGTGTGATGGGAACACCCTGAGTCAATATGACGCCTGACCGATTACGATATTGGCGTGCTACATGTTGAGTTCACCGTTGAGCCCTTTGTTGAAGGACAGCCGGGACCTCATGTTCGCGCCGCCGTGGCGGCAGTAGAGGCCCATGGCATCACGGTCGAGTTTGGGCCGTTCGCAACCGAGTTTGAGGCCAATGAAACAACTGTGTCGCTTGCAGTCAGTGATTTAGTGCGCGAGGCATATGCCAATGGCGCAACGCACGTCACTGTGCACATGGAAAAGATTGACGTATGACCTCGTCACCAATCGATCTTTCGCATCCGGTACTTGCAACGTTGCAGCCGCTCGTCGATGCTTTGGGCTGTTCGGTCATTGATGCTGATCAGATTGAAACTTCGGACATTCCGTTGGTCTTTGAGGGTCAATTGATCGCTGCCGTACGACTACCTGATTTACACGGTGCATTAGCTCGGTTGATCGATTCGGTTGAGCGAGAAATGGGACAACAACTTTCAGATATGAATCGCGAACAAAAACAGTTAGCAATTCGGCTACTCGATGAGCGTGGCGCATTCACTTTGCGACGTGCAGTCGAAGATGTCGCCGACGCCATGGGTGTTTCGCGCATCACTGTGTACAACTACCTCAACGCTATTCATCGTTGATACTTACGAATCAGGTAAGTATTCCTCGAGGCGACCAATCGTAAAGCCCTGTCGGTCAACGGCAGCTTTAAACGCAATCAAATTGTCCAACAGATCTCTACGGAAATGAGTAAGAAAGATGTCGCCTGGTTGCAGACCGGGACGTTGCAAAATGTCGACATTGCCCTCCCATAACTCGGAGTTCCAATTAACGACCACGTTTATTCCGCAGCTTGCTGCAGCGCGACGCGTGTTTTCATCAGATGACCCATACGGAGGACGCATGAGGTGGCCCGCATCTCCCAATTCTTCGGCAATCACATTTCTCATATTGCAGATTTCCGAAATCTGTCGTTGCAGACTGAGTCCCTTGAGGGCCGGATGACTCATAGTGTGCGAACTAATTGTTCCGCCAACAGTCAAAATTTGGGCGAAGTATGCCGGATCTTTGCGAAACTCACCGGAGACTAAAAACAAGGTCGCCGGCATTTTGTTGTCAACCAAAAACTGCATTGCTGCCGGATCTTTGACGATGCCGTCATCAATAGTGAGAAACACAACTCGGTCAGTGGTCTCGACGCGGGTGATTTTTGCCGCCAACCCGTTCACGGGAACAACTGGGGCAATGGACGACGTTGGAAATCCGACAGGCAGAGTTGTTGTGGTCGAAGTGGTTGTGGTCGACGTTGATGTCGTGGGTGCGGCAGCGATTGTGGTTGCCACCGTCTGAGCAGCAGTTGTCGTTTCTGCGTCCCCAGAAGCATCTGAACAAGCTGTACTTAACAAAGTGAGACTTCCGAGAATGATGAGCAAGGCCCTGCGATCATTAAAAATTCGAGCTACGTACGCAAAATGGTCCCGCTTCACACTCTGCAGTCTAGAAGAATAGGCGTCGATGGCTACTTTTGATTGCTTAGCGTTTGATGCAGATGACACCTTGTGGCATAGCGAAGACGGGTTTCGCGCGACCGAAGTCGCATTTTGTGAACTTCTCGCGCCGTACGTATCAGACGGCGTTGATATCAAGGCTGCCCTGACTGCTACTGAACGCGCCAACTTACATACCTACGGATATGGCGTGAAGGCATTTGGCCTGTCCATGATTGAAGCAGCAATCACAATTAGCCAGGGCAAAGTACCTACCGAGGTGATGGTGCAGTTGCTTCAAAATGTTCGCGATCTTCTGCTGGCGCCGGTTCGTCTTCTTGATGGCGCACCAGAAGTTTTACACGAGCTGGCACAAGAGCATCGCTTGATTTTGATTACCAAAGGCGACCTTGTCCATCAGACTCGTAAGGTCACAACAAGCGGCCTTGATCACTTGTTTGATCACGTCGAAATTGTCTTAGAAAAAGATGTGGCAACATACTCAAAAGTTTTCCAAGATATTTCTGTTGATCCTCAACGGGTATGCATGGTGGGGAATTCGGTCAAGAGTGACATTTTGCCGATTCTTGAATTAGGAGGGCATGCAGTACACATCCCGTACCACTTCTTGTGGGAACTTGAACATGCCGAACATCCGCCGACGAGCCCGCGCTTTGGTGAATTGAAAAATATCAACGAACTACCTGCATGGATACATCAATTATCTATATGAACATGGATTATCTGAAAACTTTGGCACACTGAGGAGGCCATGTTGTTTCATTTCATTTCAACTCTGACCCCAACACCCGATCAGCCAACGACCGCACGCGAGGCAATCTCACAACCGCTACTTGTCGTTCTTATCATTGTTGGTGCATTTATTTTTACGCGCCTTTCACATGTAGTGATTCGTCGATTGGTGCGGTACGTCGCCCAACGCAGCATTTCTCGTCCATCACAGTGGTGGCGTACCCGAGCTCGTTATCAAGAACTTGAACAAGGTGAAGTGGGAGAAAATCGTCGCCGTCAACGCGTGGACGCCGTATCGCGTATGTTGCACCACCTTTTGGCAGTTGTGATTTGGGTTGGTGTGCTGATTGCAATCTTTCACATTCTTGAACTCAACGGACCTTTAGTTTTGTCGAGCGCCGGTTTCTTGGGTGCAGGTATCGCCTACGGTGCGTCGCAAAAAGTCAATGACTATTTGACCGGCTTGTCCGTTCTGATTGAAGATCGATACGGAGTTGGTGACGAAGTTGAAATCAGCACTGCTTTCCCCAATGGTGTCCGTGGAATAGTCGATCACATTGGCTTAGTTTCGACTCGAGTACGTGATGGTTACAGCACCGTGCACCTCCCGCACGCGGCATTGATCGCGGTGCGAAACATCAGCCAAGAACCCGTTGCCACGAAGCTTGCTATTCAGCTACCGATTGATGCCGAGCGGGGAGAGGCGGCCCTGAAAGCTGCTGAAACGATTCGAGAACTGGCAGGCTCCGAGCACCTCACCGAGGTACTTCTGGTTGACGACATCACCACGGCCACGCCGATCGCCGGGGTTGATCAAATTGAGCTGAATATCCGAACTTCGCGACCCCTGACCGCAACTGAGCGCGAGAACTTGGTGCGTCGTACCGAAGAACGACTTTCCGCGCAGGACTCTTAACGAACGCTCCGTGACGGAGTAGTGTCCTTATTGTCCGATTCTTGGACAATAGATATTGGGGGCAATATGACGAAGTATGAACCAACGTTCGCGTCGCTATCGCAGCACGAAGTTCCGGAATGGTTTCAAGATGCCAAGTTCGGCATTTTTTCGCACTGGACTGTGGGTTCGGTCCCAGCATTTGCGCCACTAGGTAAAGACCCGTTCACTCTTGCTCGAGAAGAAGGCGAAGAGATGGCATTCAGCCACACGCCGTATGCCGAGTGGTATCAGAACTCAATCAATCTTCCGGGTTCGCCCGCCGCACTTCATCATGAAAAAGTGTGGGGTAATTGCGACTATTCAACTTTCGTCAATATCTTTCTCGAAGCCGCCAAAGGTTGGGACGCCAAGCGTTGGGAACAATTGCTCGCAGCATCAGGAGCCAAGTATTGCGTCATGGTGACCAAGCACCACGACGGTGTCTTGATGTGGCCATCTGAAACACCTAACCCAACTCATGGCGAAAAATGGTCGTCACAACGCGATCTTGTTCAAGAGTGCGCCGATGCGGCTCGCAATGCAGGTTTGCGTTTCGGTGTGTATTACTCCGGTGGCATCGACTGGACCTTCCAGGGACTCGGCATTAAGAGTTGGGCCACGTTGTACGGCGCAATTCCCCAAGATGATACGTATCACGCGTATGCCGAGGCGCACTGGCATGAACTGATTCGTAAGTACAACCCTGATGTTTTGTGGAACGACATTGGTTATCCGCGATTCGGTGAGGGTGCTGCACAACTCATGGCAGATTTCTATAACGGAAATCCTGAAGGGGTCGTGAACGATCGCTTTGACTTCATTGGTGTTATGCAAGGAACAAGTCATGCCGACTTTGGAACTCCTGAATACACAACTGAAGCTGCCGGACCGAAGAAGATGTACGAAGTCACTCGCGGAATCGGAACAAGTTTTGGTTACACACAAGATGAAGACGACACGACGTACTTGTCAATCCCCGCACTCATCACTATGTTCGTCAACATTGTGGCCGATGGTGGAAACCTGTTGCTCAACTATGGGGCAATGCCAGGCGGTGAAATTCCGTGGGCTCAACAATTGCGTTTGCTGGCGATGGGTCAGTGGCTATCAGTCAATGGTGATGCGATCTACGGCAGTCGACCCCACGAGATCTCAACGTTGTCAACCGACGAAGGACTCGTGGTGCGTTTGACCAAGGGTGCAGATGGCGCGACTTACGCCATGGTTATTGGTCGTCCGTCAACAGCGAATATCACAATTGACGGATTGCCAAAGGGTGATGTGAAGTTGCTCGGCCATCACGCGCAACTGAAGCGCGATGGCAACACAGTGACTTTGCCCAATCGGCCGGATGACACTCCGGTCTACACCCTGCGCATTAGTTGACGAATTAACGAGCAGATTTAACGTCAAGCCAGTCACCCGTTCGCAATTCGATGAATTGCGTTTGAGAACCGACTAATTGATTATGGGTCTGGGCATGACCACCCGCCACGTAGTACAGGGCCTTTTGCCAAAGCCTCATATCGCGTCGTGGTTGAGTAGCGGTCGCAACCAATGCTCGAGCGTTTGCGACTTTGGCTGCTTGCGCTGATTTCTTTGGTCCAGCAGTTACAGGCAGCACAACAGCGACCACTGATTGAGTTGGCAAGACTGCAACATCGACATTGCCCAACAGTTGAGCGGTTTCCTTTGTGGGCTGATGCGGCTCAATCCAAACGCGACCGGCCGAATTGTTCTCTGCATCAATTGCTTCAAAAAGATATCCAACGGCGATGAGCCCAAGCGGCAAACCAGTTTGAGTGACTGTGATGCGTATTTCACCGCCCTCGCTACAAGCGACAGTGAACGTGTCGCCGATTTGATGAGCGTGAGTTGAAGTGCAGCCCACAGCGCGTGCTGCCTTAGCCGCCTTGAGATTGCCGTGAACCGGAACGTCACTTATTAACTTGAGAGTCTCGGCGCGTAAGTGATCATTGACCGAAGTACACAAAACAATCGCGCCGATTGAACCACTCTCTAACTGCAGATCGCGAAGCGAAGTAAAACCTGCGGGGTGTTGTCGATCAAAAGCGCCACGAATTGGCTCGGGGGTCAGCCACGGATCGATCAGGATGGAAGTCCCCGCGTATGAGATTTGCCAACTTTGATAATCGTCGAGTCTGCGTAGCAACATCATGACAATATTCTCAGATCTTTGCGTCAGAAATAGCGATGTCAACTTGATGTGCGATGTCTACCGAAGACGTTCCGATGAGAACTTCATAGAGACCAGGGTCAACCTGCCAATTTCCTTGTTGATCAAGTTCTATGGTTGCAGATTCGCCAGTGACTTGTGGTCGAAGAACTGAACGATACATGTCTCCGGGATTCCAAAAAGCAAAATCGCGTGGAGAGAGTTCAATGGTGACGACAGTGCTTTCGCCCGGCTTCAAACTCACCTTGGCAAAACTTTTGAGTTCTTTCTTGGGACGTTGGACTGAAGACTTCCGTGGGGCCACATAAACCTGAATGACTTCAGTTCCATGACGATTGCCGGTGTTGGTGACCGGAATACGAATCTGAACTTTTTGGTCTAGGGCAATTTCGGTGTCATCGCAATCGGGTTGTCCGATTTCAAACGTCGTATAGGACAACCCATGCCCGAACGGGAAACGTACGGGTAAGTGACGTGATTCGTACCAGCGATATCCGATGAATACCCCTTCGCCGTATCGAACCTGACCATGTTCGCCAGGGAAGTTTCCAAATGCTGGGGTGTGTTCGATGCGCTCGGGAATAGTTGTCGGAAGTCGTCCACCAGGATCGGCTTCGCCGAGAAGAACGTCGACAACGGCATGACCCATTTCTTGACCACCGAACCAGATCTGCATTAACGCGGGTATGTCTTGGGCCCACGACATATCAACTGGAGCACCGGTGTTGACTAACACAATTGTTTTCTTGTTGGCTTCAGCCACAGCCCGAATGAGTTCAACCTGACGACCAGGTAACTCGAGCGTGTCACGATCGTGCCCTTCGCTTTCCCAGTCATCGGTGGTGCCGACAACGACAAGAGCAATATCGCATTCGGCAGCTAGTTCAACAGCGCGACGTACCGGATCTTCTTGTTCAACAAATTGCAATCCGACTTGGGCTCCATGGGCCCACTGCTTATTTGATGCATCGCATTCAAGAACGAGTTCATGGGGTTGACCTGCGACGAGATCAACAATCGCCGTGAGCTCAACGCTTCCCATACCAAAGAAAGATTGACCGCGTGCCGGAATCGTTGAAGCACCATCGACAACCATTTGGCCGTCGAGCAACAATCGACAGGGACTGACCTCAACGAGCGAGACGATGTATTGGCCGGTCGTTTCAACTGTCACGATTCCGGTTGCCGCGAAGTGATAGCTCGATGTTGGAACACCAGGGTCGTTGCGCGCAACCAGCATGATCCGACCGTCGGGGCGATGTACTCGAGCAAGCTCGGTTTCGTTGGAAGCGTCGCGATCGAAAACAACGACTTCGAACCCTGGCGTCCCATCAGGGCGACGAACGAATTGCGGATCGACGGCGGGTGTGGTCTTGTCGATGTTGCCGCCGGCCTCGTGACGGACCGAGACTTTGGCACCAAGTCGCTCGCGCAGCACATCGATGATCGCAGTGCGGTGATGGGGAAGTACTTCTGCTGAACCGCCACCCATGATTCGGGTGCGCTCGGCATTCGGACCAATAACGGCCACTGACTTCAGACCAGTCGTATTGAGAGGAAGCAATGGCTGATCATTCACTTTTTCATTACGCAACAAAACCATCGAACTGATTGCAGCGCGACGCGCAAGTTGTCGATGTTCGGGCAGATCAATTGCAGCAGGCGCTTGTGGTTGATCATCTAATGCACCGAGTCGATCAAATGTTGATAGCAAAGTACGAACAGCCCGATCAAGATCGGCTTCGTCAACCCGACCATCTTTGACTGCCTCAGCCAAGAACTTTCCGTATCCACGGGGTGGTGCCGGCATCTCAAGATCGAGACCTGCGCGTGCTGCACCTTCGGTTGTAAACCCAGCAAACCAATCGGTCACGACAAAACCTTCGAAGCCCCATTCATCGCGCAGAATGTTTTGTAGGAGTTCGCGGTTTTCGGCACAGTACACACCGTTCATGCGGTTGTACGACGTCATGATTCCGAGTGATCCACCTTCGCGAACTGCCAACTCAAATGGGAGTAGATATACCTCACGCAAAGTTCGCTGATCAATCACGCTATTGATCGTCATACGTTCAAATTCGGCATCATTACCAACAAAGTGTTTAACAGTTGTGGCGATTCCTTGTGATTGAGCACCTCGAATGAACGAAGCAGCGAGCTTTCCCGAAAGAAGTGGATCTTCGGAGTAGCACTCAAAGCTTCGACCGAACAAAGGTGAGCGATGGAGATTGACAGTTGGGGCAAGTAACACTCTCGCGCCTTTTGAACGAGTCTGGTGACCGAGAGCGACGCCGAGTTCTTCGAGGAGCAGAACGTCAAAGGTTGCGCCAAGCGCAGATCCACAAGGAATACACAATGTTGCAACTTGCGTTCCGATACCAGGGGTAATGGGCCCTCGTGCTCCAGCAGGACCATCAGTAACTGTGACTGCTGGGATTCCGACACGATCAACGGGGTTGGTTGACCACATCGTGGCACCGGTCGTGAGGAGTGCTTTTTCCTCAATTGTCATTTGGCCAATGAGTTTTTCGATATCCCGCGTCACAACTTCAAGTGTGCCACTTTCGACCTTCTCGGCTTGGACTCAGACCCCGAAGGCAGTTGACTTGACGGCCTGAACAAGTTCGTCGGGGCCAGAGAGTTCGACACTCGAATGGTCTTGGCGACCGTAGACGAACATGATGAGTTCTCCGACTTCACCGGTCACGGTGACGGTAGGTTCGCCTTTCTTGGCGAGAACGAGTGGACCGTGAGTGATCTGCAACTTGAGACCACATGGCGACTTACGGGCCATCAGCCGGGCACCTTGGGTGATTGACGTTTGCAACTGCTTTTCGAGGTCGTCCAGCAATGTCCGGGGTTGCCAGTTGGGCTGGGCACGACGCACATCTTCGAGGTGGACAAAGAATTCAACCGTGTTGGTGAGTCGGTCAAGAAATGTGAGTCTCATGGGCGAGAGACGAGGTGGTCCATTGCGGATTGCCTCGACCAATGATTTCCAATCACGCTGCGCAACACCTTTGCGAACTTTCTCGCCATAAGTAGCAAGTGGCTTGAGCAAAATTCCACCGGCGGCATCGGGACGAGATTCGCGCACAATGATGTGGGCTGCGAGATCACGAGTGGTCCACCCCTCGCACAATGTCGGTGCGTCGGGTCCTACTTCAAGAAACAGGTTGCATAATGCATGTCGTTCTGACTGCGCTGGATTCATTTTCTCTCTCCTTGTTTGGACTCTCTCCAAGAAACTCCTGGTGGCCACTGACCGACTCCTCCGTGCTCGACGAGAAGTCCGGTGAGTGTTCGATCAGCATGCCGGCTTCTCCATACCAACATTCGTTGAGCCATGTGCAAGATGCGTAGTGGATCGGTCACGAGTGTTCGCCAGGTTGGATCGGTAGCAATATCAAAACATAACGAAGACCCATCACCGAACTGCACATAGGCGGTATCAATTGTGCGGTGAACCGCCAGGTGGCTTTCGTTGAGTCGGTCATCCCAAGGCCATTGATTTTGTACATGGGGGATGAGTGCATATCGCCAATCAAATTCCCATGATGCGCCTTCGCGCCAATCAGTGGGTTCATGATCAGACAAGAAAGGAATGAGCGAATGACCATCGCATTGCAACGGAATCGTTTGTTCCCAAATCTCGGCGAGAGTCGGAAGTAGATCAACACTTTCGGTGAAGTCTTTGACGATGTTTCCATGAGCATGCGGTCGTGAAGGATCACGGATAATCATCGGAATGTGATGACTTTCTTCGAACCAAGCAACTTTTTGTACGAGTCCGTGATCACCTAGTTGTTCGCCATGATCGGCAGTCACGATGATGATGGTGTTGTCCCATTGATTGAGATCACGAAGGCTCTGCCAAAGCCTGCCCATTTGTTCATCTACGGCAGAGATCATGCCAAAGTATTGAGTACGCAGATGACGAATCTCTGATTCATCAACCGGTGCCGCCGTCGTTTGAATCTTCAGCAACAGATCATGAAATCCGTGACGACCGTTAGCGGGAGCAATAGGAAGGCCAACATCGGCGGGGTCGTACATGTGCGCAAAATGACCAGGTGCAGAATAAGGCGGGTGAGGACGAAGATAACTGGCGTGGATAAACCAGGGTTCGTCGGCCTCGGTGCTGGATAAATAATCAATGAGACAATCGGTAGTGAAACTTGAGACGCTGTGTTCGACTGGTCGCTCATGTTCGGTGTCCAACATGAGCATGTGACCAGATGATGTGTCGTAGCCATGACTTGTTAAGAAATCAACCCAAGGCTGATGAGGACCAGTGAGATTGAGCTGCCATTCAAATCCGGGCAGTATCTCTTCATAGGTCTGTAAACGCGGATCATCGGGACTGACGGTCATTCGTGGATCTATGGATTGATCGGTATAGCCAAATAGCTTTCCTTGATAGCCGCTTCGTTGTGCAAGACGAGCGACATTGTCAAATCGATTATCAAGCGGAGTTCCATTTGCGACGACTCGATGATTCATTTGATACATACCCGTGTAGAGCCCAGCTCGACCTGGCGCACACGGAGTTGATTGGGTGTAGTGGCGCGAAAAACGCACTCCCGACTGAGCTAATTCATCAAGGTTCGGAGTTTTGACAATGAAATGGTCGGCGCATGACAGCGCATCACCACGAAACTGATCAAGAGTGATGAAGAGAACGTTTGGGCGACTGCTCATGAGTACAGCCTGCCACCAATTAGTCCTTCAGTGTGTACTGGTAACGCCCATCTATATCGACGCGATCCATTTCGCCGGCTAAGCGAAGATGCTCAAGGTGGGCGTATGTTTCGCTATCGGCCATGCCACCTTGTGATCGTGGTGAGAAAAGATACGTTGACATTTCCATCACTGTTGTGGGTCGATTCACTTCAATGCAAGCATCACGTAATTTTTGAAGTCGTCCGACATGATGTTCTTTGATGTCATTGGCGCGACCAGCAAGATCGGTGAAGATGCCGCCATGTGCCGGCAACGCAATTTTCACCTGTGGGCCAAAGGCAGCAACTTTGTCGAGTGACTCGAAAAAGAGGTTGAGCGGATCTTTCGCTGGCATCATTCCGCTGATATGTGGAGTAATGCTGGGCAAGACATGATCGCCACAAATCATCAGTCCATGTTCGGGGTCGAACAAACACAAAT
>Ga0255111_1000276_pt1 | contig 16358 bp, 18 predicted proteins | sample Law_Yuk_RepA_8h_FD_188472 | JGI IMG/M metagenome (GOLD analysis project Ga0255111, IMG submission 188472) | Freshwater microbial communities from St. Lawrence River, New York, United States - Law_Yuk_RepA_8h | ecosystem: Environmental > Aquatic > Freshwater > River | place: USA: New York... | reverse complement strand
ATGAGCACAAAATGGCCCAACAGTTGGGTCGAGATTCCTTTTACGAGGAATACTCAGTTCAAGTCTGTGAAGTTCTTCGAGACTATGGCTTTGAAGCATAAGATTCTTCGATCCGGCTTATAGGGCAACTCTTCTTCAACATCTGAATTATGCGACTACTAATTGAATATGGGCCTAAACCTAAGCAAGAACCTCGTGGTTTTCGGCGTCGTACTTTTGTCTTTCGCCTGGAATCTTTTTCTCTTGATTGGCGTAATTTTCAATCTGGAGTTTGTTCAGACACGTGCGGCTGGTGGACAATTCACAGATTTTCCCGCGGGAGTTAGAGTCATTTATCTAATTCAGTCGGCCCTAGTGATTTATCAAGTTTGGATTTTCAAACAAATTTTTCACGCAGAACCAATAAGCATGAAATGGCTACCTAAGCTCTTCGTGATAGTTGGAATTATTGGAATCTTGCTAAACGCTGCATCCCGTAGTTCAAATGAGCGTTGGAACATCATTCCCGCTGCAGTAATTACTTGGGCTTTTTGGTACTACGGAGTCAAGAAGGAAAAATCCGGCTTATAGGGCGACTCTTCTTTTATGATTATCAGATGGATTCAGATTCAAAAAAAGGTTTGAGAATTGGATTAGGGATCCGAGGAATAACCGCTGCCGTGGCTCTTGGCTTTGTATGCCTATTCCAGCCAATATTTGGAGAGACAGAAAGTCTTCTTTGGGCGAAGATTTTGCTGATACTTGCGACACTTGTGTATGTGGTCTTCTCAATTGTCTGGGATAAGAAATTCATCTCTCTAACAACTCTCCAATTATTGATTGCCTTAGTTTTATTGGGAGTGACGCTTCAAACAGGGAATATCTTTTTTGTTGCCTTTGGTCTATTTGCCCATGCGATCTGGGATTTATGGCACCTAGCAACCCAAAGGCGATATGTCCCGTGGTGGTATGCGGGTGCATGCGTTTATGTTGATTTAGCAGCAGTTGCGCTGATTATTGCGAACACCTAAGCCAGTTTGTATTTCGACTGTTCCTTGAATTTCTCTTATTGTAGAATTTTTATGTGACTGAAGGTGCTAAGAAAACTGACTTCGCCTCAGAGTTGGCAGTAGGAAAACCCAACTCGCTAGGCAACACACTGAACGTTGTAAAAGCAGTTGAGTCCAATTCAAGGCTTTTTCCCCAACTCTTGAACTTGCTGCTGCATGAAGATTCCATCGTTGCCATGAGAGCCATGAATGCCACAAAGCGACTAATGCGAGCAGATAAGAATTTCTTTGATCCTCAAAAGGAAGCGCTGGTGAAGGTTTATTCTAAAAGTAAGCACAATGTAGTCAGACTCGGATTGATAACTTTGTACTTTGATTTTATCAACGAGTTCTCACCCGCTGAGTTGAAGAGCATAAAAACATTAACCATGAAATGGTTAAAAGAGAGTGAGGATTGGATGATTCTTGCCCAAGGGCTCAAACTCCTTGAGAAGTTAGCCAGGATTGACCCAAAGATTCAGCCAGAGGTCATTTCTATAGCGAAAAGCCTTCAGAAAGATCCGAGAAAGGCTGTATCTACGAAGGCCAAGAAAGTTCTATCCGGCTTATAGGGCGACTCTTCTTTAAGTCAATATTTAACGCTTCATGAGATGCATGGAGATCGCGAGCTGTGCCCGGTGAAGTCTTGTAACGAGTTCAGATTGTCTGATTCCAAGATCCTGAGAGACGTCTGAAAAAGTTCGCTTCTGATAGAAAATTCCCATCGCTACATCTTTGAGTGATTCAGGAAGTGTCTCGATTGCTGATAGCAGTTGCTTAGCAGGTATTTTTGAAAGATCAGCATCATTATCTTCTTCGAAAGAGATATCTAGATCAAAAAAATTGCTCATAAGCAAATCTCGTTTCTCAATTTATTTAGTTCCTGTCTTAGACCGATTCCTGCTGCTCCAACCAATGCACCTTGACGACGATAACTAAAGATAAAGTCCGTATCAAGACTTCCCTTTATTAGTTCTATTTCATCAGCGATTTTAGGTTCTCCATAACTAAGGATGCTCATTTCGTATTGATCACTCCAGAAAGAAGGCAAGGGATTGAACTGTTCGGTAGGGTTGAAATCACCAACAGAACCAGGATTGGCAGCATTAGCTATCTCTCGACCAACTCGCTTCCCACCTTCAATTGGGATATTCCAATGCTCAATTCGCCGAGCGGGAAGTTGTTGATTTACATAGGGGAAGCGAGCGATATCTCCGACGGCAAAGAAACTTTCGATCACCTTGCCGTCTGAGTTTACTGCTCGAAGTGTTTTATCCGTGAGCACTCCATTTGATTTGTCTAAAACACTTCCTTCAAGCCACTCAGTATTTGGTAATGAACCAACAGCTTCAATAAAAATATCGCACTCGAGTGATTTTCCATCGCCAAGAATGACACCAGTTACGAATGAATCACCAATCAAATCCTTAACGGAATTATTCATATGAAAATGGACACCTTTAGCTTCATGTCTTTTCTGAATCTCTTTACCAAATAATTCACCAATTATTGGGGCCAGTGGAGTGGTTTCCATAGCAACTACATCAACTGAGCAACCTAACTTCCTTAGAGTGGCTGCAAGCTCTAATCCGATAAATCCGGCACCAAGAATTACGACATGTTTGCCAGTAGCAACGGATGAACGAATTCTTTTAGCATCGTCGTATGTTCGAAGTGAAAAGCGGCCAGATTCGACTAGATTTTGAAAATCCATTTTTCGAGAGCGCAATCCGGTTGCAGCAACAAGAAAGTCATATGAAAGTTTCTCATTCGAACTGAGTGTGGCCTCTTTGTTTTCTATGTCGACAGATTGAGCTGGATTACCGAGAATAAAATCAGCCTTCAATTCCTCTGTATTTATCTTAAATGCCACCGAATCTAACTCTTTATCTTCAGCAAGGAGTGCTTTCGACAGAGGTGGACGGTTGTAGGGAAGATGCTTCTCTGCTCCCACAATAGTAATTTCACCATCAAAACCTGAACGTCTTAAAGATTCTGCAGTGCGCAGCCCTCCCATCGAAGCTCCGACAATCAATACTCTATTCACTTAAAACACCTCGTTAAGTATTTCTTGGTTCTACTTATTCGGTGATTGTGATGGCTTGCATAGGACATACATCTGCAGCAGCTCTTACATTTGCACTTTCAGAGTCTTCAGCAGTTGCAAGGTATTCCAATCTATCCTCGGCGTTAAGTTTGAAGATATCTGGTGCTTCAAAGACGCATTGCCCATAATGTTGACACTTTTCCATATCGACATGAACCTTGATCACTCTTTCTCCTTTACTGTAGATGGGTACAAATCTTTTGAAGGTGTACGAATGCCGCGAAACTCCCAATCGCCACCTAGTGCAGTAGAAACAACCTCTTCACTTTCAGTTGGTTGTGCGCCAACGCCTTCGCGAATCAGGTGACCTTCTGTAATTGTGTTACTGAGACGTCCTAGTCCATCGACTTCAACTTCAACAATGTCGCCGATTTGTACCGGACGTGAGTGTGCTGGGGTGCCAGAAAAAATCATGTCGCCGGGAACTAGGGTGATAGTTCTTGCGATGTCTGCAACAAGGTAATGCATATTCCACTCCATGTTGTCAGTGTTGTCTTCTTGTTTGAGTTCACCATTGACATAGGTTCGAATCATTTTGTTTCGAAAATCCCAATCAGTGACTATTCCTGGGCCTACGGGAGCAAGGGAATCAGCTCCTTTAACGCGCAGCATTGAACCAGCATCTGTATCGCGGAAATCGTGGAGACCAAAATCATTACCGACGCTATAACCGGCAATGTATTCGCCAGCCTCTTCTATTGAAACATCCTTACAAGTTTTTCCAATGATGATGACAATTTCACCTTCGTAGTTAAGCCATTTACACCGCTTTGGTCTGACCACATCACCTCGATGGGAATTGAGTGCAGTTATTGGTTTATGGAAATAAGTTGGAGCAGCAGGTAGTTTGGTTAAGAACTCTTTTGTGCGGCTTTCATAGTTCAGGTGTACAGCAATAATCTTGGTTGGGACAGCCGGTGGCAAATGGTGCGCATCTTTAATTGCAAATTTACGACCATCTTTTGCTACAAGTGAATCACCATTTCGTTCAACCTCGAGCGCTTTTCCTTCAACTTCAATTCTTCTAAATTCAGTCACGTGAGAGCACCAAATCTTTAGGCTGTGCGAATCCATTTGATGGCTCAGGGAAATAAACGTGAACCTGACCCGTTCCTACAGAATTCTCGTACTCGCTATAGAGAACACCTTTTGACTCATTGCGCTCTTCACCGAGAGCACCTGCCATTGCCAAGTAATGGAAGAACCCGGCTTCCGGCTTGTACTTTCTGAAAGTATCAAAATCTCCGAGAATCGCTGCGTGATTTCCATCTTTCATCCACTCAAGAACTTTGAGGTCGTATTGGTAAGCCTCGGGTGTGTAGATATGAATTGGATCGCTCGCTTCATGCTTTCTTAAATCTCGCAATTTATGGAAAGTGTGGGACAGGGCACCGGATGCAAGCAAAATTACTTTGCGGTCGCTGTCTCGAATCGCTTCACCAAGTGCTCTGCCTGCTCGAATGAAATCTTCAGGCGTACCCGTCTGGCAAACTGACAAACTAATCCATTTTTTGTCATCTAAACCTCTACCAAGATAATGCCAAAGATTGATGGTGGCGTAATAAATTGGAAGATGGGGATCTGCAATTGGAGTAATCCATGTGCCATTTTTTTCGTCGTACTTTGAAAGTGAGTTTGCGAGTTCTGGATCGCCTTTAATGGAATAAGGAATTTGCGACATTCCACGCGGTAATTCCTCAGAGGTAAACAACCCAGATCGTTCAGCCGCTGAAGTGACTACAAATTCCACAGTCGTTGCCCAATGGCTATCAAGTACAACGACAGTGTCGTAATCGAGTACATCGAACACATCTTTGCGAAGTTTTTTAAGTCCAGGAACCAAGCTGATCTCCTGGCCATTATTGAGATCTTTGCGAACCGTTTCGGGCAACATAATTGTTGGAACGTGAGCTAGTAATGCGGCCCCGACTACTTTTCCCATTTCTATTCCTTCCATCCATTTGGCGCTATTACAGTATTTTTTACGTCAGCGTAAAAATCAAAAGACCAAGTGCCACCATCGCGACCGATTCCTGACTTCTTGGAACCGCCAAATGGCGCACGAAGATCTCGCACAAAAAAACAGTTGACCCAAATAGTTCCAGCAACGAGATTTTTAGTTATTTTTGATGCATGCTCACGATTGCCAGAGACTACAATTGCGGCAAGCCCAAACTCAGAATCATTTGCTAGATTTAATGCTTCATCGTCAGTTGAAAAAGTTTGCATGCAAAGAACTGGACCAAATATTTCGTCACGGAAAATCTCACTATTGACACTGGGGTTCATTACAAGAGTTGGTTGATAGAAAAGTCCTCCTAATTCTTCATTAGGTTTTCCGCCAAGAACAATATTTGCTCCTTCTTTCTTTGCCCGTTCTACAAAACCGGAGATGCGCGCAAAGTGATCACTATGGATCTGTGGTCCGATTTGGGTATCTTCAACTCGAGGATCGCCCTGCTTAATCTGTTTGGCTTTTTCGACGAACTGCACTGCAAACTTATCCGCAATTTTTTGGTGCACAAGAAGTCGAGTTCCAGAAAGGCAAACCTGTCCGGCATTGTCGTACTGTTCAACGGCTAACGTTGTAGCTAAATCGAGATCAGCGTCATCTAGAACTATCAGGGGACTCTTGCCACCGAGCTCAAATGAAACAGGTGTGAGGTTATCTGCGGCAGCCTTTGCAATCTTTTTCGCTGTAGGAACTGATCCAGTAAAAGATATTCGTGAGACGCCTGGATGTTTTGTCAGAGCAGCCCCTGCTTCTTCTCCAAGTCCAAAGACAACATTAAAAACACCTTTAGGAATACCGGCTTGAACAGTCAAGTCAGCAAAGAAAGATGCTGTAAGCGGTGTCCACTCAGCGGGCTTGAGAACAACCGTATCTCCAGCAGCAAGTGCAGGACCAATTTTCCAAGTTGCAAGCATTAAGGGTGCATTCCATGGAGTAATGAGTGCTGCAACGCCAGATGGATCCCACGAAACATTATTAGAGTGTCCACGAGTTTCGAATGGTTCATGTTTAAGTTCATTGATTGCCCACTCTGCAAAGAATCGGATATTTGCAGCCGCTCTTGGCATTACACCTTTACGATGTGAGCGAAGCAATGCGCCGTTATCTAAAGTTTCAATTTGTGCAAGAGTTTCAACATTTTCTTCTATCAACTTCGCAAGACGTTCCAGTTTTTCAGCACGACCTACCGGCCCGAGGTCGCGCCAAGCAGGAAAGGCACTGCGTGCCGCATTAACAGCGAGATCAACTTCTTCAGAACCGCCTCGAGCGAAATCACCGAGGAATTGTCCATCGATTGGCGATGTATTTGAAAGAGTCTGGGCGGATGCAATCCGCTCTCCATTAATGAAATGGCAGGTCGAGATTTCAATACCTGCGACCTCAATACTCTTCACTTCGCACCGCTTCCATCCATGTTTGTGAATTCAGTCGTTTATCATATTCGTTAGGACACTAACGAGAAGTTTAGGTTACTCTAAAGATCGAGAAGTGTGAAGCAACAGTTCGGGAGATTGAATAACGTAGGCGCAAGGGAGGTTAGATGAGAATTAATCGACCACGGATAGCGATTCCTGCTCGGCTGGCTGAATCGACTTCGGTCACCAGGTATCGCGCAATCGTTACAGCACAAAAACTCGCTGAATTGGTGTGGGATGCCGGAGGTGAACCACTCTCACTTCTTCCAGTCAAAGATGAAAAATGGGAAGCCCGGCTCGAAGGAATCGATGGAATATTGATGCCCGGAGGAGCCGATGTTGACCCGCAACTCTATGGGCAGAGTCATCAGTCAGATGAGCTATATGGAATTAATTCAGAACAAGATCATTCCGATATTGCACTGGTTCATTATGCTCTGCAATCAGAAACTGCGCTTCTGACGATTTGCCGCGGTACCCAAATCGCTAATGTCGCTTTAGGGGGAACCTTGGTTCAGCACATGGATGAACCGCATTTAAATAAGTTATCAACTATTGAGTTTTCTAACATCGAAACTGATTTAGGCTTGAAAGCAAAATCACTGCTTGTTTCATGTTTCCATCATCAATCAATCGATCGGCTTGCAGAAGGAATTTCACCATTAGCTTATGCAAAAGAGGGGCACGTCGAGGCGCTGCGACTTCCAAGTAATGCGTGGGCATTTGGTGTGCAGTGGCACCCGGAAGATAACTACAAAGAAGTTCCAAGCCAACTCGAGATAGCCAAAGCGTTTATTAATGCGGCCAGAGGCTAAATCTTTTTGGATTGATCCTCTTGTGCCTTAAGGGTGATGCCTCTAAGTGCATCAGCTGTTGAATCTTTAGCTGATGATTTCAGGGACGAAGTCAGTAAAACTTCCTGTCTATTAAATTTAGGAAATATATTTTTCATCATCTTTTTTCCATCTTTAGTCATACTTACGAGAACCAGACGGCGATCAATTTTGCTCTGTTTCTTAATTATCAAACCATCTCGTTCCAAAGTTTTAAGTACCCCAGAGAGAGTGGCTTTGGAAGTGCCAACTTCTTCAGCAATTTCGCGAGTTTCAATTGAATCCCACACCCAGACCACCCAAAGTACAACGAATCCTGTCCAAGAGAGACCGTGCTTTTTAAGTACCTCACGTTCGAGGTGGTTTCGTGCGGAATTAGCGGCTCGGAAGAGATTGGAAACAACACCCATTGCTTTGAAGTCAATACTCATTCCTTGTAGGAGAGTTGAAACCTGTCGCTCTGTCTCGTCAAGGGTATGAGCCGCTGTCATGGTTGTCAGTGTATCTGAATCGCTGATACTCTTTTTTCATTCGTATCCTAATGAAAGGCTGCAGACGTGAGTTCTCCAGTGAATTTATCGAATCTTGATCTTTTTGAATCAGGAGCGCCATGGCCGGTATTCGCGGAATTACGCGACTCAGACCCACTTCATTGGTCAGATGAAGACTCGCCTAATCACGGCTTTTGGTCGGTCACGCGCTATCACGACATTGTTAGCGTTCTGAGAGACCCTGAAACATTCACGAGTGAAAGGTTTACGAACTTAGAAGAAGTGGATGTAGAACAAGAGCAAGCGCGTCGTTCGCTTCTTGAAACCGATGGCGCTCGACATAGAGCGTTACGACGACTGCTCCAAGGTCAATTCACTCCCGCAGCAGTGGCACAATATGAAACTTTCCTGCGGGGCCTCACGGCGACAACTCTCGATAATGCTTTTGCACAAGGTGAATTCGATTTTGTTGATGAGGTTGCATCAGATTTTCCAATCAACGTACTTGCCAAGCTCTTAGATGTTCCCGTTGAGGATAACAAACAGCTAATTGACTGGGGCAATCGCATGATTGGATTTGATGATCCAGAACATGCCGATGTTCTAATTAATGATCCAGAAAGCGAAAAATATCGACTTGTTCCTTTCCGTTCACCCGCCGCTCTAGAGGTATTCGCATACGGAGATGCTTTAGCGAAAGAACGTCGTGGCAAAAATGGAACTGATTTAGTTTCAGTACTTGTCAATGGAGATATGAGTGATGGAATAGCGCTCAGTGAACGAGACTTTCACACAAATTTTCTTCTTCTTGTCGTTGCTGGCAATGAAACAACTCGTCACACAATTTCTCACACGATGATAAATCTCATTCAAAATCCAGATCAATTAACGAAGTTGCAAGAGAATCCAGAGTTGATTCCTTGGGCTGTTGAAGAATTCTTAAGGTTCGCAAGTCCGGTATATCACTTTAGGCGCACTGCAACGAAAGATGTTGAGATTCATGGCCAGAGTATTAAGTCAGGCGAGAAGATTGTTACCTGGTTCGCTTCAGGAAACCGAGATAGCAGTATCTTTGAGCGGGCAAATAAATTTGACGTCACACGAAACCCAAATGAACATATGACTTTCGGTCGAGGCGGACCTCACATGTGTTTAGGTAATGCTTTGGCAAGAATTGAACTTCGAGTCATGTTTGAAGATTTAATCTCCAGAATTGATTCGATGGAATTAACTGGCCCTGTAGATTATTTGAGGTCAAATTTTGTTCATGGCATAAAGAGAATGCCAGTACGAGTAAAACTTCGCTAAAACTTCGCTTCTAGCATTAAGTTTTTAAATTAACTTTGCGACTCTCTTTAGGAAAGCGTCCACAAGATCAAAAGTTCGCTCTCGCGCTGCAGATTCCATCGCGAGAGTTTGCGCGAGCATAATTTCAGGGTCCTGGCCATTTTCAACTACAGATTTGTGCCCGCCCCAATCCAGCCATGACTGGAGTGATTCAGCTGTAATTTCTGGATGAAATTGCACTGCAAGTGCCTTTTGAATTACAAACGACTGTGAAGCAATAGGGTTTCTTGCAATTTCTAATGCGCCCGGCGGTAATTGCCACCTGTCATAGTGAAACTGGTACCACGGCCCATCAGAAACCAATGTTGTGTCATCACTCCAGATCGATTTCCATCCGATTTCACATTGAGGGGCTTTCGATACTGATCCGCCCATTGCCCTAGCGATTAGTTGTCCGCCAAAACAGATTCCCAACATTGGCTTTCCAGATTTAACAATAGAGGCGACCCACTCGACTTCTGGGATAAGCCACTTTCCAATGCACGAGTCATCCCATGCACCCCATGGCGCACCTAGGGTGACAATGAGATCGTAATCATCAGGGGATGGAAATTTAAAGTCCACATTTGGAGTTCGAAAAAAATTCTCGGTAACTACTATTTTTTCGTGAATTTCAAATCCATGATGACGAAGCCGTTCGGCCACTGGGCCGGGTGGAGACACATGGTCGTGTTCGATAATGAGTGCCTTCAACAATGCCTCCTCAACAGGGGCTCAAACCCAAGCGGTGAAAAAATACTGCCAGAATTGCTTGCCAATATTACACCCCTTGCCCCTAGAATATCGTTTGCTTCCGAATGAAATATTCTCAGTGGTTAGGTGTGTGTAATGTCAAAAGAGTATGCAGATCTGAAGAAGGAATTAAAGTCTCTCGGTGTTGACGTGCTACAGGTTATGTATGCCGATGTTCTTGGCATGACGCGTTCAAAATATGTGCTCACCACTGAACTTGAGAAAGGCTTAAATCACGGCCCTTCTTTTTGTCAGGGGGTTTGGGTCACAACTAACCGCGGCGGCGTTCTTGATGCAGGAAATATTGCATCTGATGGTCTGCAGGATTTCGTTACAAAAGTAGATACTAAAAATATACGAAAGCTGCCTTATGAAGAAGGCATCGCATGCACGGTTGCGGATGCATTCAATCCAGATGCCACTGAGAATCAATTTGCCCCACGTACTGTTTTAAAGAAAGTTATTCAAGGTTATGCAAAACATGGTTTAGTGCCAGTTGTAGGTCCAGAGCTCGAGTTCTACATTACAAAGCACATTGAAGGTAGTTATTCCAGGACTCATGAAAATGTTGGATTTGTTTATACGACTGGTTCGATGGTGGATCCTGACGGCACATTTCTGCGAGTACTGCGTGGAATAGATCAAATGAATCTCGGTGCATTTGCGGGCAATCATGAATTTAGTCCAAGCCAGTATGAGATTAATCTTTGGCACGGTGAAGCACTTGATGCCGCAGATCGCACATTCATATTTAAAAGCACCGTTAAAGACATGGTTTATCGTGAAGGAAAAATTGCAACCTTTATGGGCAAACCGTGGAACGACGAGGGCGGTAGTGGTTTCCACTTACATTTCTCGGTTACTGATCAAAATGGTGAAAACAAGATGCATGATGGAAAGGGAGAACTTTCAAACGTTGCACTCTCTCTCATTGCGGGAATCCTCGAAAATGCAGCTGCAATAACGGCTTTCGCTAATCCGACCGTAAATGCTTTTAAACGTCTTGGCCCGGACACTCTTGCTCCATTCCGCGCAAACTGGGGAATGGATAATAGAAGTTGCTTGATTCGTATCCCCCCAGAGCGAGAAGGTGGAACACGTTTAGAAGTCCGCGTTGGTGATGGCGCTGCAAATCCTTATTTGCTCATCGCAGCGATTCTTGCGGCAGGTCTTGATGGAATTGAACGTAACCTGAAATGTCCTGAGCCTGCAATTGGCTTGGCTTATGACATGGAAACAGCACCAATTCTGCCTATGACATTTAAAGATGCACTCGATGCCCTTGAGTCAAATACTTATATGAAGCAACAACTCTCACCTCAATTAATTGAAACGTTTCTAGTTCTAAAGCGCGAAGAGATTGAGCGATATGAGAGTGAAGTAAAAGATCCATCCACCCGCGAAGTTACCCAATGGGAACTGGATGAATATCTACTTCACTTCTAAATCGATGGGTTGGACGTATCAAGCAATAGCTTGCCACCATTAAAGGTAACTCCGACCTCACGGTAGAAGCCTCCAATAATTTCCTTGATGGGCAGTATTGACGCAAGCTCGTCCCAAGGTGAATCAAATAATTCGAGTTCTGCTTCGCCAGCCCAAGGTTGTCCAAGATCGGCGTCTACTCCACTCATTGTGATCAGCTGATCAAGTGAATTGCCAAGCCCTGGAGTAATTGATGGAACCCATCGGTTATGTAGCATCGGATGCCCATTAACAAATCCGTTAGTCGCTGATGGTTGATTCAGTGTTACTCGCGCCGTTGCCAATCTGTAATCAGTTGCCGCAAGACTTGCGCCTAATTGCGCACCTTTTTCAAGTTTTGGAGTTGCTTTACCGTGATTAAAAATTCGAGTGACACCAATTGATCCAAACTTTTTTGGGTATCCCTGAAACCAGCCTCGTGCAAGTGAAAAATCTTTAGTGACCCATATTGCTACACAGCGACTATAGGTTTCGCCTTCATATTTACATCGAATTACTGCAAATGCTTCTAGATATTGAGAACGAAGCGGGTCGAGAAGTTCTGATTTTGACTGGGAGCAACTTTGCCAATCTGCCCAAATGATTGCGACTGCGCCGGGATCCTCATCAGCTAGTTCAATCCCGTTAGGCAGAAGAGCCTTAATATTCTTTGGGTCGGTCCGATACTCAACAGTGAGTAGATTGCCAGAGTAAAACCAAGGCATTTCTGGCGCGACTGCGCTTTTGCCCGTTGGCGTACGCGGAGCGAAGAACCCTTCCATCGTTGACATCTTTCGTCCTCCCCTCCAAATTCCTTGAAGAATATCTCACCACATTACAAAAAATGCTTGACTTCTGAAATCTCCTAGAGGACTCTATCCCAAAGTCGTTCGTATCAGAACGATTAATCTTAGCCGTAAGGGGAGAAATATGGCTGGTTCAAGTAGTTCACTCGGCAAGGGCAAACTCGGGGTTTTTAGCATCGTATTCTTCGTAGTCGCCGCCTCAGCCCCATTGGTCGGAATGACCGGGGCAGTACCTGTAGCAATGGTCCTTGGAAATGGCGCAGCAACACCAGGCGCCTATTTGATGGCTGGAATTACACTTTTGATTTTCTCAATTGGCTACGCAGCAATGAGTAATCATGTGACTAATACTGGAGCATTCTTTGCATTTGTTGGTCGTGGTCTTGGGGCTCGGGCTGGCGTTGCATCTTCATATGTTTCTTTGGTCGCCTACATAACCGTCCAGTTAGCGATCTATGGCTTCTTTGGTCTGGTCATGAATTTAACTATGGCGGAATATGGAATCACTTTAGTTTGGTGGGCTTGGGCTCTTATTGCATGGGTTCTCGCAACCGTGCTTTCGATTCTAAGTGTTGATGTTGGCGCAAAAATTCTAGGTGCGCTACTTATCGTTGAATTACTATCACTGATAACTGTAGCTATAGCAATTTTTGCAAAAGGTGGACCAGAATCAATTAATTTAGGAGCTTCATTTAATCCTGCGAATATTTTTGCAGGTGGTTTAACTGGTACTGCTGGCATAGCTCTCGCTTTTGCCTTTGCTTCTTTTATTGGATTTGAATCGACTGCTATTTATGGCGAAGAATCAAAGAATCCGAAGAAAGATGTTCCAACAGCAACATACCTTGCAATTATTTTCATTTCAATTCTCTTCGCACTAGTTTCTTTCGCGATGGTCATCGGAATGGGTTCTAGCAAGGCTGTCGAAGGCGTGCTTGCTCGTTCTGAAGATCTAGCCGATCCTGCCGGAGTGCTCTTTAGCCTCGGTGGCGAATTTGTTGGAAGCTGGGTCGTCGAGATTATGAAGATTTTGGTTCTTACTTCACTATTTGCAGGTTTGCTTGCATTCCAAAATGCCGCATCTCGGTACTTCTTTGCGATGGGCCGTGCAGGTGTAATGCCAGGGAAATTATCAGAAACAAATTCTGCTGGAGCACCACAACGAGCATCATTGGTCACATCACTGATTGCCGGTGGCGTGATTGTGATTTTCGCAATTGGAGGACTAGATCCATACACGCAACTCTTCAGTTGGATGAGTGGTATGTCGGTTATCGCAATCGTTCTTGTAGAGATTTTAGTATCTCTGGCAGTGTTGCGATATTTCAGTACCCAACCTAATGCCAATGTTTGGAAAACAAAGATTGCACCGATTACTTCGATAGCACTCTTGCTATTTAGTCTCTATCTGTTGATGGCTCGATTTAACTTGTTGGCTGGCACAGTGGCACCAGACGTTGATCCTTCTCTTCCTGAAAGTGCTTGGAAGCTTTCATCTTTGGGATGGTTCTTAGTTCTAGTGCCATTTATTGCTCTAGTCATAGGTTACGTTGTCGCGACTCTTTCAAAGAAGAATCACGAATCTCTTAGCAAAGATTTTGCCTAAGAATTTCCACGATGAAGATAAGTAGAACGGGCATAAAACCTAACCAAAACATGTGTCTTATCCATGATTGAGACACTAGAAGGTTGGCAAAAGCTTGTTTCTACTCTGTCACTCCCAACGACTCACGTTATTGGGAGTGACAGGCCTTCAAGTCCGGAGACAATTCCAGTAATAAATCCCGCCACGGGTAAAGAAGTAGGAAATGTACCTCGCGGCACCAAAGTTGAAATTGATCTTGCTGTAGCAGCAGCGCGCCGCGCGTTCGATCATGGTCCATGGCCGAAGTTCTCACCTCGTGAACGAAAAGAACATTTACTAAAATTTGCGAATAAAATTGAGGATCACAGAGATGAATTGGCTGCCTTAGTTACTCTGGAAATGGGGAAGCCAATTAGTGATTGTTGGGGAATAGAACTTAGAGCCCTGATAAGAACAATTCAATGGTTCGCAGAGATGGCTGACAAAATTTATGACGAAACACCTCAAGTTGGAGAAGATGCGCTAGCACTTATTACTCGAGAACCTGTTGGCGTTGTCGGCGTCGTTACGCCATGGAACTTTCCACTGACACTAACAGCGTGGAAAATTGCGCCAGCATTAGCAGTTGGATGCACTCTTGTAATTAAACCCTCCGAGATTTCTTCACTTTCAATTCTTCGACTTGCAGAATTAGCACTTGAATCAGGAATTCCTGCTGGAGTCATAAATGTGGTCACAGGCATTGGACCAGAAGCTGGCAGAGAACTGGGAATGCACAATGATGTAGATGCACTTGCCTTTACTGGTTCAACTGCAACGGGACGCCAATTTCTGCACTACGCAGCTGATTCAAACTTGAAGCACGTGTGGTTAGAACTAGGTGGAAAGTCGGCAAACATTGTTTTCCAAGATGCACCAGACATGGAGGCTGCTGCCCAAGCAGCAGCGTGGGGAATTCGGTTCAACTCTGGCCAGATGTGTACTGCACCAACAAGGCTTTTGGTTCACCGTTCAATCGAGAAAACTTTCACTAATCGCGTTGCACAGATTCTTAAAGAGATAAAAATTGGTGATCCACTTGACCCTTCAACTCAGATGGGACCAATAGCCAGTGCAAGCCAATTGAGTAGAATAAAAATGCACGTTGAATCTGCACGTTCACGAAATCTAGAGGAAACCTTAAAAGATGTTTCCATCGAAAAGGATGGATTCTGGTTCACACCAACAGTATTTAGTGGTGTCACACCCGATGATCCTCTTGCACAAGAAGAAATTTTTGGACCCGTACTAGCAGTTATGACTTTTGAAACCGAAGAAGAGGCAATTCATATTGCGAATAATTCGGTGTACGGATTAGCTGGAGCAGTGTGGACTTCGAATTTATCCAGAGCACACAAAGTGTCTCGCAAGTTGAAGGCGGGAACTGTCTGGATAAATTGCTATGAAGAAGGGGATATGACGGTCCCATTCGGCGGAATGAAGCGCTCCGGCAATGGCAGGGATAAATCCATCCATGCGCTAGAAAAATACTTGGAAATGAAGACAACCTGGGTTCAGCTCTAGTCTGCGACTTATCCGGGCTAATATGCTGGCCTAAACGTTAGGAGCCTAATGAATACCAAGCCAAAGATTCTTGTTGTTGTGCACGACATCGATGACAATCTTAATGAGATGGCTAACCCAATCGCTGAGGCCGGAATTCTTATGGACACCTGGGATGTTCAAAATGACAGTGTCGGCCGCCCAGACTTAGAAAAACTTGAACAGTATTCGGGAATCATTTCCCTCGGTGCACACGCGGGCGTTCTCGAAGAAGAGAAACATCCGTGGATGAGCCATGAGCGCAAGATTATGCAATGGGCGTTAGCCACCGAGACTCCGCTGCTTGGACTTTGCTTTGGTTCGCAACTGCTCGCCTCGGCTGCTGGAAGTCGAATCTATAAAGCCGAAAATGGCGAATTTGCTTGGACAAAAGTTAACATGTTGCCTGAAGCCTCTAGCGATCCAGTGATCGGTGCTTTGGGTGATACCGCTGACGCATTTCAGTTTCACTATGACAGTTTTGATTTACCGGAAAACGCAGTTCTGTTGGGCGAAAGCAACGGCACAATCGAAGCTTTCAGAGTTGGTTCAAGCGCTTGGGCAACCCAGTTTCATCCCGAAGTCGGCCTTTCGCAGCAGTTGGCATGGCTAAGTACTTACCGCGGGGCATTTATTCGCGAGGGAATCGACATCGATGAGCAGATTGCCAAGTCGCACGAGCTTGCGGCGAGCTACCGTAAGCAAGCGTGGGACTTATCCGCAGCTTTTGCAAAGCAGGTTCTTGACTTCCACAACCGGTAGTTCGAGAACTCGCGGCCCTGCAGATTAAAAAATTCGTTACTGCCAGACCGCAAAACTATTTCCGGATTATAGGGCGACTCTTCTATTTCATGCCAGAAAATGACTTTAATTTCAAACTCTTTGGCAGAATACGATCATGTCTTACGTAGTTATCTTCCGCTCTACTCGCAAATTAGATGATGGGCAGTTGTAT
>Ga0255111_1000253_pt1 | contig 16970 bp, 16 predicted proteins | sample Law_Yuk_RepA_8h_FD_188472 | JGI IMG/M metagenome (GOLD analysis project Ga0255111, IMG submission 188472) | Freshwater microbial communities from St. Lawrence River, New York, United States - Law_Yuk_RepA_8h | ecosystem: Environmental > Aquatic > Freshwater > River | place: USA: New York... | reverse complement strand
TCTTCTCGAGGATCTTGTGTTCGATGCCGAGGTCGAGGACGGAGCCGGAGCGGGAGATGCCTTCGGTGTACATGATGTCGAACTCGCACTCCGTGAAGGGAGGGGCGACCTTGTTCTTCACGACCTTAACCTTAGTGCGGTTACCGATGACCTTACCGGAAGGCTCCTTGATCTGGCCGATGCGACGGATGTCGATGCGGACGGAGGAGAAGAACTTGAGCGCGCGGCCACCCGGGGTGGTCTCGGGGCTGCCGAACATCACGCCGATCTTTTCGCGGATCTGATTCGTGAAGATACAGATGCAGTTCGTGCGGCTGATCGCGGCCGTGAGGCGGCGCATGGCCTGGCTCATCATACGGGCCTGGACGCCGACGGTGGCATCGCCCATCTGGCCGTCCAGTTCCTGCTTGGAGACGAGGGCGGCGACAGAGTCGATGACGACCACGTCGACGGCGCCGGAGCGGATAAGGGTTTCGACGATATTGAGGGCGTCTTCGCCCGATTCGGGCTGGGAGACCAGTAGGTTGTCCAGGTCGACGCCGACGACCTTGGAGTAGCGGGGATCGAGGGCGTGCTCGACGTCGACGAAGACGGCGTTGCCGCCCTGGCGCTGGATTTCGGCGATGATGGAGAGACAGAGGGTCGTCTTACCGGAGGATTCCGGGCCGAAAATCTCGACGATACGACCGCGGGGGAGGCCGCCGACGCCCAAGGCGAGGTCGATGGCGACCGAGCCAGTGGAGACGGACGAGACCTGCATCTTGGTCGCGTCTCCCATGCGCATCAGGGTGCCGTCGCCGTACTGCTTGTTGATCGCCGAGAGGGCGAGGTCGAGGGTCTTGCGTTCGGCGGCCTGAACGTTGGCTTTCTCCTTGGCGGAGGTTTCCTTGGCGGTGGTTTCGGGTTTGGCGGACATGGGCGTAGTGCGTTGGTGAGCAGGAACGTGTCCAATCTCAGTCCGCAGGCAAGCAAAATGAACAAATGTTCACTAATCCACCTTACCCTATGTTTGGCAAGGGGTTAGAAACTAAATAAATCCCCCAGCCAGTCCCAGAAGCCAGGTTCTGGCTTCATCGCGGCGGCCATCTTCTGCGTCGCCACCGCTACCGGGACGGGCTTCGCCAGCTTGGACTTCGCCAGCTCTTTCGAGGCCAGTTTTCCGAGGCCATCCTTCATCAATTCGCCCGCCAATTGGTCGCGCAAGCGTTGGGCGGCCTTGGCGCCCTGCGGGCTGTCGCACCCGAGGACGACCGCGATCACGCGCCTGGGTCCGTCCGTCGCCGTCGTGGCCATGGACGCTTTGCCTGCCACGGTCCAGCCGGTCTTGAGTCCGTCGCACCCCGGGAACGTCGGCAGGAGGTGGTTGTGGTTCACCATCGCGACCGGTTTGAGGAAGCGGGCGAAGTTATGCTGCTGCGTGCTCGTGAAGCGCAGGGCCTCCGGGCGCTTGCACACCTCGACGCAGAGCTTGGCGAGGTCGCGGGCCGTCGTCGTGTCATGCGGCCCCACCCCCGTGGTGAGCCCATTCGGCGTCACGAAACGCGTCCGCGCCATACCCAGTTCGGCCGCCCGTCGGTTCATGCGGGCGACGAAGGCCGGCACGGTCTCCGCCCGGTCGACGGCGAGCGCGACCGCGGCATCGTTGGCCGATTGGAGCATCAGGGCGTAGAGCAGCTCGCTGATCGGGAAGGATTCCCCGGCCGCGAGCCAGACTTGCGAGCCGCCGATGCCGGCCGCCGCTTTCGTCACCGTCACCCGGTGGGATAAGGTGGTCTTGCCCGCCTGCACATCCTCCAGCACGAGCAGCAGGGTCATCAGCTTCGTCACGCTCGCCGGGTGGCCCAGGCCGTCCGGTCGGTCCTGCGAGAGCACATCGCCGGTCGCGGCGTCCACGCAGATCGAACCCGCTAGGGTCATCCCGACCCGGCTGTAGCCCCCGGTCGCCGACCATCCCAGCGCCGAAAGGCCGAGGAGGAGGGCGCAGGCGAGTCGTCGCACGGGCGGCATTTCTCGGCCGTCATGCGCGGAGGGCAAGACCGATTTGCAAAAACCAAGGTCACCCGTACCTTCTACGCATGCGGATTTACCTCCTGCGCCACGCCGACGCGGTGGATGGCACGCCAGACGCGACGCGCGACCTTTCCCCGAAAGGGCAGCGCCAAGTCGCGGAGTTGGCGAAGGGTGTCGGCCGCGTCCCGCTCGCGGCCGTACCGGCGATCGAGCACAGCCCGCTCGTGCGGGCCGTCCGGACCGCGCAGATGCTGCGCATGCTCGGCGGCAGCCACTTGCCGCTCAAGGTCCTGCCTGGCTTGGAGCCGGAGGCCGACCCGCTCAAGACCGCCGCCCAGCTGGCGAAGACCCGCCGCGACCGCTTGGTCGTCGGCCATAACCCGCACCTTGCCGCAGTCGCCGAGGCTTTGCTCGGGCTACCCACCGGCGGGGTCCGCCTGCGCAAGGCCGGCCTCCTTGCCCTGGAGCGCACCGCCCGACCCACCCGCGCCCGACCTTATGGCGCCTGGCAACTGCTCTGGTACGTCGTACCCGACTTCGCCAAATGACACGGGCGGCTCTTGACTGAAACCCTGCCTCGGCCGACCCTGCCCCGTGCGTCCGCGCCGCCGCCATCTCCTGATCTGGTCCGCCGTCACGGCCGCGCATCTCGCCGCTCTGGCCGCGGTCTGGTCTGGTGCGATCGTCGGTCCGGGCGAGGTTCGTCCGCCCGACGGTGGCCTGCTCTTGGTCGTGCTCACGCCGGAGAACCCGGTCGCCTTGCCGGGCGAAGTCCCTCTGGGGGACGGCCTCGGCGGCGGCGCCCTCCCGCCCTTGCCGGAGCCGGCGATTTTCACGGCTCCCCCTGTCGACCGCTGGGTCGCGACCGCCCTACTCCCCTCGGTCGAAGCTGCGAAGCCCTCGGCTCCGGCCCTGTCCGTGGTCGCCGCGCCGGGCCCTGCGCCGGCTCCGGTCGAGTTCGTGCCGCCAGCGTTCCTTGAGCGCGTCGAGCCGGCCTACCCGTCTCGCGCGCGGCGCGCGGGCGTCGAGGGCCTCGCCACCGTCCGCGTCCAGCTCGACCCGGCGGGAACCATCGTCGCTGTCGAACTCGCCGTCCCCTCCGGCAGTCGTCTCCTCGACGAGGCCGCGCTCGCCGCCGCCCGCGCCTCGCGCTTCGCCCCCGCCACCCGCGGGCAAGTGCGGGTGTCCTCCGAGGCGCTCGCCACCTACCGTTTCGAACTTCGCTGACCATGCTCCGTCTCCTAGCCCTCCTCGCCGGTTCCGCGTCTGTCTTCGCCGCGGACGTCCCCGCGCCGTCCACGCCCAAGCCGTCCGCAATCGCGGCCAAGGCCGCGCCCCTCGCCCCGGCCGACGCGGCGGCGCTGGTCGCGCGCATCAAGGAACTCAACGCGGCCATGGGTAGAGGCGATCCCGAGCCGATCATCAAGCACACGCACCCGGCGATTTTCCCGCTGGCCGGCTCGCGCCAGAAGTTCGAGGAAGCCGTCCGCGCCTCCGTCAAGGCCTTTGCCGGTTACCGCTTCGAGGACTTCACCGTCGGCGAGCCGTCCGCTCCGGTGCGCGCCGGCGACCAGGAAATCGTCTTCGTCCCCCTGGTCATCGTGATGCGGATCGAGAAGAACCGTCTCCGTACGGCGGGCTTCATGGTCGGTGTCCGCGCGGTCGGTACGACCGAGTGGTTCTGCCTCGACGGCGCGGGGTTCGCCAAGCAGCCCGAGGTCTTCGCCAAGCTGTTCCCCGGCCTACCTGCCGACCTCAAGCTCCCGGTGAGCAAGGTCGAGGTCCTGAAGTGACCGGGCTTACTTGGTCGCCGGGACCCGTTCCCAGGCCTTCACCCAGTCAATCTCGAAGGTGTTCTTCGAGGCTTCCTTGAGTCCGTAGCCCTCCTTCGGGCGCTCGCCGTTCCAGCCCTTGATGTTCGACTCGCTGGTCAGCAGCAGGAACTGCGGCGCCTTGGACCCAGGGCATTTAGCGTCGGTCCACGCGACCGTCCCGTCGAACGTGAAGCGGTAGCCCGAGTCGTCCCACTCCACGCCGTAGTCGTGCCACTCGGCGCCGACTGGCTTGGGGTGCTGGACGGAGCTGTTCTTCTTCTCCTCCTTGTGGCCGTAGGGCCCCCAGTGCAGCACGGATTGGTAGCCGCCCTTCTTGAGGCCGGTCGTCTCGAGGATGTCGATCTCGACGCCGTCCTCGGCCGCGCCGGCGGCCTTGCCCGACTTGCCGTAGGTCGGCGACTGCGCCCAGAAGGCGATCTGGGTGCCGGGCTGTACGCTGAAGCGGCAGCGCGCGACCGCCTTGCCCTGGGTCACGGCGAACTTCTTCCGGGTCGTGACGAAACCGCAGTAGGTCGTCCCGTCGGCGTCGGTCCACGTCGTGATCTTCAGGATACCCTCTTTGAGGTCGACCGCCTTGGGCGAGTTCAGCGAATCGCGGCGCTTGCCCGTCTCGATGTTCCAGACCTTCGCGTTCAGCTCCGGACCATCGAAGCCCTCCTCGAGCGCGAGTTTCCAAGTCGGCTCTACGGCGCCGGCGCCGGCGGCGGCCAGGAGGAGACAGGGGAGGAGGCGGGGCATCATGGGATGGGGAAATAACGCGGGTCGGCGCCGGTGAGCAAGTCGAGGAGCCGACCCCAGTCGCCGTCGTCGAGGCGACGGTCCATCTTCAGCGACGTCTCCTCGGGCGTGCCGCCGGGGCCGCAGCGGACGGACCAGAGCGGGCGGCTGCTGGTCGGGAGCATCGCGAAGCGGATATCGCCGACGAGGATGGCGCCGTCCTCGCGGTCATAGGTGTTCCAGCCCTGCGTGAAGACCGAGAAGTCGGTGATGACATGCGCGCCCGGCGAGAAGGACGGCGGGTTGCCGGCGCTCTCAGGCGTCCACGCGGCGCGCGTCTCGCCGAGCAGCAGTTGGCGGCCACCGAACGGCGTCAAGCGGACCACCGCGACCTGCCAGCGGCCTTCGTGCAGCCAGATCGCCCGCCAGGCGAGCAGGTTGGAGATGGTCGGCTTCACCGCGAGCTTCGCCGGCGCGACGCCCCGGGTCGCGAGCCAGGCGCGGACGCCCTGCTCGGCGCGACGCTGCTGCCAGACCCCGGCGAGCGCGTAGGCCGAGAACCAGAGCAGCCCGTAGGCGGCGAGGCGGGGCGCATGGCGCCGCCAGGCGAGGATGGCCAGGACCAGCAAGGGCAGGGTGGCGAAGAGGTCGATGATCGGCAGGCAATCCCAGGAGAAGCGCGCTTCCGAGAAAGGCCACAGGAGCATCGTCCCATAGCTCGTGCAGTTGTCGCAGAGCAGGTGCGTCAGCGTGCCCGCCGCGGCCGGGAGCAGCAGGCCGGTCCAAGGTCCCGGGTGCCGGCCGCGCCAATGGAAGAGGCCCGCGACGATCCCCGCCGTCAGCGCCGCCCAGACCGCGAGGAACGCGAAGCTGTGCGTGAAATGCCGGTGCCAGCGGAATGCGACCAGCGGGTCGTCGGTCTGGCGGATGAAGACGTCGAGGTCCGGCGCCTCCGCGGCGAGTAGGCCGGCGACCGCGGCGGCCGGGAGCGAGCACCCTTGGCGGCGGACGACGATGCCGGCGGCGATGCCGAGCACGGCGTGCGTCACGTTGTCCATGAGCCGACTATTGGCGTCCCGCCGACGGGACGGAAGCGTTTAGTGCGCGACGCTCACTTGGCCGCGGGGGCGGGGAGGGGGGCCGTCGCGAGCGCGTGCAGCTGCGCCAGTTCGGCGGCGGTCAGGGCCCGGTCGAAGACGGCCACGCCGCCGATCCAGCCGGTGAAGCCCACGCCGCGGGAACTGTGGATGACCCGGCCGATGGTGAACGGCCCGCCGGTGCCGTCGGCCTTCGGCGTGTAGAGGTCGTGCGGGAACCACCAGGGGTTGAGGCGGAGGGCGACGAGTTCCCGCCCGGTTTCCCGGTCGTCCACGAGCGTCACCTTGACCTTGGTGTAGCGGTATTCGCGCAACTCCTCGCGCCGCGCGCGGCCGTCGGCGAGGACTTCCGCGAGCACGGTGACCTTCACCGGCGTCTCCTCCGGGGGATTGTAGTGTTGGTCGGCCGGGAACTTCGGGTCCTCGCCCTCCTGCAGTCCGGGGACCTTCGCGAGACGTCCCTGGAGCCAGGCGTTGGCGGCGAAGGAGAGCAGCCTGTCCTTCTGCGGGTTCTCCAGCCAGCGGTCGCCGCTCGCGCCGTCGAGCCACCCGGTCAGTTCTCGGGTGCGGCTGTCGAAGGTCATCGCGAACGTCCGCCAGGATTTCGCCAAGGTGGCCGGGTCGGCGTCCGCGGGCACCTTCGGCGAGGCTTCGGCCGAGTTGCACTTATGCAGGGCGTACTTGTTCAGGAAGGAGCTGGCGCCGTTCTCCGACACGTGCCCGCAGGCGGCGCCTTCCTTGTTCAGGCCGGCGAAGAGCGCGTACTGGCGTTGGCCGCGCTCCACCTTGGCGATCGTCTCGGTGGACTTCTCCTTGAGGTCGGTGCCCTCGTGCCAGATGCCGGCGAGCGCGTGGTTGCCGCTTTCCCGGATGGCCCAGACCACGACCGTGACCGCCTGGCCGGCGCCCTTGATGTCGAGCGGGGAATCCTGCAGTCGGGCGCGGGGCACGAAGAGCAGCGGGCGGAAGTCGGGGTTCGCCTCGGCCTTGATCCTGATCGCCTGGCCGAACGGGCCCGCGCCCAGCAGCGGGAAGTCCGCGTAGCCCGCCGCCGGGCCTTGGCCCCACAGGTCCTTCACGTAGTTACCCGCGTCGAGCGCGTAGTCGTTCCGCGCGCCGGCCGGGACGTGCGCGGTGAAGCGTCCGCCGGGCGCCTCGCGCTTCGTGAAATCCCAGAACGCGACGAGTCCGGGGGTCGACGTCACGGCCTGCACGCGTTCCGGGTAAGAATCGGCGTACAGCCCGGCGACGCCGGCGAGGCAGAGCAGGAGCCTTCTCATGGTCCGGGCGAATGTCCCCGCGCCGCGGACGGAGGCAACCCGTTTTCACCGTCCTGTTTTCTTTAAGGATTTGCCAGCGCCGACGGTTCCGGGCCAAGATAGCCGTCCGATGGCGCAAGCATCCCGGCTCCTCGTCCTCTTCGGCTTCACCGGCCTCGCGCTCGCGGCTCCGCCCGCGGAGACGGCGCGGCTGGCGGCCGAGGTGCGGACTTTGGGTTGGGTGGCGTATTCCGCCCGCTCGCCCAAGGGCGACTGGGAGATCTATGCGATGCGTCCGGATGGTGCGGACGTGCGCAACCTGTCGAACTCCCCCGATACGGAGGATTTCTACCCGCTCTTTTCCCGCGACGGCCGCCAGCTGCTCTACCGCGCGATGCCCCGCGGCCAGACCGTGAGCGGCAACGATTATGGTCGGCAGGGTCGGCTGATGTTGGCGCGCGCGAACGGCGCCGAAGCCCGCTCCTTGGGGGAAGACGGGGCGCTGCCTTGGGCCACCTGGTCGCCCGATGGCCAGCAGCTCCTCACCCTGCAGCCCAAGGGTTTCGCCATCGTCGACCTTGCGACGAAGCAAGTCGTCCGCTCCTTCCCGCGCGACGGTTTCTACCAGCAACCAACGTGGTCGCCGGACGGCCGGGCGATTGTCGGCGTCTCCAACGGCTTCAACACCGGCTGGTCCATCGCGCGACTGGAGCTGGCGACCCTGAACGCGACCGCCGTCAGCGTCGCGGATTGCTGCACGCCCGACTGGGCGCCCGGCGGCGACCGCGTCGTGTACTCGCGTCGCCGTCCGCACGCCGGCGAGAACGGCGGCTACGGCTGGACCGAGATCTGGCAGGCGCGCCCGGACGGCACCGAGCCGAAGCTCGTCTACGCCGAGACGGGCCGGCATCTCTACGGTTCGCACCTCTCCCCCGACGGTCGCTACCTCCTCTTCACGGGCAATCTCCGCGAGGACGGCGACCCGGCGAACCAAGGCGCGCCCATGGGCCTGCTCCGCCTGGCCGAGACGCCGATGATCGCCGAGGAGGCCGGACTGCGCCGGACCTACCCGCAGGCGAAGCCGGCGACGGCCCTCGTCCTCCCCGCGGGTCACGAACCTTGCTGGACGGCGGCGGAGGCGCCGGGTTTGCCGCGATGATGTCCCGTAGCCCGGCCGCGGTCATCGGTACCGGTCTCGTGGTGTGCGGCTTCCTCCTCTGGCTGGCCTGGCCATTCTCGTCGCCGAAGGCCTTCCCGGCCAACCTCGGGAACGTCGAGGTCGTGGCGCGCCTCACCGAGGTCCCGGAAGGCGCGGTCTTCGAGCGTGAGCTCTACCATTATGCGACGATCCTGAAGTACGAGGTCATCACGTGCGCCCGCGGCAAAGTCCTGCCCGGCGACATCCTCTACGTCGCCCATTACGACCCGTGGAAGCCGCGCGCGGCGGCGGCGGACGCGAAGGCGCCGGGCATCGGCGGCGATGTCCGCGCCTTCGTCGCCGGCGACCGGCATCACCTCGCGTTGGCCATCCCGCTCGACGACCACTACATGGGCGGGCTGGTCGACAAGTATTTCGGGCGGCGTCCGCCGTTGACCTACTGGGCCCTCCGCACCGACGCCGACTGACGCATGGTCTTCGCCTCGCCCATCTTCCTCGGCTACTTCCTGCCGTTGGTCCTGGGAGGCTATTACCTGCTGCCCGCGACGGGGCCGGCCCGCAACCGCTGGCTGCTCGGCGCGAGCTACGTATTCTACGGTTGGTGGGATCCGCGCCTGGTCCCGGCCCTCTTCGCCCTGACGCTCGCGACCTTCGGCCTCGCGCGGTGGCTCGGCCGGGAGGATCTCCCGGCAAGCCGCCGGCGCCTCGGCTTGGCGGTCGGCATCGGCCTCGCGCTGGCCGTCCTCTTCGTCGGCAAGTACCTCGGCTTCGCCTTCGACAACTACGACCGGCTGGCGGCGGCCCTCGGTTGGGCGCCCGCGCCCGCCACCCGCTGGGCGCTGCCGCTGGGGATCTCGTTCTTCACCTTCCATGCGATCAGCACCCTGGTGGACGTCCATCGGCGCGACGCGCAGCCGATGGCCAGCCTGGTCGACTTCGCCTGCTACCTCGCGTTCTTCCCGCAGCTGATCGCCGGCCCGATCCTCCGGTTCGGCGCCATCGCCCCCGCCTACGCCGAGCGCCGGCACTCCTGGGCGCGGGCGGCCTCGGGGCTCGCCCTGTTCTCCCTGGGCTTGGCCAAGAAGGTCATCATCGCCAACACCCTCGCCCCGGCGGCCGACCTCGCCTTCGCGGCCCGCGAGCTCGACGCGCCGACGGCGTGGTTCGGCCTCGTGGCCTATGGGCTGCAGCTCTACTACGACTTCAGCGGGTACTCCGACATGGCCACCGGCCTCGCCCGCCTCTTCGGTTTCGAGTTCCCGCGCAACTTCAACGCCCCATACCTCGCCGAATCGATCACGGATTTCTGGCGGCGCTGGCACATCTCGCTCGGCGGTTTCCTGCGCGACTACCTGTACATCCCGCTTGGCGGCAACCGGCGCAGCCCGATGCGGACGGCCCTGAACCTGCTCCTCGTCATGGTCCTCGGCGGGCTCTGGCATGGCGCCGCCTGGACCTTCGTCGCCTGGGGCCTCTGGCACGGGACCTTGCTCGTGGCGGAGCGGTGGCTCGGCGGCCGCGCCCTGTACGAGGACCTGCCCCGGTTCCTCCGGGTGCTCGCGACGTTCGTCCTCGTGCTGCTCGGTTGGGTGTTCTTCCGCGCCGACTCGCTCGCGGCCGCCGGCGACTACTTCGCCGCCCTCGGACGCTTCGATGGGACGGGCGGCGCGCCGGTCCGCCTCTTGGGCGCGGAACTCTTCGCCCTGCCGCACGTGCTGATCCTGGTGCTGGGACTCGCGTTGATGTGGTCGCGCCGCCGCGCGCACGAGTGGTCCGGCCACCTGTCGAGCCGGCGCGCGGTCCTGTGCCTGCTGCTCCTCCTGCTGTCGCTCGGCCTCCTGTCGACCCAGCGGCCCAACCCCTTCCTCTACTTCCAATTCTGATGAAAGCCGGCCGCGAGAGGAAGTTCGTGCTGCTGTTCCTGGCGGCGCTTGTCGCCCTGCCCGTCGCCCAGTGGTGCGCCGACCTCGCCGCCGGCGTCGCGCCGACCGGCGCCGGACTCTGGCGCCGTCCGCCGACGGCCACCCATCTCCGGGCGGTCGAAGCCGAGTTCGCCGCCGCCGCCGCACGTAATCCTTACGCCCGCGCGTTGGCCGCCCTGCCCGGTCTGGCGTGGTTGCGCGGTCAGGCCTCGCCGGTGCTCGAGGGGCGCGTGGTCGCCGCCGAGACTTGGCTGTTCTACCGGCCGGACGTCCGCCTCGTCTCCCAGCGACCGATGCCGGCCGTGCAGGCGCGGGCCGTGCCGGCGATCCTGGATTGGCAACGCCAGCTCGCCGCGCGGGGCGTCCGGCTCGTCGTGGTCGTCGCCCCGCTCAAGCCCGCGCTGCTGACCGACCGCGTCGCCCGGCGCTTCACCGTCGGCGTCGCCGCCTGGCGCTCGCCCGAGACCGCGGCGGTGCTCGGCGCGCTGCGCACCGGCGGGGTCGAGGTCGTCGACCTGCCCGCCGTCTTCGGCGCCTTGCCGGCGCCGGGCCTCGCCGAGGAGCCGTGGTATGAGCCCGCCGACACGCACTGGTCGCAGCGCGGCCTCCATGTCGCGGCCGACGCCATCATCGACGCCCTCGGGTGGGAACGGATTCCCGGCGTCTATGCCGTCCGGGAGGAGATGATCCAACGACCCGCCGACCTGGCGAAGCTGCGTTCGCCCGGCGGAACCGACGGGGATCGCCCCAAGGAACCATGCCTGGTCGTCGCCGACGCCCAAGGCCGCGCCCCCGCGGCCCGGCCGGGTTCGGCGGAGGTGCTGCTGCTCGGCGACAGCTTCTGCCGCATCTTCGAGGAAGGCGAGGTCACCGGTGCCGGCCTGCGTTCGCAGCTCGCCTGGCGGCTGGGACGTCCGGTCGGGTTGATCCGGCAGGACGGCGGCGGCGCCACGCTCGTCCGCCAGGAATTGGCGCGGAAGCCGGAATGGCTGCGGGGCGTCAAGGTCGTCGTCTGGGAGTTCGCGGAGCGCGACCTGCTGTCGGCCGACGCCGAATGGGCGAAGGTCGAACTCCCGCGTTGAGTCCGGCGGGAACTTTCGTCCGCGCGGCGGGACTCACTCCCACCCCATGCGTTCCCTGCTTTGCGCCTTGTTGCTGTCCGTCGGCCTGCTGCCGGCCGCCGAACCCGAGTTCCCCCTCGCGGAGGCCAAGGAATGCCGCGCGCGGACGGGCCTACCCAACTTCCTGGCGAAGGCGCAGGGAGTCTTCGGCTCCGCGGCCCCGGCCGAGGTCAAGGTCGCCTACCTCGGCGGCTCCATCACCGCCCAGCCCGGCTGGCGCGTGAAGTCGCTCGCCCACTTCCGGGAGGCCTACCCAGGCGTGAAGTTCACCGAGATCAACGCGGCCATCGGCGGTACCGGCTCGGACCTAGGCGTGTTCCGCCTTCAGCAGGACGTCCTGTCCAAGCAGCCCGACCTCCTGTTCGTGGAGTTCGCGGTGAACGATGGGGGCGCGGCGCCGGACCAGATCATCCGCTGCATGGAAGGCATCGTCCGTCAGACCTGGCGCGCCAATCCGAGCTGCGACATCTGCTTCGTCTACACGCTCGTCGAGGGCATGGCGCCCACCGTCGCGGGCGGCCAGTTCCCGCGCTCCGCGTCCGCCATGGAGAAGGTCGCCGAGCACTATGGCATCCCCACGATCCATTTCGGCCTGGCAGTCTCGCGCTTGAGCAAGGAAGGGAAGGTCCTTTGGAAAGCCCCGTTGCCGAAGACGCCCGAGGCCAAGGCCGCCCTCGGCGACAAGGTCGTCTTCGCCCCCGACAGCGTCCACCCGCACGTCGAGACCGGCCACCGGATGTACCTCGAGGCGATCACGCGCTCCCTGCCGGCCCTCGGCCAGGCGTCGGGCAAGTCGATGAAGCACGCGCCGCCCGCGCCGCTCGTCGCCGACAACTTCGAGGATGCCCGCCTGCTCTCCATCGCCGCGGCCAAGCTGCCGGCCGGCGTGGCGCCGCTCGACCCCGCGCAGGATGCGCTGGCCAAATCCTACGCCAACCGCCTGCCGGCGTTGGTCCGCCTGACCCAGGCTGGTCAGGCCATCGAGTTCAAGTTCAAGGGCACGCACTGCGCCGTGTACGACGTGGTCGGTCCGGCCGGCGGCAAGGTCGCCGTGACCCTCGACGGCGGCGCGCCCAAGGTCGTCACCCGCTTCGACGCCTACTGCACCTACGCGCGCCTCAGCACCTTCACGGTCGGTACGAAGCTGCCCGACGCGGTCCACACGGTCCGCCTGGAGCTGCTCCCGGACGCCTTCGACAAGGCCGCCATCCTTGCCCAGCGCAAGGAGACCATGGACAAGCCGGAGCGCTTCGCGGACCGCCATTTCCTGCCCGGCGGCCTGCTCCTCCGCGGGGAACTCGTCCCTTAAAAGCCGTCTTAACGAGGCCCAGCCTTGACCGTACCCACCCGCTCGGCAAATCTGGGCATCTTCCCCCTCCCACCCAACCTCACCATGCGCTTCGGTCTCAACACCTTCCTCTACGCCTCGCCGTTCACCAACGAGAGCGTTTCGATGTTTAAGAAACTCAAGAAGTGGGGCTTCGATACCGTCGAAATCGCCATCGAGGACCCGTCGCACGTCGACCCCGCCGTCCTCAAGGCCGCCGCGGCCAAGGCGGGTATCGCCATCGGTTCGGTCTGCGCCGCCATGGGCCCCGGTCGCGACTTCCGTGGTAGCGCCGCCGACCAGAAGAACGCGCAGCGGTACCTGACCGCACTCGTCGACCAGGCCGCCGCCATGGGCTGCCCCCGCATCATCGGCCCGCTCTACTCCGTCGTCGGCCTCATCGGCTCGCATGACGACCAGACCAAGGCCCAGCACTTCAAGCTCGTGGTCAAGAACCTCAAGCAACTCGCCAAGCACGCCGAGAAGAAGGGCGTCCTCCTCTGCGTCGAGCCGCTTAACCGCTTCGAGACCGACTTCCTCAACACCTGCGACCAGGGCCTGCGCCTCGTCAAGGCCGTCAACTCCCCGGCCGTGAAGCTGCACCTCGACACGTTCCACATGAACATCGAGGAGAAGAACCAGGCCGCCGCCATCCTCAAGGCCGGCAAGCACCTCGGCCACTTCCACGCCTGCGGCACCGACCGCGGCGTCCCCGGCGGCGACTCCCTCGACTGGAAGCCGATCGTGGCCGCGCTCAAGAAGATCGGCTACCAGCAGGACGTCGTCATCGAGTCCTTCACCACCGACGTGAAGGTCATCGCCCGCGCCGCCGCCATCTGGCGCAAGATGGAGCCCAACCGCGACGACATCCCGGTGAAGGGCCTGAAGAACATGCACCGCCTCTTCGGCCGCGCCAAGTAACCTTACCCCATGAAACTCCGTACCTCCCTCCTCGCGCTCCTCGCGCTCGCCTCGACGGCCGTCGCCGAGGACAAGAACCTCTTCAACGGCAAGGACCTGACCGGCTGGAAGGGCCTCGACTTCTGGTCCGTCGAGGACGGCTGCATCACCGGCCGCACGACCAAGGAGAAGCCCACCAAGGGCAACACCTTCCTCGTCTGGCAGGGCGGCGAGATCGGCGACTTCGAGTTCACCTTCAAGTACAAGATCGTCGGCGGCAACTCCGGCGTCCAGTACCGCTCCAAGGTCGTCGACGAGAAGGCCTTTGTCGTGGGCGGCTACCAAGCCGACTTCGAAGCCGGCAAGACTCACTCGGGCATCCTCTATGAGGAGAAGGGACGCGGCATCCTCGCCCAGCGCGGGCAGAAGACCGTGATCAAGGACGGCGACAAGCCCGGCAAGGCCAAGGTCGAGGTGACCGGCGAGGTCGGCAAGTCCGCCGAGATCCAGGCCAAGATCAAGGCCGAGGACTGGAACGAGTACCGCATCGTCGCCCAGGGCGGCCACCTGCAGCACTACATCAACGGTGTCCAGACCGTCGACGTCACCGACGAGACCGCGGTCGGCGCGAAGAAGGGTATCCTGGCCCTCCAGCTCCACGCCGGTCCCGCGATGGTCGTCCAGTTCAAGGACCTCGTCCTCAAGGAGGGCAAGTAAGCCAGCCTGGAATTTCCCTGAAGGCCGCAGGACTCCTCGTCGCTGCGGCCTTTCTTTTACCCCTACCAACCTCCCATGAAGAAGCACCTCCTCCTCGGCGCGCTCGCCCTCTGCGGCGGTCTCGCCGCCGTCCACGCAGCCGACAAGAAGAACGTCCTCCTCATCGCCGGCCGGCCCAGCCACGGTCCGGGCGAGCATGAGCACAATGCCGGCATCCAGCTCCTCGCCGCCGGCCTCAAGCAAGGCGCGGCCGGCCTGGTGGACGTCGAGGTCTCCCTCGGCGGCAAGTGGCCATCCGACGAGGCCGTCGCCAAGGCGGACACGATCGTGATCTACTCCGACGGCGGCGGCGGACACCCCGCGCTCCCGCACCTCGACCAGCTCGCCAAGAAGATGGCGGCCGGCGCCGGCTTCGTCTGCCTCCACTACGCCGTCGAGCCCGCCTATGAGCGCGCCGGCTGGCTCAGCGTCGACGGCAAGCCCGTCAACCCGCCGCCCGCGGGGCGCTCCTCGACCGGCAAGGGCGCCCGGGAGTTCAAGGACTGGCTCGGGGGTTACTTCGAGCAGCACTGGTCGGTGAACCCGCATTGGCTCGCCGATTTCAAATCCCTGCCCGACCACCCGGCCAGCCGCGGCGTGAAGCCCTTCGCGACGTCCGATGAGTGGTACTTCAACATGCGCTTCCGCGACGGCATGACCGGCGTCACCCCGTTGCTCGCCGCGCTCGCTCCCGAGGCCACCATGAAGCGCGGCGAAGGTGCGCACGCCGGCAATCCGGACGTCCGCAAGGCCGTCCTCGAGGAGAAGAAGCCCCAGGTCGTCGCGTGGGCGGTCGAACGCCAGGACGGTGGTCGCGGCTTCGGTTTCACCGGTGGCCACTTCCACAAGGGCTGGGCCAACGACAGCCAGCGCACGCTCGTCCTGAACGCCATCGTCTGGACCGCCAAGGCTGAGGTGCCCGCGGCCGGCGTCGCGTCCAAGTTCACCGACGAGGAGCTCGCCGCGAACCTGGACCCGAAGGGTAAGCCCAAGCCGAAGCCGGTCGCCACCCCGGCGCCCGTCGCCAAGTAAGCGCGCTTCCCTCGGACCCTCGGGCCGGAGGTTCGCCTCCGGCCTTTTTGTTGGCCGGAAAAGCCGCGGGTCGCTTGACCTGCGTCGCCCGTCGCCGACCTTGCCCGGCATGTCCCAGCACATCGCGATCATCGGCGGCACCTCCGGCATCGGCCGCGCCGTCATCGCCCAGCTCCAGGCCGACGGCCATCACGTCCACGCGGCCTGTCGCTCCCCGGAGAAACTGGCCGACCTCGGGCTGGAGGCGCAGCGCTTCGACGCGCTGGCCCCGGCGCCGCTCGTCTGGCCGGAGCGCCTCGATGGCTTCGTCTACTGCCCGGGGACGATTGTGCTCAAACCCTTCCACCGGATGACGCCGGAGGACTTCCAACGCGAACTGCAGGTGAACCTCTTCGGCGCCATCGCCGCGCTGCAGTCGGCGCTGCCGGCCCTCAAGGCCACGGGCCACGCCTCCGTCGTGCTCTTCTCCACCGTCGCCGTCGCGCAGGGGATGCCGATGCACGCCGGCATCGCCGCGGCCAAGGGCGCGGTCGAAGGCCTGGCGCGCAGCCTCGCCGCCGAGTGGGCGCCCGCGATCCGCGTGAACGTCATCGCCCCGTCCTTGACCGATACCGCGCTCGCGGCCCCGCTGCTGAATTCGGACCTGAAGAAGGAGGCCGCCGCGAAGCGTCACCCGCTTCAGCAGGTCGGCCGCTCCGAGGATCTCGCCACGCTGGTCTGTCACCTGCTCTCCGGCCACGCGCGCTTCATGACCGGCCAGGTGCTCCACGTCGACGGCGGGCTATCGGCGGTGCGGACGTTCGCCTGAGTCCCTCGGCCAAAGAAAAACCCGGGCGCCTCGCGGGCCCGGGTTTCGGCAGACCTTTCGCTCCGTTCAGATCAGCATCAGCGCGGGCTCTTCCAGCAGCTGCTTGAGCGCCTGGAGGAACTGCGCGCCGTTGGCGCCGTCGACCACGCGGTGGTCGCCGGAGAGGCCGATCACCATGCGATGGCCCACCACGAGGCGGTCATGCGCGTCGACGACGGGCTTCTTGATGGTGGCGCCGACGGATAGGATCGCGGCGTTGGGCACGTTGATGATGCCGAAGAAGCCGGTGACGCCGTACATCCCGAGGTTGGTGACGGTGAAGGTCGAGCCGGACATCTCGCCCGGGGTGAGCTTCTTCGACCGGGCCTTGCCGATGAGGGACTTGGCCTCGACGGCGATGTCCTTCAGGGTCTTGGCGTGCGCGTCGCGGATGACTGGGGTCACCAGGCCGTCCTCGAGGGCGACGCCGAAGGAGAGGTGCACCGCGGAGTGCTGGCGGATGCTCGTGCCGGCCCAGGACGCGTTGACCGCGGGGACGCGTCGCAGTGCCTCGGCGGAGGCCTTGAGGATGAAGTCGTTGACCGAGAGCTTCACCGCGTCGGCGCCGCCGGCTTCGGCCAGGCGCTTGTTGAGCGACTCGCGCATCGCCATGAGCGGGGCCGCGTCGACCTCGACCTCGAGGTAGAAGTGCGGCACGGTCACCTTGGACTCGAGCAGGCGGCGGGCGATGGTCTGGCGCATGCCGCCGACCGGGACGTCGGCGTCGGGCTGGATGCCCTTGCCGTCGGCGGGCGGAGCCACGGCGACGTTCACGGCACCGGCGGAGGCGGCGACGGCCGGAGCCGAGGCGGCGGCGGCGACATCGCGGGCGACGACGCGGCCACCGGGACCGGAACCGGCGAGGGAACCGGCGTTGATCGCGGCCTGGGCGGCCATGCGCTTGGCGTAGGGAGAGACCTTGGCACGGTTACCGTCGGACTGGGTCGCGGGCGCGGCGCTCGCGGCGGGCGCGGGCGGGATGCAGGGG
>Ga0255111_1000250_pt1 | contig 17088 bp, 15 predicted proteins | sample Law_Yuk_RepA_8h_FD_188472 | JGI IMG/M metagenome (GOLD analysis project Ga0255111, IMG submission 188472) | Freshwater microbial communities from St. Lawrence River, New York, United States - Law_Yuk_RepA_8h | ecosystem: Environmental > Aquatic > Freshwater > River | place: USA: New York... | reverse complement strand
CCCCTCCCCGCTTCGTGGCGGCGGAACCGAGGTTACTTGACCTCGACCTCGGCGCCGGCGGCCTTGAGCTTGGTCTCGATGTCCTTGGCTTCGTCCTTGGACACGCCTTCCTTGACGGGCTTCGGGGCGCTGTCGACCAGGTCCTTGGCTTCCTTGAGGCCGAGGCCGGTGATGGTGCGGACTTCCTTAATGACGTTGATGGGCGTGGCGCCCTTGGCCTTCAGGATGACGTCGAAGGTGGTCTTCTCCTCGACGGGAGCGGCGGCGGCGGCACCGGCGCCGGCGGCGGCGACCGCGACCGGAGCAGCGGCGGAGACGCCCCACTTCGTTTCGAGGTCCTTGACGAGATTGGCGATATCGAGAACGCTCTGGGCGCTCAGCCACTCGACGACTTGTTCCTTGGTGATGTTGCTCATGGTATTAGGTTTCCTTGAATGGTTAGCGTCCGGTGAAGGACATTTGAGGGCGCGAGGCCCCTAACCGGGGTTCTTTGGATTTGGGTTGTATTGGGTTGTTGGGTTCCCCCCGCTCGGATCCGACCACATGGCCGGACCTCCGCGGGGAAAGGGGTTCAGGCGGCCTTGTCGGCAGCCTGGCGCTTCGCGTCGAGGACGCGGACAAACGACGAGGCCGGGGTGGACAGCAGCGAGAGCAGCTGGGCACGGATACCGTCGAGGGACGGTAGCTTGGAGAGGGACTCGACCTCGGCCTTGCTCAGGAGCTTGGCATCGAGGATGCCGCCCTTGACCTCCAGCTTGGAGAAGTCCTTGAAGAAGGTCACGAGGACCTTGGCCACGCCGGTCGGGTTGTTGCCGCCGGTGACGAGAGCGGTGTGGCCGCTGAGGGCCTCGCGCGGGAGCACAGGGAGCTTGGCGTCCTTGACGGCGATGTTGAGGATGCTGTTCTTAACCACGTGGTACTCGGCGCCGTGGGCGCGGAGCTGTTCGCGGACCTTGTTCGCGTTCTCCACGGTGACGCCCGTGAAGTTGGCGAGGAGCAGGTAGTTGGAGGCGGCCAGCTGGGCGGCCACTTCGTCGACGAGGAATTGTTTTTCGGCGCGCATGTTCGGGGGTGCTCGGGGTTACGGGATTAGGCGGTCGCGGCGGCGGCCGAGTAGGGCTTGAGGTCCACGGCGACGCCGGGGCTCATGCTGGCGCTCACGGTGATGGACTTGATGAAGCGGCCGCCGGCGAAACCGGCGGGCTGGGCCTTCACGAGGGCGGATAGGGCGGCCTGGGCGTTCTCGGTGAGCTGCAGGGCGGAGAAGGACTTCTTGCCGATGACGATCACGATGTTGCCCGTCTTATCCATCTTGAATTCGACGCGGCCGGCCTTCACTTCCTTGATGGTCTTCGGGATGTCATCGGAGACGGTGCCGGACTTCGGGTTCGGCATGAGGCCCTTCGGACCGAGGACGCGGGCGACCTGACGGACGTCCTTCATCGCGGTGACGGTGGAGATGGCGACGTCGAAGTCGAGGAACCCGCCGTTGACCTTGGCGATCAGGTCGGCAAGGCCGGCGTAATCCGCGCCGGCGGCGAGGGCTTCGGCCGGGTTCTCGGTAAAGGCGAGGACCTTGATCTTCTTGCCGGAACCATTCGGAAGGGAGACGGTGCCGCGGACCATCTGGTCCGACTGCTTGGGGTCGACGCCGAGGAAGGCGGAGATTTCGACGGTCTCGTCGAACTTGGCGCCGGGCATCTTCTTGATGATCTCGGCGGCTTGGGCGATATCGTACTTCGCCTTCAGGTCGGCGACCTGGGCGGCGGCGCGGTAGCGCTTGCTGGGTTGTTTGCTCATAGCGACTTTTGGTCTCCTGCGGGGTGCAGTGGTTGGGTGGGTTTAGGGTTGGGTGAAAATCAGCCGACGACCTCGATGCCCATGGAGCGGGCGGTGCCGGCGATCATGCGCGCGGCGTTGTCGGGATTGATGGCGTTCAGGTCCTTCTTCTTGAGCTCGACGATCTCGAGGAGCTGCTTTTTGGTGACCTTGCCGACCTTGTCGCGGTTCGGCACCTTGGAGCCGGACTCGATCTTCGCGGCCTTCTTGAGAAGGACGGAGGCGGGCGGGGACTTGAGGACGAAGGTAAAGGACTTGTCCTGGTAGACGGAGATGATGACCGGAAGGATCATGCCGGCCTGGTCCTTGGTCTTGGCGTTAAATTCCTTACAGAACGCCATGATGTTGACGCCCTTCGCGCCGAGCGCGGGGCCGACGGGGGGAGCAGGGTTAGCGGCGCCCGCGGGGAGCTGGAGCCTGATTTCGGCGACGACTTTCTTGGCCATGGTGGTGTAGTTTGGAAGTTAGGAGTGGAAAAGGGATCAGTCGCGATCGTCGCGCTCGACCTGCCAGAACTGGAGCTCGACCGGGGTGGAACGACCGAAGATGTCGACGGAGACCTGGAGGATGCCGCGGTCGGGCTCGATCTTATCGATGTTGCCGGCCAGGTTGGCGAAGGGGCCGTCGGTGATCTTAACGCGCTCGCCCAGATGGTACTCGATCTTCGGCACGACCTTGTCGGCCGCGTCGGCCATCTGCTGCTGGATGGTGCGGATCTCGTCCTCGCGCAGCGGGACGGGGGTCTGGCCGCCAATCAGGCCGATGATGCCGTCGATGCCGCGGAGGAGATTCCAAGGGGCTTCGAGCAGGTTGCCGTCCTCGTCGAAGAAGCGGGCCCGGACGAAGAGGTACGAGGGGTACAACTTCATCTCGCTCTCACGCTTCTTGCCGTTGCGGAACTCCTTGACGGTCTTCACCGGCATGAGGATCTCGGCGACGTAGTCGCCCATCTCCTCGTCCTTGATGGCTTTTTCAAGGAGACGCTTCGCCTTGCTCTCGTTGTTCGAGAGGGTCTGGAGCGTGTACCAGCGGTAATCGGAGGGGGAGTTGGACATGGGAGGTTCAGCGGACCAGATGGGTCGCGAACTGGACGAAGTTGGAGAGCGAGAAATCGCAGAGGAAGACGACGGCGCCCAGGAGGGCGACGACGACGATCACGACCAGGGTGGAGTCCGCCAGCTCCTTGAGCGTGGGCCACGAAGCCTTCACGAAGACCTCGTTGATGGTCTCGTTCCAGAATTGGCGCAGGCGTCCGAGGAAGCTGAACATGTGGTGGTGGTGATCGAGGGTGAAGGTGGCAGGACGGGTGGGAGTCGAACCCACAACCAACGGTTTTGGAGACCGCTACTCTGCCAATTGAGCTACCGTCCTGTGTGTTGGTTTTTAAAGAGACCGATGCCGGGCCCCTTTTTCGGGGGCCGCGGCATCATGAATCAGGCCTTTCGGCGCGGAATCACTTGGTGATCTCGAGGATTTGGCCGGCGCCGATGGTCTTGCCACCTTCGCGGAGGGCGAAGCGCTGGCCCTTCTCCATCGCGACGGGCTTCTGCAGCTCGATCGTGATCGTGACGTTGTCGCCGGGCATCACCATTTCCACGCCTTCCGGGAGGATGACGGTGCCGGTCGCATCGCAGGTGCCGAAGAAGAACTGCGGGCGATAGTTGTTGGTGAAGGAAGTGTGGCGACCACCTTCGTCGGCCTTCAGGACGTAGATCTGGGCCTTGGCGACGGTGTGGGGCTTGATGCTGCCCGGCTTGGCGAGGACCTGGCCGCGCTCGATCTGGCTCTTTTCGACGCCGCGAACGAGGAGACCGACGTTGTCGCCCGCCTGGCCCTGGTCGAGCTCCTTGCGGAACATCTCGACGCCGGTGACGGTGGTCTTGAGGGTGTCGCGAAGACCGACGATTTCGATTTCTTCGCCGACCTTGATGACGCCGCGCTCGATACGACCAGTGGCGACGGTGCCGCGACCGGTGATGGAGAAGACGTCCTCAACGGCCATCATGAAGGGCTTGTCGGTCTCGCGCTTCGGCTCGGGGATCTCGGCGTCGAGAGCGTCCAGGAGATTCTGGATGGCCTGCTCGCCTTCCGGCTTGGCCTCGAGGGCGGCGGTGGCGGAGCCACGGACGATCTTGGCGTTGTCGCCGTCGTACTGGTACTTGTTGAGGAGGTCGCGGACTTCCATCTCGACGAGGTCGATCAGGTCGGGCTCGGAGAGGTCGACCTTATTGAGCCAGACGACGATCTTCGGCACGCCGACCTGGCGGGCGAGGAGGATGTGCTCCTTGGTCTGGGGCATGACGCCGTCGGCGGCGGAGACGACGAGGATCGCACCGTCCATCTGGGCGGCGCCGGTGATCATATTCTTGACGAAGTCGGCGTGGCCCGGGCAGTCGACGTGGGCGTAGTGGCGGCTGACGGACTCGTACTCGACGTGCGAGGCGGCGATGGTCACGGTCTTCGTGGCGTCACGGACGGTGCCGCCCTTGGTGATTTCGGCGTACGACTTGTTCTCGGCGAGACCCTTGCGGGCCTGGACGGCGACGATTGCGGCGGTCGTGGTCGACTTGCCATGGTCGATGTGACCGATGGTACCGACGTTGACGTGGGGCTTAGTGCGGTTGAACTTCTCTTTGGCCATGGTTTTGGTGGTGGGAGGTGGTTGGTTGGTTGGTGTGTGGAAAGGAAAGTGGTGGAGCCCCCGACTGGATTTGAACCAGCGACCTCGTCCTTACCAAGGACGCGCTCTGCCAACTGAGCTACAGGGGCATCCCGGCCACGTACTTGGGACGCAGAGGGAAGGGTTTGAATGACCATGCCCACCAACCCCGTCAAGCGGATATTTCCAAGCCTTTTACAACCCTTCTGGCGCCCTTAGGGGACGACCGTCAGCCGGTACGATCCGGAGGGCAAATGCTTGGCCCAAGGAACCCCCGCCGCCCACGTCAAAATCCCGCGGTCGACCGCCTTATCGCCGGTGGACCTAACCAACGTAGGTGCACCCTGCAGCCCAAGTGAGTCGAGCCCGATTATTGCCTCAAAAAAGGCTAATGGTGGGGTGTTTTCTTTATTTTTATCTGCTGATTTTAACTTTTTAATGTCTAAAGGGGGCAAAATCCCACTTATTGAAGGCTTTGAACCCCTATTAAGTTCGAAAACTTCAAAGCTCCCATGACGGGGAGGGAGGCCGGATTGGGTCAAATTGGCTCTCCCGAAGGTCGTGAAGGGTTCGGCCTGGGCGAGGGGGACAGCGGAGGCCACCAAAGGCGAGGCGGGGTCCGTCATCTTCAGCGGGGGCTCATCTCCCTTAAACGGGTCACTGAGCAATCTCCGGTCCAGCCGGGCAAAAGGGGTTTCCTCGCTCGGCTTAGGCCCGACCATCGTCGTCTCAGGGGCATTGATCAAGCGAGCAGGCATGTAGGCCACCGAGGGGTCGAGCAATACCGCCGCCTCCGTCGTGCCGTCGCCCTTGGCCACCCAGCGCACGCCCGAGCGCAGCGGTTCGACCGCGGGCAAGCCGCCGTCGGTCGGCCGGACCAGCACCAAGACGGCCAGGAAGACGACCAAGCCGGCGACCAAAGCCCGGCGAGTCAGCGGAGGCAAACGACCCCCGGTGAGGTCGCGGATGGTCCGGAGCGAACGCACGTTCAGCTGCCGGCGGGGCGGGCCGCGACGATGATTCGGGCCAGGGAGCCGCGGCCTTCGCGGACATAGCTCAGAGTAAGGGTCTCGCCGGGTTTGCGCCGGGAGATGGCGACGCGGAGGTCGGTCCAGCCGTCGAACGGTCGGCCATCGAGCGCCACGATGATGTCCCCGATCCGCAGGCCGGCCTTGGCCGCCGGCAGGCCGTCGCTCACCTCGGTGACGCGGACCGCGCCGTTCCGGTTCAGGTTGAGCTTCGCGGCCTCGTCGGCCGCGAGATCCTCGCCGAAGACGCCGATCAGGCCCCGCACCACCTTGCCCGTGTTCGCTAGGTCGACCGCGACGCCGACCATCAGGTTGGCGGGAATGGAGAAACCGATGCCGATACTCCCGCCGTTGCCGGAGGTGCGGATGGCCGTGTTCATACCGACGATGCGGCCCTCGAAGTCAATCAAAGGCCCGCCGCTATTGCCCGGATTGATCGCGGCGTCGGTCTGGAGGAAGTCCTCGTAGTCGAGCCCCATCCCGGAGCGGCCGGTGGCGGAGATGATGCCGGAAGTGACCGTCATGCCGACGCCAAGGGGGTTGCCGATGGCCAACACCACGTCGCCGACGCGCACCTTGTCGCTGTCGGCGAAGCGAGCGTAAGGGAGATTCCGCTCCTCGACCTTGAGGACGGCGATGTCCGTCTTCGAGTCGACCCCGAGTACCTTGGCCCGAAACTCGCGGCGGTCGTTCAGCTTCACGAAGACGGTCTCGGCCGTCTGGTTGTTGGGCAAGGTGACGACGTGGCGATTGGTGATGACGTAGCCTTCGGGGTGGATGATCGTGCCGGAACCCAGGCCGGCCGGCACCATGACTTCACCCGTCTTGCGGTCGACCTGCACGTCGCTCGGGTCGATGCGCCCGCGCAGCCGGCGCAGGACCTCGGGCGGGATGACCTGGGCGGTGCGGATGCTGACCACGGCCGGCATGATGCGCGTGAGCATGTCGGCATAGCTGGCGCCGGGCACGGCGCGGTTGACCGGGCGGGGGTCGGATTCGAAGGACACGCCGGCGGTCAGCAGCGCCGGGAGGAGGGCGATGAAGGCGAGGAGGCGGCTCATGACCCTGCCAGCCTAACGGCGGGCGGGGCCAAGGCAAGCGACCTCAGCGGGCCATTGTGAAACCGCCCGGGGTGGTCGGCTCGGCCTCGTCGCGTTCCTTGTTGAAACGCATCGAGAACAGCCGGGTGACCCCCTTCTCCTGCATGGTCGCCCCGAAGATGGCGTCGGCCGCCGAGACGGTGCGCTTGTTGTGGGTGATCACCAGGAACTGGGAATGCCGCGTGAACTCGCGGATGATGTCCGTGAAGCGGCCCACATTGGTGTCGTCCAGCGGGGCGTCGAGCTCGTCGAGGACGCAGAGCGGGGAGGGCTTCACCATGTAGATCGCGAACAGCAGGGCGACGGCCGTCATCGTGCGCTGGCCACCGGAGAGCAGCGAGATACCGCGCAGCTTCGTGCCGGGCGGCTGGGCGATGATCTCGATGCCGCTCTCGAGGACGTCCTCGCCCTGGACGAGCTGGAGGTCCGCCTTGCCGCCGACGAACAAGCGATCGAAGGTGAACTGGAAGTTCTTGCGGACCTGCTCGAAGGTGTCGGTGAAAAGCTTCAGGGAGGTCTGGTTGAGCTCGTCGATCGCCTTGGTCAGCTCCCCCTTGGCCTTCCAGAGGTCGTCGCTCTGCTTCGTGAGGAAGTCATGGCGCTCACGCAGGGAGGAATACTCCTCGACCGCGACGAGGTTGACGGAGCCCATGCCGGCCATGCGGTCGCGCAGCTCGGCGATTTCGCGGACGAGGGGCGGCCAGTCGGTCGTGTCGAGGGCGGCGAGGTCCTCGGCGGTGGGTTCGCCGCGGCGGACGGGGGACTTGGCGGGACGGCGCTCGGATTCCTTCTCCTCCGGGTCCTCGAGATCGTCGAAGTTCGCGAGGCCCTCGGGCTCACCCTCGGAAAGCCAGAGCTGCAGGCGCCAGTCGACCGTAGCCACGTCGAGCTGGTGGTCGGCCTGGACCTTCTCGACGAGGAAGCCGCACTGGGAAGTCTGCTCGGCCAGCGCGACCTCGAGCGCACGCAGGCGGGTATCGGCGACGCGCAGCTTGTCGCGGTCGCCGGCCAGCACGCGGTCCTCGGCCTCGACGGCGGTGTCAGTGGCCGCGAGCTCCAGGCGCACGGTCGCGAGGGCGGCGGCGGACAGCTCGATCTCCCCGGCGAGGCGGAGCGAGGTCACCTTCGCGGCGGCGGCCAGGGTGCGGAGTTCCGCGACCTGGCGGTCGTTGTGGGCGGACTCGGCCCGGCGGGCGGAGAGGCGGGCGGAGGCTTCGGCGCGGCGCGACTCGAGCTCGGCGACCTCGCGGCCCACCAGTTCGAGCCGTTGGCGCTGCTCGGCGAGCGAGAGGCGGGCCTCGCCGAGGGCGGCGCGCCGCAGCTCGCTCTCCGCGCGGGCGGACTCAACGGAATTCTCGCCGGCGACGATGGCGTCGCGCAGCTGCGCGACCTGGCCGTCCTTGACGGTCAAGGTCTCCTGCGCGCGGTCGCGACGGATGACCGCCTCGGCCTTCGCGGACTCGATTTCGTTGAGCTGGCGCTGGTCGCGCGCGATGCGTTCGTCCGCGGAGGAGAGCGTCGCGCGGGCCGCGCGCTCATCGGCCTGGGCGACGGAGAGTTCCTGGGCGGCGAACTGGGTGGCCCCGCGGCGCTGGGCGACCTCGGCCTCATTGGCGTCCATGGAGGCCTGCAGGGCCATGGCCTGCTCGTTGAAGGTCGTGAGCTGGTCGTTCTCCGCCTCGAGGGCGGCGCGCACGGACCGGATCTCGCTCTCGCGAGCGAAGACGCCGGAACCGGCGCCGGCGCCGGCCTTGCGCGGACGGCCTGCGAAGACGAGTCCACGCCGGTCAACGAGATCGCCATCGGTCGTGGCGACGAGGAAGAACTCGAAGGCCGGGTTCGCCCGCCACCAGCGGATGAAGTCGCCCAACGAAGGGCAGACGTAGCAACCGTCGAAAAGGTTCGAGACGAGACGGGCGTGGTCGGCGGACTTCGAACGCACGGCCTCGGTGGCGGGGCGCAGCCAGCCGGGCGCGGCCGAACCGGCGCGGGAGGCGGGCGGCGCCTCGACCTGGAAGACGGCGCGGCCGAGCTGGCGTTCGCCCATCTGGGCGACGAGACCGGGGAGGAACTCGGCGTTGTCGAGGGTCACGGCCTCGGAGGCGGCGCCCAGGATGGTCTCGAGCGCGGCGGCGAGGGCCACATCGGTGACCGTGACGAGGTCGGCGAGCGCGGCGGCCTTGCCGGCCGGCATGGCGTCGGAGAGTTCGCCGCGGAGGACGGCCTTGGCGGCGTCGGAGAAACCCTCGAGCCGGGACTGCATCTGTTCGAGGAGGCCGAGCTGGGCCGAGAGCTTGGCGACCTTGCGGTCCTGCTCGGAGATGGTCTGCTGGAGCGCGCGGAAGTCGGCGACGAGCACGCGGGCCTGCTCGAGGGCGGCCTGCTCGGCGGCGCGGGCGGCCTGCAGTTCGCCATGGCGGGCCGTGACGACGGCGGCGCATTCGGCGACCCGGCGCTCGAGCCCTTCGCGTTCCTCCTTGGCCTGGGTCAGGGACCCGGACAGGTCGACGTGGCGCTGCTGGTAGCCGCGGAGATCGACTTCGAGGTTGGTGACGTCGGCGCGGGCGCGGGTCATCTCGCCTTCGGCGATGAGGATGTCCTGACGCGCGCGGCGGAGACGCTGCTCGACGTCCATCAGCTGGCGGAGCGAGGCCTCGACTTCGGCGGTCTTGTCGCGGAAGGCGGCGTCGGTGGCCGACACCGAGCCGGCGGCGTCGGTCTTGGCGGTGGAGCTGCCGCTCAGGCGCATATCGTAATCGGCGATGGCGGCTTCGGCGTCCTGGGCCTCGCGGGCGATCTCCGCCAGGCGGGCGACGAGGTCGTCGGCGCGCAGGTCGGAGGTCCGGGCCTCGCCCTCCGCGTTCTCGCGGGCAGTGCGCTGCTCGAAGAGGGACTGCTGCGACTGCTGGACCTGCTCGGCCAGGGCGGTCCGGCGGGCACGGGCGTCGCCCAACGCGGCCTCGCGGACGCGCAGATCGTCGCCAAGGACGGCGACCTGCTCGCGGCAGGTGGAGAAATCGGCCTCCAGGGTGGCGACCTGGGCGCGTCGATCGCCGTGCTGCTTGGCCTGCCAGGCGAGGTCGAGATGCGTGAAGCGGTGGCGGAGGCGGCGGTAGCGCAGGGCCTTGGCGGCCTGGCGACGCAGCGTGGCGATCTGCCGGCCGACCTCGCTGACGACGTCGGTGATGCGCGCGAGGTTGGTGTCGACGCCGGCGAGTTTGTTCAGGGCCTCGCGACGCTGGACCTTGTAGCGCGTGATGCCGGCGGCCTCCTCGAAGAGGTAACGGCGCTCGGCGGGGTTGGCGGAGAGGACCTGGTCGATCTGGCCCTGGACCATGAACGAATAGGACATGCGGCCGATGCCGGTATCCATGAACAGGCGCTGGATGTCCTTCAGGCGGGAGGGCTTGCCGTTGATGAAGTAGTCGCTCGCGCCCTCGCGGTGGAGGCGGCGCATCACCGAGACCTCGGCGAAGGCGGTGCCGAGTTCCTTCTCGCAATCCGCGAAGATCAGCTCGACCTCGCACTGGGGCAGCTGCTTGCGGCGGTCGGAGCCCGCGAAGATGACGTCCTGCATGGCGCCGGCGCGGAGGGATTTGGCGCTCTGTTCCCCCAGCACCCAGCGGATGGCGTCCACGATGTTCGACTTGCCGCAACCGTTGGGGCCGACGACGGCCGTGACGCCCGGGCGCAGGTCGATGCGGGTCCGGTCGGCGAAGCTTTTGAATCCGTTGGCGACGATTTCCTTGAGGTACATCGAGGGTAGGCGGCACGATTGCCCTCCCCCACCCCTCCCGCAAGAGGACTTATTCACGGCCGCAATATCCCTAGGATTCGGGGTTGACGAACCGCCCCGCCCCTTGTTCTTTCGACCCTCCAAACGCCAACATGTCCGTAGAAATCAAGATTCGCAAAGGCGAGACCGTCGACAAGGCTCTCCGCCGCCTCAAGAAGAAGATCGACCGCGAGGGCATCATCAAGGACGCCCGTGCCAAGCGGGGCTTCGAGAAGCCGGCTGAACGCCGTCGTCGCAAGAAGAAGGTCAAGAACTTCAACGCTTACCTGCGTAAGAAGTGGGATAACGTCTAAGCGACGCCCGCCCCTCACCGCGCCCGAAGGCCCGTCATCGCGACGGGCCTTCTGCTTTGGCTTGGTCCCCGCGGGAACCGGGGCGCAAAAAGGGCCGAACCCGGAGGTTCGGCCCTTGGTCTCGGCGAAGCTGGGGACGGCTTAGCGGAGGAACAGCAGTTCCTGGTAGGACGGCAGCGGCCAGTATTCGTCGGCGACGATCTCTTCGAGGGCGTCGGCGGCGGCACGGACCTTGAGCATGGCCGGGAGGACCTTGTCGCAGGAGTGCTTGGCCTGGGCGTGCGTGTCGGACTTGGTGACGTCGCGGGCGGCGTCGAGGGCGTCGATGGCCGAGGACAGTTCGTCGGCGAGACCGACGACCTGCTTGCGGAGCTTCCCACCGGACTTGGTCTTCTCGACCGGGGTCAGGTCCGCGGCGAACTTGAGGGCGGCCGGGAGGAGCAGGGTCTTGGCGATCTCGGAGACGAGCTTCGATTCCGTGTTGATCGCCAGCACGTAGGAGTGCGTGTAGATCTCCTCGCGGGACTCGAGTTCGGCCTTGGAGAGCACGCCCTGGCGCTCGAAGACCTCGACCGTCGACTTGGCGACGATCTCGGGGAGGGCGTCGGGGGTCGTGCGGAGGTTCTTGAGACCGCGCTTGGCGGCTTCCTTGTGCCACTCTTCGGAGTAACCGTTGCCGTTGAAGATGATCCGGCCGTGCTTGGTGAGGATGTCCTTGAGGACGTTCTGGAGCGCGGCGTTGAAGTCGGAGTTCTTCTTGAGGGCGGCGGCGAGCTCGTCGGCGAGCTTATCGAGCGAGTCGGCCATGATCGTATTGAGCACGGTCAGGGGACCGGCGACCGAGAAGGCGGAGCCCACGGCGCGGAACTCGAACTTGTTGCCGGTGAAGGCGAACGGGCTCGTGCGGTTACGGTCGCCGGCGTCCTTCGGCAGGACGGGTAGCGTGTCGACGCCGAGGGTCATGTGACCACCCTTGCGGGAGGACGAAGCGGAACCGCTCTTCTTCACCTGCTCGATGACCTCGTTGAGCATGTCGCCCAGGTAGATCGAGATGATGGCGGGAGGGGCTTCGTTGGCGCCGAGGCGATGGTCGTTGCCGGCCGAGGCGACGGAGGCGCGGAGCAGACCTTGGTGGAGGTCGACGGCGCGGACGACCGCGGAGCAGAAGGTGAGGAACTGGGCGTTCTCGTGCGGGTTGTGGCCGGGCTCGAGGAGGTTGCCGACGCCGGCGCCACCGATGGACCAGTTGACGTGCTTGCCGGAACCGTTGACACCCGCGAAGGGCTTCTCGGCGAGGAGGCAGACGAAGCCATGCTGGGCGGCGACGCGGCGGAGCAGCGTCATCGTGAGCATCTGATGGTCGTGGGCGACGTTGGCGGATTCGTAGATCGGGGCCACTTCGTACTGGGACGGAGCGACTTCGTTGTGGCGGGTCTTGATCGGGATACCGAGTTTGAAGCACTCGCGCTCGGTTTCCATCATGCACGCAAGCACGCGGTCCGGAATGGTGCCGAAATACTGGTCCTCGAATTCCTGGCCCTTGGCCGGCTTGGCGCCGAACAGCGAACGACCGCAGGTGTAGAGGTCGGGACGGAGGTGGAAGAGGCGGGCGTCGATCAGGAAGTACTCCTGCTCAGGACCACAGGAAGCGGAGATGAAGCCGTGCTTCTTGCCGAAGAGCGCGAGCACGCGGGAGGCGGCCTTGTTGACGGCCGCCATCGAGCGGAGGAGCGGGGTCTTCTTGTCGAGGGCCTCGCCCTTCCAGGAGACGAAGGCGGTGGGGATGCAGAGCGTGGAGCCGTTCTCGGTGTCGAAGATGTAGGCCGGGGAGGTGACGTCCCAGGCGGTGTAACCGCGGGCTTCGAAGGTGGAACGGAGGCCGCCGTTCGGGAAGGAGGAGGCATCGGGCTCGGCCTGGATCAGCGCCTTGCCGGAGAACTGGGCGAGCGTGCCGTTGCCGTTGGGCTCGAAGAAGGTGTCATGCTTCTCGGCGGTGAAGCCGGTGAGGGGGTAGAATACGTGCGCGTAGTGCGTGGCGCCACGTTCCAGGGCCCAGTCCTTGATGGCGGCGGCGACCACGTCGGCGGCGGCGGCGTCCAGTTTGGTGCCGGCTTCGATGTTCGCCTTGAGGGACTTGAAGACGTCCTTCGGCAGGCGCTTTTCCATCTTATCGAGGGAGAAGACATTCTGACCATAGATCAGGTCGATCTTCTCATTGCGGAAGTCGAAGCTGCCCTGGAGGCGAGGCTGGGAGGCAATCGCCTCGATGGCGTTGCGACGTGCGGGGTTGGTGCTCATGGTTGGGATTGGTGAAAAATGGACGAAAGGTCTCCATTGGGAAAGCACCCTGTGTGCCACGGTTCAACAGGGAACCATTCACAACCCCCCTTTGCCCATTATTAGACTTTGTGTCTAAAAACAGGCAAAATCAGCCTGCTTATTTCCACGCATAGACCGCGCGGAGGAAATAGGCCGTATCCAGCCCAACCTGCCCAGGGAGGGGTTGGCCCCGGAAGTCATTGGAGACCCCTACCTTGAGGGAGAGCGGCCCGTCTCCCCGGAAGATATTCAAGGCGGATTCGTGCCGGACGTAGAAATTCTGGGCGGACGCAAAGGAGGGGACCAGCGAGAGAGCCGTCTCCACCTTGGCCCAACCAAACTCCCGTTCGAAAAGCAGACCCAGATCCATGGACGGGGTGGCCAGGCTCGGCTGACCGGTCAACGAGTAGTTCTCGTAGCGGTGCGCCAGGCCAATCCGGGTATCGAGCTTGCCGCGGGCGTCGGTGAACAGACGCAGGCCGAGCCCGGCGGCGTTGACCGAGAGGAAGTCGACCTGGCGGGCGTTATCGTAGCCCGTGTCGGTCCGCGCGTACCAGTAGACGACGCGGGTCGGGTTCGTCTCATAACCCAAGGTCACGTGGAGGTCATCGGCCGAAGTCTGGTTTCCGGCGACGGCGCGGACCAGGCGGACGCTACCCGTCAAGGTGTCCGCGACGGTGGTACCCCTCGCCTGGAAGCCGGCGCTAAAACCGCTGCCTTGGGCCGCGCCGGAACGACCCGACAGATCGAGGTCGGCCTGCATCTTCCAAAGCCGCGTCGGTACGACCTCGGCCGGCCGGGCACCGGGCTCGCGCCACAGTTCGACGGTGGCGTCCTGGGCGAAGGTCTCCGCGCCACCGGAGCTTGCCACCCGCCCACCCACGGCCCACGCCACGCCATCGAGCACCGCGCCCCGGCGGCCGCTGAGACGAACCGCCTCATCGGTCCGGAAAGACTCGATCCGCGCCAACGGGATGCGCAACGGCTCGCTCCCACCCCACCCCTGGACGCGCAGTTCCAGCTGGCCATCGGCGACGCGCTCGATGCGTCCGCGGAGGAAGCTGCCATCGAGCAGCGTGAGGGTGTCCGCGCTCGCGGCGGCGGCGAGGACGAGGGAGAGAAGGGAGAGCGGGCGCATCCGTGACCACAGACAAACAGCCGGACGCAGGGTTGCCAACCCTGAGGTAAGAAGTTGTGCTGACCGCATGGACCTCGACGCGATCATCCTCGGCGCCGGCCCCGCGGGCCTGGCCGTGGCGCACGCGATGCAGGCCCGCGGCGCGAAGGTCAAGGTCCTCGAGCCGTCCGGGCGGGTCGGCGGGTCGATCCGGACGATACGCGAGGACGGCTGGCTCGTGGAGGTCGGCCCCAACACGCTCCAGCTGGAAGGCGAGGCCGACCTCGCCTTGCTGCGAGGCTACGGGCTGGAAGCGGAACTGCAGGAGGCCGACACCGCCGCGGCCCAGCGCTTCATCCTATCCCGCGGCGAACTCCACGGGCTCACCGCCCGACCGAGTTCGCTCTTCAAGTCCCGGCTCCTCTCGACCCGCGGGAAGCTGCGGTTGCTGGGCGACCTCTTCCTGCCGCGCGGCGGTTTCGAGGGCGAGACCATCGAAGGCTTCGCCACGCGCCGCTTCGGCGCGGAGGCGGCGGCCCGCCTGATGGACCCGGTGGTCTCGGGCGTGCACGCGGGCGATCCCGCCCGGTTGGTGATGGGCAATTGCTTCCCGAAGATCCACGCGCTGGAAAAGAGTCACCGCTCGGTGATCCTCGGCCTGGCCCGCACCCGCGGGGAACCGCGGCGCATCGTGGGCTTCCGCGCCGGCATGCAGGCCTTGGCCGACGGCATGGCGGCCCCGTTGCGGGCAAAGCAGGCGCTGCGGCTCGGCTCGATGACGACCCTGATCCGCAAGGACGCCAAAGGCTGGAACGTCGCCTGGCGCGACGCCGACGGTACGGACGAAGGCGCCCGGGCGAAGCACCTGGTCGTCACCGCGCCGCACTGGCACTGGGCGGCCCTACCCTTCGACGAGAACCTCCGCGCGGCCTTCCGCGACTGGGAGCGGACCGAGGCTCCGCCGGTCACGGTCGTCGCCCGCGGCTACCCGCGCGAGGCAGTCGCGCACGCCTTGGATGGCTTCGGCTTCCTCGTCCCCGGCGAGGAACGCCGGCGGCTGCTCGGTTGTCTCTTCCCTTCCTCGGTCCTCCCGGGACGCGCCCCCGCGGGACATGTCCTGCTGGCCTGCTTCATCGGCGGGGCCCGTCACCCGCGGCTCGGACGGTCGACGGACTCCGAGCTACGCCAACTGGTCGACGAGGAACTGGGCGCGACGCTCGGCGCGCGCGGCGTCCCCGCGCAGGAATGGATTCAACGCTGGGAACGCGCGATCCCCCAGTACGGCATCGACCAGACCCGGAAGGAAGCCGCGCTGGCGCAGGCCGAGGCGGCCAACCCGGGGCTGCATTTCCACGGCGCTTTCCGCGGCGGCATCGCGCTCATGCAGGTGATCCGCGGCGGGGATGCGCTGGGCCTCCGGCTCGCGGGCGGCTGACCTAGGTCGACGCGCGCTCGACCGCCGGGTCTGGCAGGCCGCGGACAATCCAGATCGCGGGCAACATCAACAAGGCTCCGCCGAGGTAGACCCAGAAGTGGGAGCCGAAGTGGAAATAAAGCAGCGCGGCGGTGACCGGCCCAATCACGCGGGCCAGCGAACCCGCCGAACGCAGGATGCCGAGGTTACGTCCTTGCTCGTCGGCGCCGGAATAGAGCGAGACCAGCGCCGAGACGCTCGGCAGAATCAGACCCGTGGCGAAGGAGATCAGGCCGAGTCCGAGATAGAATGCTCCCTCGGACCAAGCAGGGGAAGGCGTGGCAGGGGCCGGCGTCGGGATCAACGCGACGCAGACGAACGCGACGGAGGCGATCAGCATCCCCAGTATGATCACTTTGCGCTGCCCCAGTCGCTTGACGAGCTGACGGGCGAGGCCTTGAGCAAAGATCATGCAGGCACCGTTGAAAAGGAAGAGCCACGCATTATCGCGCGGGCTGTAGACGAACAGCGCAAAGGTCAGGAACACAATCGTGTTCTCCATGCCGGTGAAAGCGACCTGGTAGACCAGATTCGCAAACGATGTGCGACGCACGGCGGAAGAACGAACCGTGGCGAGGTCGAAGATCGAAGGGCGCTTGGCGTCCGCGGAAGCCCGGCGCTCCGGTGCGAGCGTCTCCGGGAAGAACTTCACGACCAGCAGGAAGTTCAACAGGGCGAGCGAGGCGGCGATGGCGGCCGGGACGGAGAACGGATTAAGCCCGAAGGACCCCTCGGCCGCGCCGTGAGCGAATTGGACGGACGACGCTAAGCCACCAATGACGGGCCCGAAGACGAAGCCTAGGCCGATAGCGATACCGACCACGGCCATCCCCTTCGTGCGGTCTTTTTCGTCGGTAATGTCTGCGGCCGCCGCGCTGGCGACGGCGATATTGCCGGCCATCATGCCCGAGATAAGCCGCGTAACGACCACGACCCAGAACTGGGCCGCGAAGATCCAGAGGAGATAGGAAAGGGCGTTGCCAGCCAAGGTGATGGTCAAGATACGACGGCGACCCAGCCGGTCGGAGAGCGCGCCCCAGATGGGCGAGAAGACAAACTGCAGCAAAGAGTAAAGGGTGCTCAGCAAGCCTCCGAAGAGAACCGTCTTCTTGAAGACCGTGTCGCCACCCATCCATTCCGCAGCCGAATTCAGAGAACCAATCAACGTGCCAGCGGAGCCTTCCCGGATATAATGGTCCAGCAGGTGCGGAAACAGCGGGATGATGATACTGAAACCCACGATATCCATGAACACCGTCAGGAAGATGAGTCCGAGGATGCGGCGCTGCGGGGACGGGGGGCTCACGGTCATGGGGGCGAAAATGACGCCCGGGGGCCGAGGCGCAAACAAAACAGCGGCTTGCGGAATCGGGGTGGCCGGCGAAGATGGCCCCATGCGCCTCGCCGTCCGTCTCCTGCTCGCCTTCGTCCTCGGCCTCGGCGCCTGCGGCGCGGCGACGGAC
>Ga0255111_1000248_pt1 | contig 17144 bp, 15 predicted proteins | sample Law_Yuk_RepA_8h_FD_188472 | JGI IMG/M metagenome (GOLD analysis project Ga0255111, IMG submission 188472) | Freshwater microbial communities from St. Lawrence River, New York, United States - Law_Yuk_RepA_8h | ecosystem: Environmental > Aquatic > Freshwater > River | place: USA: New York... | reverse complement strand
GGTGCGTACCGAGAGGCATCTTATGAAGACAGAGTTACCTTGCAATCGGCTTTAGCTGATTCGCAGCTGTATACGGAGCACTGTTCGCGGTCACATGCCGTTGGGCTTCCGGTCGTTTCGATGGCGGTTTACATGGACTCGATTCGACCACATCATCAGTATCGAGATATCCAGCTGGCAGAGCAGCTTTCGATCCAAACGCTTCACTCACTGTCTGGAGGCGAGGCGGACCACGTGATTGTCATTACCGATGGGTTGGTTGGTGCTGGACCTGAAGATTGGTTAGGTCCTGCGAATAGGGCATTGTTTGAGAATGCATGCGCACGGGCGAGAAAATCGCTTCGAATCATCCACACAATTCGCGATGGTCAGTGAACTGGGTAGCTGTTCTCCAATTCCGATAGTATCGATATAGCAAGAGGTCAGGGAGACGATATCGCAATGTCATATGGAGCTGGACAAGGTGGTCAAGGAAGCGGAACGGAAGCGCCCGCAGTACGCGTCGTCCGCGAAATGGTCGGCGATGCCGTGCGAATGCGCGCATCGGATATCCATATCGAGCCACGAAAGTCATCCCTTGAAGTGAGGATGCGTGTCGATGGTGTGATGCAGGTGTGGAAGGAACTCCCAAAGGATCTGCAGGACACAGTCGCAAGTCGTATCAAGGTTTTGTCTGACCTAGACATTAATGAGAAGCGCCTTCCACAGGATGGACGTATTTCGTTCAGTGTCGATGGCAAGGGCTTTGATGTACGTATATCTACATTGCCAGTGCTTTATGGAGAGAAAGTCGTGATGCGTCTCCTTGACCGGAGTATGTCCATCCGAGGTTTGAACGAGCTCGACTTTGTCCGTCACAACGCTGAGACCTTTATGGACCTGATCCATCGTCCACTGGGTCTTGTTCTTGTGACCGGACCGACTGGCTCCGGAAAGACGACAACACTTTACGCAGCTCTCAATGCCTTGCGTTCTCCAACCGTCAATCTTGTCACCTGTGAAGACCCTGTTGAAATCGATCTTCCCGGCGTCAATCAGAGTAGCGTGAACGAGCGTGTTGGCCTCACCTTTGCTCGGCAACTTCGGGCGATTCTACGCCAAGACCCCGATATTGTCCTTGTTGGTGAAATGCGTGACTCAGAGACCGCTGAAATTGCATTCCGTGCTGCGATGACAGGACACCTTGTCTTATCAACTCTCCACTCGAATGATGCTCCAACATCGGTTACACGCCTCCTTGACATGGGCGTTCCACCATTCTTGATTGCATCAGGACTGATTGGAATGGTCGCACAGCGACTCGTAAGACGGCTCTGTGCGAGCTGCCGCCAGCAGGGACCGGTTTCTGAAGTGAATGCGCGTCTGCTTTCGGTAAATCCCGGAGATCGCTTCTGGTACGCGGGTAGCGGATGCTCCGCGTGCGATGGGACAGGCTTCAAGGGACGAATCGGAGTTCACGAGGTCGTTGGCGTGGATGAAAACATGCAGCGCCTCATCATGGACCGGGCACCAAGTTCGACATTACGGCGTAGTTCTGTTGCTGCTGGAATGGTTCCAATCCGCGAGGATGCCCTGACCAAAATGCGTGCCGGTCTGACCACACCCGATGAAGTGCTTCGGCAGGTTTACGTCAAGGTCGATGACCTCGATGAACCAATTGAGCACATTACAAAGCTTGAGACGCCACCGGTTTAGGTAGTGGAAACGTGAAAGTGGGTCCGGATAGCATCCTGCCATGAGACCGCTTCCAAGCTTGCAAATCGATAATATTTATCTGTGTTCAATACTGAGTAAACAGGACGTTTCGCAAGCTGACGTCCTACCGCCTCGCATCTTGCACTTTGGATCGGCTCCCATTCAGCCAAGGTGGTATTCGTAACGGTACCAGCACCCGATGTCAACTCGGCGATGTAACTCGCCATCTCATATGTTGAACAGCCCCCGCCATGTGTCACATGATAGGTTCCTACGGCATCTGAGTCGCAGAACTTCAAACTTGCATCGGCAAGGAGAGTGGTACTCGTTGGCGTTATCCACTGGTCGGTGACAAATGGCATGGTGTAACCTGACTTTATACCCGACGAGATTTTGTCGATCAGGTTAGGGCCATGATGTCCAAAGATGTAACCAGTCCGAATGATGACCGCAGCTGTGCAATGGGCAAGGACTGCATCTTCACCCGCGAGTTTGCTACTACCGTACACAGATTTTGGGTCTGTACTGTCTGTCTCTACGAGGGGACGATGAAGCTCTCCTGGATAGACAAAGTCTGTAGATATATGCACGAGCTTGATTCCACTAATGGCTGCTACTATTGCGACGTTTCGTGCTCCAATGTAGTTGGACGTATAGGCTGCGGCAGCATTGGTTTCAGCACCATCAACATCGGTCCAAGCGGCACAGTTGATGATGCAATCTGGCGCATCATGCTTCGCACGCTCCAAGATTGATTCCACTTGCGAGATATCAGCAGCTGGACGCACCCACGGAATAACCGTATGGCCAAGCGTTGTAGCCATTTCTACTATCTGCTGTCCAAGCATTCCACGGGCACCCGTAACACATATTCGCATAATGTAAGAATACCGCATCGGTAAAAACTCTCGATAAACAGGTAGTTATTCCGGTTTCAAAGCGTGCCATTTCATTTTCCATGTTGGAGTCGATTCTGGTTGCCGATGATACAGACGTGGACTACAAAAAGCTTGGCTCATACGCCGTATCGTCACCGGAACCAGCTCCCATCAAAAAGAGGCGCAGGGGACGTCCTTCGTTGCATGTCTCTGAAGATGCATTCAAGTCACTTTTGATCGCATCTAGGGATGGCATCTACGAGCTACACATTCGCGGAGTCATCGATGGAACAACTGTCCTTGCCTTCCGGGAAGTGATGTTTTCAGCGATTGGACGACAACCCAGAATTCTTCGCTTGATGCTGAATGACATCGATGACATTTCAGATGTAGGAATCAGCAATCTGGTCACGACTGCACGTGTCGCTGCAATGATGCAAGTGGGGATTGAAGTCGTTGCAATAGGGCGTGTTCACGAGATGATGTCGACATCTGGACTGCTTGACTTGATACAACGTCCAGCGGTAACCGTCACATCGCCTGCTCGTGAATCGGTCGAAGCTGTACCGCTGCGCCGCGCCGCATAGTCTAGAGCACTTCGTGCATAAAGGTACAATGGCGTGTGAATAACACCCCTGAGTTACCGGCCATCCACGCAGCAAAACGCGTTATTGGCGTGGCCATTGATGCGCTAACGACGCGGATGAATGACATCAGTCCGGATTTTCAGATGGCTGTGGATACGATTGTCAACAGTGATGGCCGCCTGATTGTCATGGGGGTTGGTAAGAGCGGGCACATTGCCCGAAAGCTTGCGGCAACCTTTGCAAGTACGGGAACACCTGCTCTGTTCGTTCATCCAACCGAGGCGATGCATGGCGATCTTGGGATGATTGCTGCGTCAGATACTGTCTTGGCAATCTCTCAGAGTGGCGAGAGTGATGAGCTTCGGGTGCTCCTTCCGGTCATCCGCAATAGAGCGAAGGCTATCATCGCCCTTACCGGTGGAATGATGTCAACACTTGCCAAGGCGTCGAATGTGACGATAAGCACAAGCATCAACAAGGAAGCTTGTCCACATAACCTTGCACCGACGACATCTACTACGGTGGCGTTAGCGATGGGGGATGCGCTCGCAATTGCGGTGATGGAAGCGAGGGGCTTCTCCCGCGAGGAATATGCGGCAGTGCACCCCGCTGGCTCCCTCGGCCGAAGACTGGTAATGACCGTCCATGACCTGATGCGCACCGGGACAGAAATTGCGATTCTGCCTGGGACATCTACGCTTGGAGATGCAATCGCGATGATTACCAAAGCTCGGTCTGGACTTGCCTGTGTCATAAACGAGATGGGTACTCTAATCGGCGTTCTAACCGATGGTGATATCCGTCGGGCATTCCTGACATTTGGACCAAACGCCTGGTCTGAGGCGATACAGGAGATGATGACTACTCATCCGGCTACCATTTCCGGTAATCCGTTGGCGTATGACACTTTGGTTGCATTCGAGAGGGGAGTCACTCGTATCGGTGATATTCCTGTCCTTGATGATCATGCAAAGCCTATTGGTGTCCTTGCTTTGAAAGACCTTGTTACCAATGGAATCATCCCGCATGAATAGTTCATTTCAGCGAAAGCTTGCTGGAGTTGAAGTCCTAATTTGCGATGTGGATGGCACATTAACAGATGGCTCCGTAACGTTTTCTTCCGATGGGGCTGAGTATAAAACCTTCAATGTACACGACGGTCTTGGTATTGCCCTTGCGATAAGAAATGGCCTTGACATCGTTTTTATGACCGGTCGCATCAGCGAAATGGTGTCACGCAGGGCGGCAGAGCTCGGCGTTACGACCGTGCTACAAGGCATATCAAACAAGCGGGATGCCATTGATGCGTTTGCAATCGTTAAGAACTTAAATTTGGATGCTGTTGCTTACATCGGGGATGACCTCAATGACTTGCCAGCAATGGAACGTGTGGGTCTGGTCTTTGCCGTTCACGATGCCTGTGAGCATGTTTGTCGACAAGCTACCTTTGTCCTGAACAAATGTGGTGGTCACGGTGCGGTGCGTGAGGCGATTGAACTAATCCTTGATGCAAAAATCGGTTTGGGCACTGTTGTTGACAACTACGTTGCATCGGCTCAGCAAACTTCATCAAAACCTGTCGGACAATAGGCCTTACAGCACCAGGCTAATTTTTCCAGGTGCTGTAGATGTCACATCACCGATAATCCATGCGTCCAGGCCAGCTACCTGCATATGTTCGACAAAGCGATCTACAAACGCAGGATCCATCGCAATACACAAACCACCACTTGTTTGTGGATCGTTGAGCGATAACCAGAGTGACTCTGAGATTAGTGCACGGCCCGTAACAAATGCATTTGTAAAGTTGGCATTTGCATGTGTTCCACCTGGTACACACCCTTGCTTTACAAGAGCCTCTAAGCCCTCAAACAGCGGTATTTTACTTGCGGTCAACGAGATGCCAATATCTGCATCACGGACCCAATGTGACAGGTGACCAAGCAGTCCGTACCCGGTAATGTCGGTTGCAGCATGGACCACCGCTGGAATGCCAAGAAGCTTTGCGATATGAATGGGTCCATCGTTGAGCAGCAGCATCGAAGCGACGATGTGCTCTATGTCCTCATTTGTAACTAGACCACGTTTCAGTGCCGTTGTGTAAACACCTGTTCCGATGGGCTTGGTGAGAACCAAAACATCTCCTGCAACGGCTGCACGATTCGTGAGGATCTGGTCTGGGTGACAAGTGCCTGTAACCGAGACACCGAACTTAAACTCAGAATCTTTGACAGTGTGTCCACCTAGCAGCATTACACCTGCGCGCGTTAGGACGGACAGTCCACCCGCGATGACATCCGCAAGGACAGCAGGGGGGTAGACATCCACTGGAAAGCAGCTGATATTCAGAGCGGTAAGTGGATTCCCACCCATGGCATAGACATCGGAGAGTGCATTCGTTGTCGCGATCGCGCCAAACGTAAATGGGTCATCCACGATTGGGGTGAAAAAGTCAACGGTCTGAATTAGGGCAGTATCCGCATTCAGGATGTGGACACCTGCGTCATCGTAGCTTGGGATACCGGAGGATGCCGGAAGGTCATAACGGGATGCAAGCGATAAGAGTACGTTTGTAAGGACCGACGGTCCCAGCTTGCTCGCTCAGCCAGCGCAACTGACCTGTTGTGTCAACCGAATCGTTGCGAGGTCTTTGTTGGAAGGAGTATCCATTTTAGATTGACTAAGAAGGACGGAGAGGACAGGATTCGAACCCGCACACGGTAACCCGTGAGACCGCTTTCAAGACGGTGGCGATACCATTCCGCTCACCTCTCCGTATCGATGCGAATTATATCAGAAAACAACAATGTGGTCACAACCCATAATCGGCTGTGACCACAAATTTTGTTAGATCTGTGCCTTCAACTTGGCACTGATTGCCGTGCGTGGGTATGCACCCACGAGGCGGTCAACTTCCTTACCACCCTTGAAGATAACCATCGCTGGGATGCTCTGAATACCGTACGTAACAGCCAATTCAGATTCATCATCAACGTTTACCTTGGCGATTACAACCTGCGCTCCGAGCTCCTCAGAAACGGCATCCAGCTCAGGTGCTACACGGCGGCATGGGCCACACCAAGGTGCCCAGAAGTCGACCAACACTGGAACATCGTTCTTAAGAACGACGGCATCAAAGTCAGCTCCGGTTACTGTTACGGCATTACTCATCATATTCTCCTGTTGCAACCCGGTATCAGCAGGCCGCACTTTCTAGTTTACCTTTAATCCCAGAGTCGTTCTTTGCTAGAAAGGGTTCGGACTATTTCATCAGCGACTGCTATGCCACTTTCCAATGCCCCGTTGATACTGGATGTTAGGAGATGCTCACCACAAACGTACAAGCCATCAGGGAGCGTAGCACTGGGTTTCCTTGAGCGAAAATGGTTTGGATCCTGTACGAATTGCGCTCTTTGCACCGTTTGGTCTGCTATGCAGGCAATGGAATCGGATGGGGTAATGACCTTGTTACGTTGCATCGCCTGATGAAAACTTTGCACGATTTCATCGGTGGTGTCCATGAAGTGATCTGCCCTCACGGTGACTGCGAAAAGCGACTTTCCTTTAGGTGCACGGTCCGGATCGACAGCATGCATCGGGGCAACCGTCATGAAAGGAGATTGACGGTCAGGATTCAGGATGAGGGAGGGACCGCAGTCAACAATCCTGTCAAGTGTCAACCAGAGACATCTCTGGGAACGGTATTTTGGAGGATTATACTCAGGGAGTAATCCACCAAGTGACCACGCATCCGTTGCCAATACAACGATTTCCGATTCAGTCAATTCTGTAGGCGTCTGAACGTCCCAATGATTACTAGTCTTGGTCAAGCCAGTAACCTGAGTGTCTAGAAGAATGTCAACGTTCTTCTTTTTTAGTGCCGATGCCATCGCAGCTGGTATCGACTGCATCCCCCCAGCTGGAAGTGTAGCAATGCCTTTGCTTAGCATTGACCAGATGAACTTGAAGATGGCTGCACTGGTTCCGAGCGACTCATCTAGAGTGATACCCCCGACAAAAGGCCTGAAAAACAACTCAATCGCGGCATTACTAAAGCCCCTTCGTGTCAGGAAACGAAGGATTGTCTGATCTGGCTCATCCCAAAGTGAGGTCAGGGGCCGCCGATTAAATTCTGCGGCGAGGTGCCACATTAGAAGCTTGTCCTGGATGCTAACCACGGGGGTGATAATCGATGGCAGTGCATCGGCAGGGTTGCGGAACGGGTCAGAGAGCGTGTGTAACCGGTGCTCCTGCATGATGCGGGCACCAGGTGGGAAGTTGTAGGCGGGGAGTGTGGCAAGCTCTGGTAGTAATTGCAATGCGGGATACGCATTCAAGAGCACTTGGAAACCGATATCGATGCGAAAGCCATCGATGGTTTTAGATTGCACCCGGCCGCCCACGGAGGTTGACCTCTCGATTATGCGGACCGGAATGTTCTTATCTGTCAGGCGTCTAGCGCAAGCGAGGCCGGCTAAGCCGGCCCCGATAATCGTAACCTTCATCAAGAGAGATTACTTCTTCCAGTTTCCTCGTGTAAAGTCTGGGAAGTTGACAGCGCCACCACCACGGACGATAGAGAGCTCTGATAATGGAGTTGGAGCAGACCATGCGGCTGCATCGTAGACATCCATATCTGGAGCAATGCCCTGATGCAGGCACTGAATCAAACGGAAGTTCATGATGTAGTCCATTCCACCATGTCCACCCAACTTGCGGGCCTGGTCGCCATTCTTCTGCCACAGTGGGTCAATAAACTCCTTGTAGCGGTCAGTCTTCGACAGCTCGACCCATGTCTCACCTTCAGGTTGCCCCATCACACAAATGCGTGCTGGATAGTCAGCAAATGTACCTTGCGTTCCCTGAATCAGGTTGTGGCGAGTGTACGGGCGGAACGTGACAACGTCATGCTGCAGCATGACCGTACGGCCATTTGCTGTCTTCAGCAGCGATGTGCTCATGTCACCGGCTTTGTACTTTTCCTGACGCTTTGGCGAATCCTTGGCCGTGTGCTTGTCACGGTACTCGGACAGTCCGGCTTCCTGGCTGCTCATCGATACCATTGAGACAAAGCGGTCTCCATGATGAATATCCATGTAGTTTGCAACTGGACCAAGTCCGTGGGTCGGATAGAGGTTGCCGTTGTGGTCGACATGCGGCTTGCGGCGCCACAGACCTTCACCGGAGTCTGCTAACAGGATCTCGTTCAGGTTGTGGATGTACGCTGCCTCACCATGGGTAATAGTTCCGAACATCCCCTTACGGACCATGTTCAAAACCATCATTTCAGAGTTTCCATAGCAGCAGTTTTCAAGCATTATGCAGTGCTTGCGTGTGCGCTCTGATGTGTCAACGAGCTTCCAGCAGTCTGCTAGCGATGTGGCTGCAGGAACTTCTGTAGCGGCATGGTGACCGTTTTCCATGGCTCCGATGGCCATCGGCACGTGCCAGTCCCAAGGAGTTGCAATGTAGACGATATCAATGTCATCGCGTGCTACGAGGGCCTTCCAGCTATCGAGCTTGCCGCCGTAAACAGTTGGCTTTTGAGCGCCACCACGTGCGACACGGGATGCGCCACTTTCGGCACGTTCTGTCACCAAGTCACAAACAGCACGGATTTCAACGCCTGGGATGTTAATGAGGTCGTTAAGAAGACCACTTCCACGTCCACCCAGACCGATGAAGCCAACGCGCACGTTAGGGGTCCGGTCAAACGGGACGCCATGCATCGTTTCATTACTGGTCGCAGCTGGGGTCAATGAACGCCACTCTGCTTCCGCAGCCTCAATGGTGAAAGTTGCCGCTGCAATACCAGCAGTGGCACGCAACATCTGACGTCGGGAAAGCGAATCTGACATAGGTAATTCTCCGGTGGACTTATCCGACTGTTTTATTCACCCTCAGGAGAAACTCTTCCTGCGGATAGACTCATATGCGGAAAGGAAATCCGCATGTATCTTAACGCACAAATGAGTGTCTGCGATGTAATCAACCATTTCACAGAGGATCGGAATGCTTGGGAGCGCAAGTTTCCAAACCCAACGAATCGTCGCCACGAAGCCCGCACCAATACCGTGAAGCAGTATCAGGAAATGCTGTCCAGTCTTCAGGCACGGGCTGTCACCCGCAGCGAATATCTGGATGTGCTTCTGTTTACCGAGCAGCTGAGCCAGTTCACACGTGATGACTCCCTCGAACAACTTCGAAACCAAAAACTTTATTCTCGATTCCCCTGGTTGCTCAGATTGTTCCTACTGGATGATGCCATCCGTGATTTTCAGTTTCCCCAAGGCGAGACAGCCGCTGTGGAACTGGCTGCGATTACCTTGGATGTTCAGGCACTTTTGCTCAATGTTAGTGAATTGCCGCTTGATGAACTGACCGACAGGTTATCTACCCATTTAGGACTTGCTTCGGATGCGTTATCGCATTGGTGGAAATTTATCGGTGGCTACAGCCCCGATGTCACATGGTGGTGTTCTGAGAATGTATCCAAACTTCAGGAGTCTTTGCAGTCGCTGAGCGTGTCCTTGACGAGTCACATCGGTGATGAGCTTATCGGTCAGCCGGTTGGCCGGGATGTTCTTGAGCAACATTTGGCCGCGAGTTGGATTGCCCATTCGGTGGATGACCTCATAACCGCCGCGGAGCGTGAGTGGGAATGGTGCCGGGAACAATGCGCATCTGTGGTGCAGGAACTAGGCGTTTCGGACTGGGATGCAGCTCTCGAACGCTGTAAACGGTCTGCATCACCCCCAGGAAGTCAACCCACAATCGTGCGTGATTTGGCACTTGAAGCGGCAAGGTATGTCACCGAAGAAGATCTGCTTACCGTTGATGAAACGGCAAGTGGAACGTGGCGGATGGAAATGATGTCTGCGGAAGATCAAAAGACCAACCCATTTTTTCTTGGGGGGGAGACCATCATTGTTTCCTATCCAACAAGCGGAATGTCTACAGCCGCTCGCCAGATGAGTATGCGTGGCAATAATGCAGCATTCAGTCGGGCGACGGTTCAACACGAACTCATTCCAGGTCATCACATGCAGCAGTGGGCATCCGCAAGGTTTCATTCCTATAGAAATGTTTGGTGGACTCCGTTTTGGGTGGAAGGCTGGACGCTTCATTGGGAAATGTTGCTTTGGGAGAGAGAATTCCCCCGGACACCTGAAGAACGCTGTGGGATGCTTTTTTGGCGGATGCACCGCTGCGCGCGTGTTCTGTTCAGTCTCCGGTTTCATCTTGGCGAGATGTCTGCAACCGAATGCGTGGAATTTCTGGTGCGTGAATGCGGTCATGAGCCAGCCAACGCTCATGCGGAGATAAGGCGCAGTGTTGGCAATCGCTACCCACCTCTGTATCAGCTGGCGTATCAAATTGGTGGGATGCAGGTCCGGTCGCTCTATCGCGAGGCCCTAACGTTCGGATGGACACCAAAAGCGTTTCATGATCGCTTTCTGCAAGAAAACGAAATGCCAATCTCTGCTGGACGTGCACTCATCCTCGGATTACCACTGAGTGATAGCGAGCTCAAGCGGTGGCGATTTCTTGACGGCGATCACGCGTATAGTCGGTGAATTAGAATGTCCCTGCCAGCGACTTCTTAGTTAGCTGGCAGGGACAGTGATTGTTTACGCCATCGCTGGCGGAGCATCCTTGGCTGGCAACGTTGGAGCCAGAGGGATGACCTTTTCGGGGACAACCTGCTGGGATCCCGCTACACTCGTGCGCTTGGCACGTGCCTTAGGCTTGAGCGCAAGATCTACCACCTCGATGACATCAGACACGTACACAATGTTCAAGTCAGCGCGAACATCCTCAGGAACATCTTCCATAACATCCTTGCGGTTTCGCGCGGGGACAATTACAGTCGTACATCCTTGACGATGAGCCGCAAGCAGCTTTTCCTTTAGGCCACCAACGGGCAGAACGCGTCCAGTCAACGTAACCTCACCGGTCATCGCCAAGTGCTCTTCAAGCGGGCGCTGTGTAAGCAATGACACCAGAGCGGTGACCAGAGTGATACCTGCGCTTGGACCATCCTTGGGAACTGCGCCAGCCGGAGCGTGAATATGAATCTCTGATGTTTCCCAGAATGTAGGATCAATACCGAGCTTAGCTGCATTAGCTCTTACGTAGGAAACGGCCGTCTTTGCAGACTCTTGCATTACTTCACCAAGCCGCCCAGTGAGCTGAACCGTCTTTGAGCCTGGCATGCGCGTCGTTTCGAGGACAAGTGTGTCACCGCCTACGGCTGTCCACACAAGACCCACAGCCGTTCCTGGCACACCGGCATATGGAGTGATTTCATCACTGTCATAGCGAGGCGATCCAAGAAGCTCTGTAATTCCATCCACCGTTATTGGTACTGCGATTGGTGTACCTTCCGCTTTGCGTCTAAGCTGCTTACGACAAAGTGACCCAATCGTGCGTCCGAGTGACCGAACTCCAGCCTCACGGGTGTAGCCATGGATTAACGGAAGATATGCATCCGGTGCGATATCGAAGTCAGCGGCATCGACCATGTACTCTTTGCGCTGTGCGGGTACGAGATGTCCGGCGGCAATCGATGCCTTCTCCCGGTCTGTGTAGCCGCTCAGCTCGACAATCTCCATGCGGTCGCGCAGGGGAGCCGGAATACCATCCAGACCATTAGCAGTCGTAATGAACAACACTTTTGACAGATTGAATGGCGCATCGATGTAGTGGTCGCGGAAAGACTTGTTCTGCTCCGGATCAAGGGCCTCAAGGAGAGCGCTCGCTGGATCTCCCCGCATGTCACTTGCCATCTTGTCGATTTCATCCAGAACAATCACCGGGTTATTAGTACCAGCGCGTCGTAGAGTCGTGATGATTTGTCCGGGGAGGGCACCCACATAGGTTCGCCGATGCCCGCGAATTTCGGACTCATCACGGACACCGCCAAGACTAATCCTGCCGTACTCTTTTCCGAGGGCACGGGCAATGCTACGCCCGAGGGATGTCTTTCCGACGCCTGGAGGTCCTACAAGGCATAAAATAGGCTGGCGGATGTTTCCTTCAGGAACACTTAAACGCACTGCCAGATGTTCGACAATCCTGTCTTTGACATCTTTCAGGCCATAGTGGTCTTCATCCAGCATACGTTCCACATTGACAACCGTTGCCGTCTCGGGTGTACTCGTCGACCAAGGAAGCGCAAGCACTGTTTCAACATATGTTCTACTGACGCTATGTTCCGGGCTTGCTGGATTGAGTCGGTCAAGACGATCGAGTTCGCGCTCAACTTCTTTATGCGCTTCCTCCGGGAGCTTGAGCTTTTTCAACTTGGTGCGAAAAGCTGCGAGCTCGCGGTCACGTTCCGGGCGCTCGCCAAGCTCGCGCTTAATTGCTTTCATCTGCTCGCGCAAGTAAAACTCGCGCTGAGCCTTTGACATTGCGCCGGCGGCTTCCTGGTGAATCCGCTGCCCAACTTCGAGGACCTGGATCTCACGCAGCAACAAACGATGCAGCACATTTAAGCGTTCGACGACATCCAAAGATTCAAGAACTTCAACCTTCTGTGCCGTCCGTAGACGCGAGTGTGAAGCCATGAGATCAGCCATGCTGCCGACATCCGGGACGTTCGTAGCATCCGCAATGCCCTTGACATCATCCGGAAGCTCTGGAGACAGGTCGACCATTCTAAGGAACGCTTCCGATACCGCCCGTTGGATGGCCTCGAGCTCAACGCGTTGCAAGTCATCTACTGGAAGCGTATCTGATTGATAGGTGACCGTTGCCCTGAGGTGGTCCGCATCGGTATCGATAGAAGCAATCGTAAACCGGCGAAGTCCACGCACAATAAGGCGTGTCGCATCCGGGCTGCGCCCCATGAGACGGATGCTTACCGCGACGCCGACGGAGTGGATGTCATCCACGCCTGGGTCTTCGGTATCGGGTGCTCGCTGCGTTACAACGCCCAGAATACGTTCGCCAGACCCTGCCGCGGCTTCAATCATCTTGATGTACTTCGGCCGGCTGACAGATATTGGTGCGACCAGCATCGGGAAGACGACAGCATCGCGCAGTGGCAAAAGGTCGAGGACTTCCGGGAGGTCATTCGTGGCGGTGTCTGCGACGGCCTCTTCGATTGCGGCTTGCTCCAGCGGTGTGAGAATTGTTTCTGATTCCAAAGTGTGTGTGATTCCTGTACTAGTGTGGCCCGTGGGCTCTAACAACTAATCGCGGTTCTGATGCCATATGTTACACGACATAACCGTCTGTCAAAGCGATGTAAATCATACGAATCTGAGCAGTTATATGTTCCAAAGGAGTGCGGGGTAAACACGTCCATGGAAGATGGTTCGAAGTAAGGGTAGAGTGGTTCAAATCCGGGTCGTTATGGAGAAGGTACCAGATGATTGACCATTTACAAGCGAATCCTTTGGTTGAACGTGGGTTACTTCTTACACGGCGGCAGCTATTCGGTCGCGGGGCGACAGGGATAGGTCTTGCTGCTCTCTCCGATGTGATGGCGACAGCGGGACAAAGTGCTATCGCTGCAGCTCCAGTTAAAGCGAAACGCGTCGTATACCTGTTTCAATCCGGTGCACCCAGCCATATCGATTTGTTTGATTACAAGCCGCAGCTTGCATCGCAATTTGACAAAGACCTGCCAGACAGCATTCGCAACGGTCAACGTATCACCGGAATGACAAGCGGTCAGACACGTTTCCCTTGCGCACCCACAACGTTTAACTTTAAGCAGTATGGCAAATCTGGCATTTGGATGTCCGAAGTCATTCCACACATTGGAGGGCTTGCGGACCGGATGACGTTGATTCGGTCGATGCATACCGAGGCAATCAATCACGATCCGGCGATTACATTTATTCAAACGGGGTCTCAGCAGCCAGGAAGACCATCGATTGGTGCCTGGATGAGTTATGGCCTTGGGAGTATGAACAAAGACCTCCCCGGCTACATCGTCCTGATTTCTCAGGGAACTGGCAATCCAAACGACCAGCCTTTGTTTGGCCGACTTTGGGGACCTGGTTTCTTGCCAAGTGTCCATCAGGGCGTAAAGCTCAGAAGCGTTGGAGACCCGGTTCTCTATTTGAAGAATCCTCCAGGAATAGATGCTTCTACCCGGCGTCAGATGCTTGACACGATTGCCGCAACCAACCGCGTAACCGCATCCACGTATCAGGATCCAGAGGTAGATACACGCATCAGCCAGTATGAAATGGCGTTCCGGATGCAATCAAGTGTTCCAGACCTGATGGACATTTCGAAGGAGTCTGAGAGCACATTTGCTTCATACGGACCGGATGCGAAGAAGCCTGGAACGTTCGCCGCAAACTGTCTGCTTGCCCGCAGGCTCCTTGAAAAAGGTGTTCGGTTTGTTCAGCTGTTCCATAGGGGATGGGATCAACATGGAAACCTTCCTACGCAGCTACGCGGTCAAGCCCGGGATACCGATCAAGCGAGTGCGGCGCTAGTGAATGACCTTGCACAGAGGGGGCTTCTCGATGACACGCTGGTTGTCTGGGGCGGTGAGTTCGGAAGGACTGTTTATTGTCAGGGTGCACTGACAACGGAAAACTATGGTCGGGACCACCATGGTCGGTGTTTCTCACTTTGGATGGCCGGAGCCGGTGTGCGCGGGGGTAATGTCATAGGAGAAACAGATGATTTCTGCTACAACATCACAAAGGACCCCGTGCATATTCACGATCTTAACGCTACGATTCTGCATCTCATGGGAGTCGATCATACGCGACTTACATATCGTTACCAAGGTCGAGATTTTAGGTTAACGGATGTTGAAGGCAATGTGGTACGGAAGTTGCTCACTTAGCTGGTATAGCGAAGTCGCCAGTTTGAGCGACTCGTTCTGGAGAAAGTCCATCATGAAGAGCACAATCATTTCGGTCGCATTACTGCTGGCTGTTGCGGGGATAACGGTACCATCCCAGGCAAACGGCAAGCTGTTCAATGCAAAACAGGTCTACAATCAATCAGAATCCGTATCCGATCGCATGCTTGGGCGTCCAAGGAATGTTGGTAAGGATAACAAGTTCCGTGAATACGAAATCGAGAATGCGGGAGTATTCGTCGGTTTTAAGCAAACCAAAGCTACGCAAATCGTAGTCACGAGTCGTATCCCATTTTCATCGCCAGTGGATGCCGCTGCATCTATTGGTGTCAACCTCCGAAATCGACAACCATCGAGCAAGTCCATCACCCAGTGGGTGTGGAAAAATGTCGACAACATCCCAGTCGTCGTGGTTCGGTCCTTTGATGGCCGATTGTGGGAAGTGGTCGAGCTTGGAGATTCGCTTCAAGATCACTAGAATCAACAAGCCACAATTGCAAAAAGCCTCCATGACCGAGCGGTCACGGAGGCTTTTCATTTTTAGTATGCTTTGGCTAGAGCTTTTTCGCCGGGAGTTTGTCCATGATCATTCCAGACCACTGCGATACGGAATTTTCATTACCACTCAAGATGACCGTCACTGGTCCTGCTGCTGGACCTGACGCCACAGCCTTGGATGCTCCGGCAACAATCGTGTCATCGTTTTCATTTCGAACGTCACCGAGCTTCAGTGTCGATGCACTTTGTTTGAGAAACTGCAATGTCTGGACCCGTGGCATATCAACGGAGAGGGTAACGGATGTTTCCTGAGACGTTACTTTTTGCTTATCAGCGCAGCCAGTCACGCAAATCACGCTCAAACCAATAACTGCAGTCGCAACACATCCTGTTAGCCGCATATGGGTTGGACCTTAGCAGCAGCCGATGTCAGTGCATCCAGAAATTTTTCATTCTGGGCTTGTGTTCCAATCGTGACACGCAGCATCGTTGGGAGCCCAAATATGTCACCCGTTCTCACGATCACCCCATCGCGGAGCAGCAAGTCGTAAACATCGCGGCAAGGACGCTTCGTATCAATCAGGATGAAGTTTGCATGACTAGGCACGACCGACATCCCGAGGGTCTCAGCACCCAATGTGAGCTGTGCCATCCCATCCGCGTTGACCGTCTTACTGGCTTCTACAAATGTGTCATCATTGGATGCTGCAATCGCTGCCGCTTGCGCGAGGATATTCACGTTAAATGGAGATCTTGGCTTTTGCATGGATGCAATCACATCTGGTGCGGCAACCGCGTAGCCAACTCGAAAGCCTGCAAGACCGTACATCTTAGAGAAAGTTCTCAGACCGATAACCGGCTTGCCCGCCTTGATGTATTCGATAGCAAACGGAAAGTCGCTTTCGGGATCGATGTAATCCACATAGGCTTCATCGAGAATCAGATAAGCCCGTGATGGAAGATTCTCCAGGATGTGATCGACATCTGATTTAGTGATGATGCTACCAGTTGGATTATGCGGGTTTGCAATGATAACCAAGCGGGTCTTTTCGGTAAATGCCTTCACCATTGACTCAGCATCATGGCGGAGGTCACCATCGGTCAGCGGTACGCCAATGCGTTTAGCACCGGCAAGTGTCGCCGCCGCTTCGTACAGAACAAATGTCGGTTGACCGGTAACGACTTCATCACCTTCATCGAGGAATGTAAGCCCTAGAAGGTGGATACACTCATCCGAACCGTTGCCGAAAAGCAGCTGGTCGGTCGATACATTCAGTTTCGATGCGATTACATTTGCAAGCTCGATGCAAGCTGCATCGGGGTACATGTGTGTCGAAAGCATTCGCTCCTGAACGGCCTTGATGGAAGCAGGGCAGGGGCCCAGAGGATTTTCGTTACTGGCTAGTTTTACGATATCTCCGGTGATTCCGAGTTCCCGCTTGACGTCCTCGATTGGCTTGCCGGGTGAGTATGGACGCAGTGCTGAGACCCGGGGCGATACATGTTGTCTATCCACGTGGAAAGTCTACCACCAAGGAGAAAGTTGCTGGATGTATCATGCATGCTATGCAAAATACTGGACACTCTGTGTCGATTAGACCAGTTACTGAAGCGGATGCCGGTGACTGGATTGACTTGGTTAATGCG
>Ga0255111_1000247_pt1 | contig 17176 bp, 17 predicted proteins | sample Law_Yuk_RepA_8h_FD_188472 | JGI IMG/M metagenome (GOLD analysis project Ga0255111, IMG submission 188472) | Freshwater microbial communities from St. Lawrence River, New York, United States - Law_Yuk_RepA_8h | ecosystem: Environmental > Aquatic > Freshwater > River | place: USA: New York... | reverse complement strand
GCAATGGACCTTGCAACTGAGCTAGGGTTCACAGTACGTGAAGAAACGCTGTCGGTCTATGACATCTACACCGCCGATGAATGTTTTCTAACAGGAACCGCGGCTGAAGTCATCCCGGCGGTGGTGCTGGATGAACGTTCCATCGGAAGCGGAAAGCCAGGTCCGATTACCAACCGCGTCATTGATGCCTTCCGGGCTCATGTAAAAGTCTCCGGTTTGGTGATTGATTAATTGTGGCGACTGAAAACTACACAAATGCTGTCCTTATCATCCATGGTGGCGCAGGAATAATCACTCGGGAACAGCTGGGTGAGCGGGAGCATGACTTCCATGATGTCCTGACAGCGGCACTTTCGCGCGGTTACGATGCCTGGAAGGCCGGACTTTCATCGGTTGACATTGTAACAACCGCGGTAAGCCACCTTGAGGACTCGCCTCTGTTCAACGCTGGTTGTGGGAGTGTACTCACGCACACGGGCACGGTTGAAATGGATGCTGCCGTCATGCGCGGCAGTGACTTGGCGGCGGGTTCTGTGACACAGCTCACAACCGCGCGCAACCCCATTATGGTCGCGCGACATGTCATGGAATGCAGTCCGTTTGTGATGTTAGCCGGGGCTGGAGCCGACCAATACGTGACTGAAAATACGCTGGCCCAAGAGTCCCAGTCCTACTTCATCACGCCAGCTCGGCAGTACCAGCTGGACCAACAACGGGCATCCGGGACAATTTCGCTTTCCGAGGACAACAAGTTTGGAACAGTAGGGGCGGTTGCCGTTGATGACCGCGGCGATATCGCTGCTGCCACCAGTACAGGCGGAATGACGAACAAGCATTACGGCCGGGTTGGTGATTCTCCAATCATCGGTGCCGGTACCTATGCTGACAACAGATCCTGTGCTGTAAGTGCAACCGGCCACGGCGAATACTTCATCCGTACAACCTGCGCAGCATCGATCGCATCTAGGATCCGATGGGGCTCTGAATCCTTACATGATGCATCCGAGGCTGTTGTCTGTGATGAGCTTGTGACGCTCGGTGGAAGCGGCGGCATCATTGCACTGCAATCAGACGGAACCGGCGTTGCTACCATCAACTGTTCTGGGATGTATCGCGGGGTTGTTACAACATCGGGTGATGTATACATAGCCATCTTTGAAACCGGTTCAGGCAGCTGGAAGAATATTGCATGATGAGAGCCTTTACGCTAATCGAGCTGCTGGTTGTCATCGCGATTATTGCAATCCTTGCGGGAATCCTTTTCCCGGTGTTTGCATCGGCGCGTGAAAGTGCACGTTCCACCGCATGTCTGTCGAATATGCGTCAGATTGGTCTAGCGGTTGGGATGTATGTAAATGATTACGATGAATGCTTTCCTGATCGACGTGACCTCAAAATCGTTCCTGCACAGCGCCCCTGGGCACCATCATGGCCGCCCTCTGATCCACGTTGTGGCTGGGCTGCAATCATCCTCAATCCGTATATAAAGTCAACATCATTGTTCACTTGCCCATCGGGAATAGGGAAGTTTGCGAATCGAAAACAAGTGCTTGAAGCGACACCGTTTGGTGTTACCACGTACTGGATGTGGCGATTTGACAGGCCGGATCAACCTGTGCCTCTCGACAATCTCTGGGGTAAGCCGATGGTAGGTGCGTTATCTGACCTAGTTATGGCAGGGTATCCGGATTCTGATGCATCTATCGAGCTATTGGTTGACCCATATTTCCCAAAAACAATTCCATCCGTTGCCAGTGATATGAAGGGACTAACGCCGCATCGTGGTGGTAGAAACCGTATTTTCCTGGACTTTCATGCCAAGTGGATGCGGGACAGCAGGACAGATTAGCCATGAGTATGCGCATCAAGCTGGCATCCGTACGTGTCTACGACCGCCTGAAAGAGCGCCCGGGCGCATCGTCCCGGCAATCTGGTGCACGTGATCGTGATTTGTTAAAGGACATCGAGCAGCGCCTGCGCGAGCTAATCTCTGATGGTCGCCTTAATGCTAACTGGGATCAAAACGGACAAGTGTATGTCTTTATGTCCGATATTGACGCCCTGATGCGCGCCGGTCTCTTGGATGAGCTCATTTATCGTCTGTAGCTAAGCTCTTTTTTGTATCCCGCAATGCGCTTCTCTACCATTAAGGTCTTGACTTGGACCCAAGCGGCAAGAGCTGCACACCAAGCGAGACCAGCTCCGATATGACGAGAATAACGCATGCTGTCGGGAGCGCAGGAAACTGACTCGCCCGCGCAAGCCAGAGACAACCTACGAGTGTGACGATGCTAACGACCATCCCGGCAGAAACGAGAAGGCTTTGTTTCTTGTAAGCAAGAATTCCTCGATGCGCGGAAAGAAGTGACGTACTCAATGGTAGTCCGATACACCACGGAAGCGCTTGCTCGAGTGCAACGCGAATCTCACGGTTGCGACCATCTAGGTTGAGGACTTTCTCAATACCCTGCATCAGGGCGGGGACAAGGCAGATTAAGACCACGACTGCAGATGTAAGGACTCCGACAAAGATTGCAAAGAGCCAAATGCCGCGCTCAGTCGACCGTTTTTGCTTTAGTCTCCCGACCGCAAGCTCCTGAACACTGATTCCCCAGCCACGAAGCTCAAGAACAATCCCAAAAAGCACAGGCCAGACGGCAAGACTGACATAGCTATCGGGTTTTCCTGCGAGGAACTGGCTGACGACGGGTTGTACGATTAGGCCAAGCAGCGATGTGGCGGCGAGCGGTGTATGAAACCGAATGAGCTTTCGCATCAGCGTGGATGCGTCGCTTCCACAGGAGACATTAGTAACCAACTTCACCGCGGGCTTCGAGACAACCGTCACGTAAACACTCTCGATGAGAACACCAACCATAATGGCTGTTGCGGCAATCGCAGCTCCACCGACGTTTACAGTTCGCGCCATGATTACTGTGGAAAAGAAAATGGCAGTGAGGCGGAGCAATGTTCCGTGAACGAGGCGCTGAGCTTGTCCTTGATGAATGAGGATGCCTTGCAGAAAGCGTCTCCAGCCGATTGCCGCTGACCAGAACAACATGATGCGAAGTGGGTTTCGCGATGCTTCAACCGTCTCCATCGGAAAGCCAAGCCACCCATGTGCCACGATGTCAAGCAGGGGAGTCCATCCCGCGAGAAATGTCAGAACTGTGCAGTACCAACACAAGATAATGGTGAGTTTGCGGGTTACCGCATAGGTCTCCGCGGAGTGCACGAACGCGAGACTGGATGCAAGCAGCATGATCACCGGGCTCTCAATGCACAGTGAGAGCTGCATCGTCAATCCCCAAGCGCGGAGCTGCCTGGCAGAGTCTGGTAATCCGGCGATCGTGGATGAAAACAACGGGGCCTCAAGCACCATCAGCTGAAACGCTAAGGCAAGTGGCAGGTACGCAATAAAAATCCGCCGAAATGCCTTGAGCATTGCGGCGGATTTCTGTTTATTGGGCAGTGTGGATGTCAGCCTGCGACCTTGACCAGAGCAGGGCGGAGGACTCGCCCGCCAATCTTATAGCCAGGCTGGAGAACTTCAACCACCGTGTCTGCCGGTGCACCAGAATCTTCAACCCGCGTTACAGCATTGTGAAGATTAGGGTCAAACGCAGCCCCATCGGCTTCGATTTGTTCAACGCCATTTTTCTCCAACAAGGTTGCCAATTGGCGGTGAATGCCCGAGATTCCATCGCGGAGCTTGTCGATGTCCGAAGATGCATTCATGGATTCGACAGCACGGCCAAAGTTGTCGACGATTGGCAGGAGACTTTCCATGACACCAGTCAACAAGAAACCCTTCAAGCTTTCGCGCTCTTCGTCTGTTCTGCGGCGATAGTTTTGAAATTCTGCAAGCGCTCGTAAACGAGCCTCATTCGCATCGGCCACTTGCTGTTCCAAATCAGCAATGATTACTTCGTCGGTTTGGGTCTCAGTAGGGGTAGTCGAGTCATCAGCATTTGCTGTTTCATCAGGCGCGGACATTGTGTGATACCTCTCAAATGGGATATTTATTGACCTATTCAGAATACCCTGAACATCAGGAAAAGGTCAGGCGCTGGAGCACCTTACCAACGGTCTTTGCGACATGCTTCACGGATGCAATCACTTCGGGATATCGCATCCGTGTTGGGCCAATTACACCTATTGTTCCTTGTTGGCTGTTACCAACGGAATACATAGCCGTAACCATCGAGTAACTCCCAAGGTCACTCGAACCGAGCTCGGCACCGATGCGAACGGTTGATTCTGTTAGGGCTGGGCCTGCCAAAAGTTCAAGGAGGGCTGCACGTTCCTGCATCAGGGTTAGGAAGTGTCCAAATCGTTCAACATCACGAAATTCGGGGTGCTGTAACGCCGCTTCGCTTCGATGGACGACGACCTGTACACCTGAACACATATCTCGAGCTGCAGTTCTGACATCGGATGAGATGACACTCCAGATAGCCGTAAACGCAATCAACTCGCGTGGGATACCCGGAAGACCATGATCGCTCAGATTTGTGAGTGAGACACCTGCGGCAGCTTCATTAAGCGCATCGGCAAGTATCCAGGACTCTTTCGCTGTAAGAGAAAATCCTGTGAGGATTCGATTCTCAGAGCGACCATTGGAGTAAAGAATGACTAGCAGCGTTTGCGTCGATGTAACAGGTGAGAGAAAAATACGATGGATGCTTACGACGCCGGTCGCAGGGGGCGTCGCCAACGATGGGAGCCCGGTGATGTCGGCAAGTGCCTGACAGGATGCATCTAGGACGGCTTCCACATGATGATCGTTTCCGCGAATCCGGTTGTCAACACGATCGATAGTGGTATTTGGAACAGTAACGTCGCGCATCAGCTGATTGACGTAGTACCGGTAACCGACATTTGATGGAACCCGGCCAGAGCTGGTATGGGGCTGAACGAGGAAGCCGCGTTCGGCAAGAAGGGCCATTTCAGAGCGGAGTGTGGCGGATCGTATGCCAAGCGGATGTCGTTCAAGCAATGCAGCCGACCCAACTGGCTCTGCAGTTTCGACATAGTCATGAACAACGGCCTCGAGAATTCGCTGCTGTCGGTCGTCCAAAGATGTAGCGGGTTTCGACTGTGACATTGACTAGTCTATATAATAACGATATCCATGCAGTGCGTCAATCCACACAATTGACATCAGTTACCAGCAGCGAGTAGAATAGCAACACTGCAGGGGTGGCGACACCACTTGCTTCGCGAAAAGGAAGGTAACTACAGCCCATGCCTCGTATCCTCGTCACGGATGACGAACCGAATATTGTCCGTCTGATCCAAGTCAACTTGGAGCGACAAGGTTTTCAGGTGGAGACTGCGAACAACGGAGCGCAAGCTCTCGAGAAGATTCGTGCAAATCGACCAGATTTGCTGGTTTCCGATGTGATGATGCCAGAGATGGATGGTTTTGAGTTACTTTCGAACATCCGTCGTGATCCAGCTCTTGAAAACCTCCCAGTCATCATGCTGACTGCAAAGGCTCAGGATCGTGATGTCCTTGAAGGCTATACACGTGGCGCGGACATGTACCTGACAAAGCCATTTAATCCGATTGAGCTCGTGACGTTTGCGAAGCGTCTCCTGCAATCCGGAGCTGATGATGGACGTACCGTCATCTAAGGTGCTTAACGCTACTTAGTTTTCAACGCCCTGCGCTGCGCGCAGGGCGTTTTCGTTACATGGCAACATTGTCGAAACAGCCTCACTGTGGCCATCAGATGACCACTCAAGCATCCCGCATTGATCAGTACGGTAAATCTGCGTTCCAACACGTTCCAATCGCTTGATTACATCCAAAGACGGATGCCCGTAGCGATTTCGTTTTCCACAGGAGATAAATGCAACTCCTGGACGTGTCCGACGAACAAATTCTGGAGTGCTTGATGAATCTGAGCCGTGGTGTGCCACTTTGACGAGGGAAATACCGTTGAGCTCCGATTGCGCCGACCTTAGAAGCTCTCGTTCACCTTCTTCTTCAACATCTCCAGTTAGCAATATCGACTTGTCTTTGTACCTGATGAGCAGAACCACGCTGTTCTCATTTTCAGGACTTCGTGTCCCCATGATCGGAGAGAGTGGGGGACTCAACACAGCGACTTCTACATCGCCTACCAACGTTCTGCTCCCGACTGAGATTGCGTCAACACTTGTTCCCTTTTGTGTAAATTTCGTACGAACCCTTTGTTCGGTACGACTCCCTTCGAAACCATTCCAATACACACGACCGACAGGAATATGCCGAGCCACAGCAAGCATGCCTTGAACATGGTCTTCATCGGGATGCGTCATAACCACAACATCGAGAGATTGAATCGCCTTTGCTCGTAGGACCGGGAGGACGTTGCGATGGCCAGGGTCAATTCCCGCTTCTGTATCACCCGCAGGGTTGCCTCCAGCATCAATAAGCCAATGCTTACCGTTTGGAAACGAAACCAGAACGGCATCCCCCTGACCCACATCGATGCAAGTCACCGTCAACGCACGATGCTTACAGCCCGCACTTGCAGTCAGCGCGGTAGTTAGAAAACATAAGAAAATGATGCGAAACATGCATACCTAACGTTCAAAACGCACCGATTCCTACACTTTTCTGGAAAATATCCAGACACTTTTTGTCATGATCACTCTTCTTGCGCGATTCCTTAACGTTCAAAAGGAGGCAACCAGCCTTTATGTAAGCGGTTTGGATGGCGACCACGGAATGTAATACTGTGGCTGAGAAGCGAAAGCACTACCACAGAGCTTTCGTCCAAGCAGTGCAAAGCCACCAACTAATCCGACACTCGCCACCACCACCACATAGGGATTAGCGACACCTGTTGCAACATCTGCATTTGGAACATCAGCAAGGATGTTGGCGACAAAAATCAGCGACTGCAGAACGCCATTGAGCAGTGTCCAGATCAACTTACCGACGATTGGGATGTCTCCAATGGTAACTGCTGCAGCACCAATCAACAGTGCCCACTCACTCAGGAAACCAACGGGGATGTTTGCGACTGGCGAAATCAAACTCAGGTGCTGCATATGAAATGCCACGCCTGGTGCGGTTACAAGTGTCACGATGAATGAGACAGTAAAACCCTGCAACAACGTAAGTGCAACCTTTAGCACAACGGATGGTGACTGCCGTATCCGCTCACCGAACAGTTCGGCGAATGGAGCTGCGACAATGAGTCCACATACCGCAAGAAACGACAGCTGCGCTCCAGCATCCATCACCACAAATGGATCACGCAGCATCGCTGCACACGCACAGAGACACAGCAGATGCCAAGGTTCTGGAGCACGAGAAAGGAGGCGTGCCATCAATCTTGCCACCAACGATGTAACTGCCCTCAGAGGAGCTGGCCCACCTCCGCTCGCATAACCAACCAAAATGGAGAGCCCCAAACTGACACCCGCAGAGCCCGTTCGCCCAGACCAAACCAAAATCGTTCCAATCGTTGCTACCAAAACGGAAATGTGCATCCCACTGGTTGACAAGACATGAACGGTCCCGGTTCTTCCAAAGGATTCCTGAAGTTCAAAAGGAAGATCATCCGTAATCGATAACAGAATCCCGCTTGCCAGTGGAGCCGTATCCGCGGGAAGGCCAGAGTGACATCGGGTATCAATCCAAGTTCGAACTTCAGAAATGAATCGACCAACGATGTTTGTCCGTGTTTCGAGCAGGACTACATTGGATGCTGCCGCTGACACAGCAACAATGTGATGCAATCTGCACCACCGTTGATAATCGAATTCTCCGATGTTGCGGGGAGGCTCGGGTACCGAAAAGTCAGATGTAACGCGAACCCGATCCAGGTAACTCAGTGATTTCTCTGTACTGGTCCGGATAGCGTACTTTCCTATGGAAGTACAAACGATAAACCTGAGCGATGTTTGTCCGCGCCGGATGGGTGAGCACACATCTCCAATAATTTCCGTTGGCAGGGTATTTGGCATGTCAGCATTTGCGAGTGGATGTAGACCAACAGCCATCACTCCGACAACTGCGCCGATGACTATCGCGACACGCTTATAGGATCCAGCCGGCGGTATTACGGCTAACAGCAAAATACCAACCGTCATTACGATCAGAACCAAAACGCGGTTCGGTAGCGTGGCGACCGCAAACGACGTAAGCAGCATCCCAAGCGTTGCGGCAAACAGTGGGCGCACTTAGCTAGAAGTCATTACGACATCGGGCACAACGCATCGGGTCATCAGGTCCACACGGCGCAATCAAATCACCGCAGGTACGACAAGGAAGCCACCCTGAGCGTAAACGTGCTTTGTCGCGCTCGGTTGCGATATCCGCCAATATCGCAATACGCTCTACGACACTCAACTCTTTGGATCGTTTTGGAATCTTTGCTGCATCCATCCATGGATGATTGAAATCCGGTTCTGGAGGCGGTTCGGCCCATGGTTGATTGACAAATCTAATGTCCATGACTGACTTCTTTGATGACCCAGACAGATACCGATTGACCTTAACCAAAAGCTCAGGCTTTTGCATACTGAGCTCAGCTGCCCACGCAGAACTCTTGACGGCAACCGTAAGGGTTCCGTTCGTAACGTGAAGCGCCTTTGTCGCCTTTGCGATTACTGGAGACACGACCGCTTTCCATGCAAATGGCGCCATGTGCTCACGAAGGGTGTCCGCATGTCCAGGGCGCACAAGGGCACGAAAGACCGTTCTTGAAACACCGGTTGGCCCGGTGTTGACCTTACGTCCTATGCTTCTGGCCATGCTGCACGATCTAAAACTATCCAAAGCTTCCCGTGCGGGTTGACGCCAGATAAAGGAAATGTCGACGTATCATTGTTGCCAGCCAACAATGCCGCTATCCAAGGTCGCTTTTTCGCTCCCGCAGCAATGACAACAACATTGCGTGCGTTGTTGATCAGTGAATAGGTAAATGTCAGACGTTTTACCGAGGGAGGTAACACACCATGGTCAGCAAGACAGATTAGGTTTGGGTTAGTCAGCGATGGCTTTCCAGGGAACAGCGATGCGGTGTGGCCATCTTCGCCTAGCCCAAGCATCACGCAATCAAAGGCAGGCTGCTCGCCAAGGACGCCTATCACTTGCGCTTCGTAATGCGAAGCCATCGATTCCTCAGAAAGAGCCACATCGGGTAGAAACAGCTGACCGCAGCTCACATCTGGCCAAAGCCTAAGCATTGTTCCATGGTTGGAATCATTGCTTTCTGTTAAGACCAGACGTTCATCGGACATGAAAACCTTTACCGATGCGAGTCCTGGGAAAGTTTCCGCCTGCCATAGCTTAAATAGTGCTTGCGGCGTTGAACCTCCACTTATTGCCAGCGATGCGCTTCCACGTTCAAGGATGGCTTCCGCGCATAGCCGTTGGATTAGCTCCGACGACCTTTCTGTAACCGCATCAAGCGTGTCGCAAAGCACAAACTCTCTGTTCATAGCACGCATCCTACCCCGGGTTGACCGTTCGAACCGGCTCACACTATAATCAATACAACAACCTAAATGCCAATACCAAAACCCGCTCCCCGAAGATCAACATCGACATCACCACAACGTCGTTCACCTACCAAAAAGCCACGCACAAACAGCCGTTTGAAGCTCGACATTCTTGGAATAATTTTGGTCGCACTCGGACTAGGGTTAAGCGCGACATTACTGATTCCATCTACGACAGAAGTTGGTAACTTCATCGGGTCAACCGCGGCCTTTGGAATCCGCTATGTGTTTGGTATCGCGAGCTATCTCGTCGGAATAACCATCTTCGCTTCTGGCATATGGATTTGCCTTGGCAAGCAAATCAACTATGTAAAAGTGGCAAAGTCAACCTTTGCCGTGATGCTGTTTCTAACGGCAATTCACATCTTCTTTGCTCCAACAGAGCGGCAGGTCAGTGATCTTATTGAACCCAGTGTCATGCAACGCTACGGCGGGTTTATTGGGGGACAGATAAGCTACCTTTTGGTGGGGCTGATCGGGAGATTTGGGGCCAGAATCCTCATGATCCTGCCCGTAATCGGCGGGATTTTGGTTATTGTGGACAAACCACTTCCTGAACTTCTCGCTCCGATTGAAGCCATCATTGTTCGCTTCCTTAGAGATACATCCTCCAATGCCGCTGCACGTGCTGCAGCGATGAAGGCATCTGCGGGAAGTGCAAAGCAGTCCTCATCCCGGGCGCAAGACCGCGTCTTTGGAGAGCAGCAAGACAACGATGAAGATGACTACCTTGCCCCAGATTCATCACTTGATCCTGTTAAGCCATCGGCAAAACGCAAAGAGTTTGTTCGTTCGCCGGATTTGCAACCGGTGGTGGGTGGCAGTGTAACACCCGAGGTCGTTCCATCAACGCTAACGCCTCGCAAATCATTGTTTGATTTGGACTCTGAACCACAGACATCCGATGTTGTCGGGGATGACGGTACGGGTGGTGCCGGCGATACTCCTAAGCCTATCGAGCCTGCGTCAAAACTGGTCTTCCAGATGCCATCAACCAGCCTTCTCGCACCAGCGGTCCCGCTGGCAAATCCGCAGGCCGGAGCGAGTGAAGCACGCCGCCAGCGAATCATCCAATGTCTCGAAGACTTTGGCATCGGCGCAGAGATTGAGCGAATCAGCTACGGTCCTACAATCACTCGATATGAAGTTGCTCTCGAACGTGGCATCAAGGTCAGCAAGATTGTTTCTCTCGCGGACAACCTCGCGATGGACTTGGCGGCAATCGATGTGCGCGTGGAAGCTCCTATTCCCGGCCGAAGTGCCATCGGCATAGAGGTTCCCACAGATACTCCGACGCCTGTCATGCTCAGAGAGTGTTTGGAATCGCCAGAATTCAAAAACGCAGCGGGGCGTCTTACCTTTGTCTTAGGCAAAGATGTCACTGGAAATGTTCGTGTTGCAGACCTTGCTAAAATGCCACACCTTCTGGTGGGAGGCTCGACAGGTTCGGGTAAGTCTGTCGGACTTAATGTGCTTATCACCAGCTTGATCTACCGAAACTCGCCGCGTGAGCTCAAGTTTCTGATGATTGATCCTAAGAAGGTGGAGCTTTCTTTGTACGCTGGTATTCCACACTTGGCATCACCGGTTGTCACAAACCCAAAACAGGCTCCCAGTGTCTTCAAACAAGCAATTCGCGAAATGGAGAGCCGCTACGACAAGTTTGCAAGGCTTGGAACACGCAACATCGAAGGCTACAACACAAAAGTCGATGAGCTGGAACGGTTGCCGTATTGGGTCCTTGTTGTCGATGAGCTCGCGGACTTGATGATGACATCCGGGCCGGAAATCGAAACGTGCATCTGCCGACTTGCACAGCTTGCACGTGCTACGGGAATACACCTCGTTATCGCAACGCAGCGCCCAAGTGTAAATGTCATCACCGGTACCATCAAGGCTAACATTTCCAGCCGCATCGCCTTTGCTGTCAACTCAGCGGTCGATTCACGGACGATTCTTGACCAAGTCGGAGCTGACAGGCTGATTGGCCGCGGGGACATGCTCTTTATGCCAATGGATGCAGCAAAGCCATTTCGTATTCAAGGTGCTTTTCTCTCGGAAGGGGAGACAGAGGCACTTGTCAAGTTTCTGCGCCATCAGGGATCACCAAACTATGACGTCCAACCAAGTACGCTTGCAGAAGCATCCAACGAAGCAGACCAAGCAGAATCCGGACATGAGGATGACCTTTTCGAAAGCGCAGTGCGCCTCGTTGTGACCGGTGGATCAGCAAGTACATCAATGCTCCAACGCCGCTTCAAAATTGGGTATACAAGAGCGGCACGTCTGGTTGACATGATGGAGCATAAGGGAATTGTTGGCGCACTTGATGGCGCAAAGCCCCGCGAGATACTCATTTCACGCGATGAAATGGAATCGATGTTTGGTACTCCCGACATGCATATGGAGGAATAGGGATGGCATTGAAGCTGATTCTGGGAGATATCCGAACACAGGAATATGTCGGTGCGCAAGCTGGCGCAATGGTGATCGCTGATGACAGAATCGCGTTTGTCGGCACAAGAGATGCGGCACTCGAGATCATCATTGATTCTCCGTATACGCTTCAAGACTACGGAAACAACGTTGTTCTTCCAGGGTTTATCGATTCCCACATTCACTTTTTAGCCTACGGGATGGGGCGCCTACGGCAAGCGGACCTGATGGGGTGTGCTGACCTCGATGAGCTTCTCGAGCGCTTACGGACACAGGCAAACAAGTCGGACAGCGGATGGATTGAAGGCCGGGGTTTTGATCAGCAAGCCTATCCAAACAACGAATGGCCCACGCGTGAACTCCTCGACTCGATCAGTACCACCCGTCCAGTGCTTGTCACCCGCGTCTGCGGCCATGCTGTTGTTGCCAATAGTGCTGCACTTGCATTGTTGAATCCTGATGAGCTCGCTGAAGGGAATGCAGAAACCGGCCTCTTCACCGAGGTCGCAATCCGGCATCTGCGTCGGCATATTCCAAAACCGACGCAGAGTGATCAAGAAGCAGCGGTGTTGGAAGCTGCAGATGTTGCACTATCTCAAGGCATCACTTCTGTCGGGACGCTTCTCGACACAGCCGACCAACTAGGAGCCTATCTCCGCCTTGAAAAGGCAAACCAGCTTCCTGTGCGAATGACGGGAATGCCTCCCTATGCAAGTATCGAACACTTGAAAACGTTTGCCATCCAAACCGGGTTTGGCAGCGATCGTGTCAAGATTGGTGGCGCTAAACTATTCTCCGATGGCTCCCTCGGTGCACGAACAGCCCTCATGGCAGCTGACTACTCGGATGCTTCAGGTGTACTCGGTGAGCGCATTTATTCACCGAATCACCTTAGTGAAATGTGTCTGGATGCAGTACAGCATGGGTTTCAGCTCGTGATCCATGCAATCGGTGATCAGGCTAATCGCGAATCACTGGCGGCTATCATTGGAGCGATGGGCAATAATCGCTCAAACCCACTCCGTCATCGTGTTGAACACATTAGCGTCCTCGACAGTAGCTTGGTTGAGCAGATCGTAGAGTGGAACATCGTTTGCGCGATCCAGCCCCAGTTTGTTACAAGTGATACATGGACTATCGACCGCATCGGAGCTGAGCGAAGCAAATGGGCCTACGCATTCAGAACGCTGTGGGACAGGGGAGTACGCCTTGCCCTTGGCAGCGACTGTCCGGTGGAAGTTCTAAGCAGCGCAAAAGTACTGAGTGCAGCGATTCACCGATCGCCTTGGTCACCACATGAAACACTCACCCTGGATGAAGCGCTCTACGGCTACACATTGAATAGTGCCTATTCCATTTTCAGGGATGACATTATTGGATCATTGGAAACAGGGAAGTTTGCAGACTTCATCGTCTACGATTGTGCGTTCGAGAATCTCGGAAACTGCCTCGCGGCAGGTATAGTCCCATGTGAAGCATGGACGAATGGCGTACGTGTCCGATAAGAGGCTGCCGAATCGATGCGCATAGGGAATATAGAAATCGAGAATCCGGTTGTGCTTGCCCCGATGGCCGGCGTGACGTCGCATCCATTTCGCGCTATCTGCAAGCAACATGGTGATGTTGGTTTGGTCGTAACTGAGCTCATTTCAAGCATGGCCATTCACTATAAAAACCAAAAAACCTACGGGATGTTCGACTGGACGGAATCGGAACAGCCATCCTTTTGTCAGCTATTCGGTGCGGATCCGGAGACGATGGCGGAGGCAGCACGCGTCGTCGTAGACCGCGGCGCCACTGGTGTGGACATCAATATGGGATGTTGGGTACCAAAAGTCGCAAAAACGGGTGCGGGAGCAGCGCTTCTGAAAGACCTTTGTCAAGCCGAGGCCGTCGTAAAGGCCGTTGTTGATGCTGTCCCGAGCGTTCCGGTAACAGTGAAGGTTCGCTCTGGCTATACACAGGGCCAGCTAACTGCTGTGAAGTTTGCTCGTGCAGCCGCCAACATCGGGGCAAAGGCGATCGCCGTGCATGCACGATACGCATCCCAAGGGTTTAGCGGTGTCGCTGACTGGGATGTCATCGCGCAAGTCAAGGAAACCGTTGGCAACGATATTCCCGTGATTGGAAATGGTGATATCGAAACGCCTGCTGATGCGCTCCGAATGCTTCGGGAAACTGGCTGCGACGGTGTGATGATCGGTCGCGCGGCAATGGGCAATCCATGGCTGTTGGGGCAGATTAGAGATGCGATTGCTGGCGAGTCAATCCGCTGTGAACCTACGGTTGAAGACCGTGTTGCAGTTGCGCGTCAACATGCGAGCTTGCAAGTGAGTGTTCAAGGAGAGGGCGTTGCGTGCCGGGAGCTCCGTGGTCTCCTCGGACACTACTTTAAGGGTGTCCCTGGAGCGACCAGACTTAGAGGTACTTTGGCAAAAGAGTCGACTCTTGATGGCATTAATCGAACGCTTGATGAGTACTTAGCGTGGTATCAGTCCCACGACCACGATGCACAGCTGCAGGAAACGTTGGGTAATTGATGCGCCATCCACTAAGTCCATTCACATACTTGACACGCAATCCGTCCAAGGTCCTTCCGATGGGCTTTGTCATCGTTTTATGTGTCTTTCTTATTGCAGCAGTCGCATCGATTGCAAACTCCATTGACCTAACGGTCCGAACCATATACCGGTACACCGAGTTTTTCACCTATGTGATCCCTCAGCGTTCTACACAAAGCGTCCCAATGGACCAACGGGCAATTCTTGAAATGCAACCAGAGATTGACCGGATCATCGAGGGTGGTGTCTTCTTCGTAAACATCAAGACAGTTGTCGGAAGATTACCGTTTGTTGTTATCGGCTCCACACCCGAAGAGCGCGATTACCTGTTGAAGCGAATCGGGGCAACTCTTATCGAGGGCAGAATGCCTGAAGATGGTAAGCCCGAGGTAGTTGTCTCGCAGCCTATTCTAGAGAATCGAAATCTAAAGCTGGGCGATGTTATTGCCGGCCCATTGGATGATGGTGGAATCGCTGGATCACCCGTTCCCGTTAAGGTCGTCGGTGTCCTGAAGAGCGACATTTGGGTCGCGATGTCTAGCCGTACATTTACAGACAAGACGTTTCTCCTAACGCCAAAATGTTTACTGTTTACGACGAAGGTTCCATCGGACCTTGATGTCGTAAACGAACGGCTGATGCCGGTAGGGCGCAAAGGAGATGGCTTCTTATCTCCAGAAAAAGTCAACGTCCTTACCCGAGCAAATCTTCTGGCTGAGGTTCGCGACTCTCTGTCATCGATGTACATGATCATGGAGGTTGTAAGCGCTACGGTCATCTTCGTGATTGCGTTGATGAGTGGGATGCTAAGTAATATCTACTTTACGCAACGCATTCCTGAGTTTGGAGTGCTGGCGGCGCTCGGTATCAGTCGTGCCCGTTTGATGATGAAGATTGTGTGGGAGACGGTCATTCTTACCGTGATTGCATGGGCGATAGGAAGCGTGCTTTCGGTGTTTTTGCTAACCTACCTGGCAGCAAATGTATTCAAACAGAGAGGTCTCTTTCTGGATGCCATGGACCCATGGGCCTATCAACATACGCTGCCTATTCCCGTAGCTATCACAATCTTTGCGATGGTAACAGTTTGGGTTCGCTTGAAGAGACTGGATGCTGTGTCTGTAATAGAGAGACGATAGGTGGATTCTAATGCTGTCATGCAATGATATTTGCCTCGATTACGTGGAAGCGACGCGCGTCACGCATGCGCTGAAAGGCGTTAGCCTGGATTTTTCACCAAACAAACTCCACGGAATCATGGGGCCAAGTGGTTCGGGTAAATCGTCGCTGCTGTATATCCTGTGCGGTCTCAAGTCGCCGACAGCGGGAAATGTAGCACTGGATGGCACATCGATTACTAACATGTCGGATGCTGCATGTGCGCGTCTGCGAAGTCAGAAATTTGGCTTTGTTTTTCAGCAACCTTTTTTGCTGAACTACCTAACAGCTCTTGAAAATATCCTTGTTGGTATCAATCCTGATGAGCTGTCTGCATCCGTTCAGAAGGCTGAATCCTTACTCTCGTATCTTGGTCTCGACGGAATGGGGGATAAGTATCCATCAATGCTGTCTGGCGGTGAAAGACAGCGTGTGGCTGTTGCGCGAGCTTTGATTGGCAATCCTGACATTGTGTTTGCTGATGAGCCAACGGCAGCATTGGACAAGGATAATGGCTATAAGGTGATGAGCGCGCTGGCAGACTGGGCAGTAGATCACACCGTTATTGTGGTGACCCATGATGCTGACATGCTCAAGGGTGCCGACGTTATTCATCATTTGATAGGTGGATGCCTGGTGGACGACCAATCATCCAATGTCCGATAACACACCAACTCAGTTTAGCGTTTCTCCTGAGTTAATTCTGGATGTGCTGCATACGCCAAGTATTCTGCGACTATCTTTGCGAGCTCCAGGCTACATGAATGTCAATGGCTGCAGTCTCGTGGCGTTCACCCTGTTTTGTAACTTTGTTCTAGCGATGCTTGCGATTGTGTCACGCAAGTCGGTGTCACGCGATGCCAGTGACTTTTTCAGCCCATCTGGTAACCACTTCGGCTTTCTATGGCTTGTGTCGACAATAGTTACGTTTATAGGATTACCAATCTTTCTCGTATACGTCCTGCGGCCTGTTCGGCAGGTCACATTTGATAAGACGAGAAATGAATTTTTGTCTGGAAACAAAAGATTGTGTGCATTGACTAAGCTGGACTACATCCGATTGACGGATAGTCAGGACACGGATCGTAAGAGTCTGACATCGGTGTCAATCGATTACTCGGATGGAAACATCTTCGAGCTTGTTGAGGTGTACGACGAGCAGATGGCGAGGGATATCGCGAATCTGATCAGCCGCCATGTGGGGAAAAAAATTGTCTGGGCAGAGCGTGGTAACTTTCCGGATCAAATGGCCCGTGAGAACCCAGGTTCAGATTAACCGCCAAGGCTGGTGCTGTTAGAGAAAAATGCAACATAACATGCATTATCGGACGTTAGATGAGATCCGCTTTTTGGTCTTTCAATAATGGCCTAAGCATAAAAAAAAGGCCGGGATACCCGGCCTATAGTGATTTTAGGGAAAACTCAAACGACCCCGAATATCAGAAAAGTCATCCATTTTCTGGCATCAAGCGGCTAGAAAGCGTGTCCATCTGCTCATGGCAACGCTTAACCAG
>Ga0255111_1000242_pt1 | contig 17457 bp, 17 predicted proteins | sample Law_Yuk_RepA_8h_FD_188472 | JGI IMG/M metagenome (GOLD analysis project Ga0255111, IMG submission 188472) | Freshwater microbial communities from St. Lawrence River, New York, United States - Law_Yuk_RepA_8h | ecosystem: Environmental > Aquatic > Freshwater > River | place: USA: New York... | reverse complement strand
TCTGGGGAGAATGCACAGATTTCAGAGATCGTGGATGTGATTTCTGGTGAGTATCCAGCATAGACAGGCGAGATGTTGATTCCAAAGCCCTGATCTTGCAAACGGCTTACAAGCGTCTGTAAACCTGCTCCCTTTGGTGCATCGGTTGACACCACCGGGACTCCCAGCTCCGTCGATAACGTACGTTCGTCGATTCGCAGCCCACGCCGCGCCGCAGCATCGGTCATCGTGAGAACGACGAGCATCGGGATGCCGAGTTCGACGAGCTGCGTCGTCAGGAAAAGGTTTCGCTCAAGGTTGCTCGCATCCACCACATTGACAATAAAGTTCGGAGGAGCATCGTCGATTCCGAAGAGTAGCTTGATTGCGACGTCTTCATCAGGTGAATGCGGCGTTAAGGAATAAACGCCAGGCAGATCGATGATATCGATTTCGCTGTTATCACCACCGCGCAATGCACCGGATTTGACATCTACGGTTACACCGGGGTAGTTGCCCACTTTGTGGCGCAGACCAGTGAGCGCATTGAAAAGCGTTGTTTTCCCGGCATTCGGGTTTCCGACCAGCGCTATACGCGTCATCAAGAGCAACTAATCTTCGACAGCCCTGACAGTGATTCCGCTGGCTTCCTCGACACGAAGAGAAACCCGATACGAACGGAGACGCACTTCAATCGGACCACCAAAGGCAGATTTTCGTGCAACTTCGACTTCACAGCCGCGACTAAAACCAAGCTCGGCCAGACGACACCGGTTTGGACCTGTTACAGAACAAACTTCGCCTTTCGTCCCATTGGCAAGACAGTCCAGTGTGCACTCACAGTGTGGAGCTGGTTGATCAACCTTATTGAAATCACTCACTACGTTGTGCACTCTCTTCCTCCCCTATCCTACCAAGGTCGGTACCCCACGGTCAATATCTCCGACCAAATGAGTCGGTGATATTATGTCCATCTCTTACTAAACAATTTTCATGCCAATTCAGTATGATATTCAAACAGGAGGCTGGATTTATGCACACTGCCATTGTTGTCTCTACTATATTGTCTCTGGTTGGTTCGCCCGTTCATCAACAGACCACTTCAAATTCGGTACCACCGATGCGGCTGACAGCCATATCACTTCGCGAAGTTTCGGCGAGGCTTACGAAGTCAACAGGAATTACTGTCATTGCAGACCGCAAGGTCGCGCAGAAGACCATGGATTTCGTAACACAGGGTGGCGCGTTGGATCAGGTTGTTCGGTCAGAGAACAACAAACTGCCAAAAGATGTATCTATTCGAACATTGCTGCTTCCAGCACCACGAAAAGGGGCTGCCTATGACCCGGACGCACTTGTTTCGCATATCGCATCCCTAGATGGCTTGACCACTTCCATCAACGATGCCCCTGCCAAACCGGACGAAATCCTGTACCTCGGCAAAATCATCACCCGTGAGCGTGCAGCCCAGCTCAGCGCTCAGACCGACCTTCGCTTTGTGTATGTCTTTGTGAGCTCGAAGAGCGATTCGCTGAGCCAGCTGAGTGAAATGCAAATGGAGATGCTAAAGCGCTTTATGGCGCTCTCTCCGGAGCAGCAATCAGCAATGGTTGATCAGCAATGGGACATGATGATGAACATGGATCCAGCAACGCGTAAAGGTTTCCTGCAACAAGCGATACAGTCGAGTATGGGCGTGATGCAGAAAATGCAACAAATGCCACCGGCTCAGCGCCAGCAGTTTATGGATGAGATTCGTAGTGCACTCCCACCGGGCTTAGGTGGACCTGGATTACCTCCGGCACCTTAGCAAAGATATCTGATGATAAACCTCGTCGACATGGTCACTCACTCTGCGGTGTTGACATCCGTCGTCATTGTCGTGGCGATTGTCATGTTTGTCATCGAGGCCTTTTCACCGCATACATTCGGAATGGTCGGCTTGCTCGGTGTTAGTGTGCTTGGTGCCTTGCTGTATGCCTATCAGGCCGCTGGGATTGGCTATTGGTTTGGTCCGTTGCTAATGATCATCGGCGTTGGTTTTGTCCTCGTAGAGACCATGGGTGTTCATTTTCATGGTCTCCTTATGATGATCGGAGCCATTGGCATTGGCTCCGGAATTTTTTATGCACTCGGCGCGGGCGCAAATGCTGGCATCGCATCGACAGCCGGCATCATCTCCAGCCTTTGTGCCCTCTTCTACACATTTCAAGCCCTCCCACTGTCCAGCTTCTGGCTGAAATCAGGATCGGGTCATGTGCTGCAAGTTCAATCATCAGGATTGTTAGACAACGTAGAAATCGGAGCCGTCTGCATTGCTACAAGTGACCTGAGGCCATGCGGTATGGTGATACTAGGTGAACATCGTATACCCGCTCGGTCCATGAGTGGATTCGTGCGCGCTGGTACGTCGGTCTACATCAGCGAAGTCCAGAAACATGATGTTCTTGTGACAGTTGATCGGATTTGAGGAAAATAGAAATGTGGATGATAGCTCCTGCCATCGGATTTGTGGTGCTGATCGTATTCCTCCAGTTTTTCCCGATAGGACTCTGGATCACCGCACTGGCATCCGGTGTGCCTGGAGTGACACCCTTTGTTCTGATCGGAATGAAGCTGCGTAAAGTACCCCAGGACAAAATCGTATTGCCCTTGATTGCGGGCGTGAAAGCTGGACTAGACCTGTCTGTCAGCCAGCTCGAGACGCACTACATGGCACGCGGAAATGTTGAAACGGTTGTAATGGCGATGATTTCTGCCCAGCGGGCCAAAATCGACCTTACGTTTGAACAGGCATCTGCGATTGACCTTGCTGGAAGAAATCCCCTTGAGGCCGTCCAAATGTCGGTTATTCCAAGGGTGCTTGAGACTCCTGTCGTCGCGGGTGTTTCACAGGATGGCGTCGAGCTGAAAGCTTTTGCCCGCGTAACGGTACGAGCAAACATCAAGGGGTTTGTGGGTGGTGCCGGTGAGGCAACCGTTCTCGCTCGCGTCGGCGAAGGCATCGTCACGACGATTGGCTCATCAGCGACGCACAAAGTCGTCTTGGAAAACCCCGATGAGATCAGCCGCTTGGTTCTTGGAAAAGGTCTAGATGCTGGGACAGCGTTTGAGATTTTGTCGGTAGACATCGCCGATGTAGATGTCGGAGACAACATTGGCGCAAGGTTGCGCACGGCTCAAGCCGAAGCAGATAAACAGATCGCCCAGGCAAAAGCTGAGGAACGTCGTGTGATGGCTGTCGCCCGTGAGCAGGAGATGAAGGCTTACGTTCAGGAAATGCGTGCTAAGGTTGTTGAAGCAGAAGCCGCTGTTCCACTTGCAATCGCCGATGCCCTTCGTACAGGAAAGCTCGGAGCGATGGACTACTTCAGCTTGCGGAACCTCCAAGCTGATACAGAAATGCGTCAGGGCTTTGGCAAAATGGCAGATCCTAACGACACGGAGGGCGAATTTTCGCACACGAGTTCCTAATGTCAAAGCCTGATCATCAAAAACACCCAACCAATGTACTTCCGGCAAAGCCACGCAGTGAACGTGTCAGTGCCACGGAACGGCAGCCAAGGTCGTCAAGTGTATTCATGCGAAATCGACAGGATTTCATACGCGCCTTTATGATGCATGAGATTCTCGCCGAACCAAAATGTAAGCAAAGTTCATTGAGAAAACAATATTGAAGGAAATATGACCTTCGACCGCGAAACAACCACCGTGAACACGCGCATTGATACGCTTTCCGCTGGCATTTTGAGGATGCGATTGGTAGATGGCGAGTTGCGAACCATCCGTATGGGTGGTGTGGACCTCATCCGCCGATTGTATTTCTGTGTCCGTACCCGTACGTGGGACACGGTAAATCCTAAATTTACAGCCTATGAAGTACACACGACTCGTGAGTCGTTCCGGGTTAAGTTTGAAGCCGTATGTGAGCGCCCCGTTGGTGGTGGCTTTGAGACGGATGCACACTTTAAGTGGAATGCGATGATTGAGGGAGGTCCCGACGGCAAGGTTACCTTTACCGTCGAGGGCGAAGCTACGGCAGACTTTCAATCCAACCGAATCGGCCTTTGTCTCCTTATTGGTACAAATGAGCTCGCGGGCGGGTCATATAAAACATCACTGCTAGATGCACCCGTTCAGGAAAGCCCATTCCCTGCAATAGTTGCTACGCCCCTTGTGATCGCTCCAAAGTTTGACACGATTGCATATAGCACGCAGAAAAGTACCCATACCGTCACAGTGAAGGCTGTTGGCGCAACCTTTGAAATGGAGGATCAACGACATTTCGGCGATTCATCCTTCAAAGCGTATGCCCCACTTCCGTATGAGTATCCCAACATCCCGGCAGGTAAGCGCTTCAAGCAAGTCATCACGCTGTCTGTGGCAGGTAAGCCACCAGCACGTGCTGCATTCGTCAATGAGAGCCGCATAACCGTTTCAAGTGTCCGCACCGGCCATATGGTCCCTACGCTTCGTGATTGGCAGGAGTCAACCCCTGCTTCACGTAGCTTCATCGACCAAGTCGCAAAACCTGCTGAGCTCGCCGACCTCGAGACGATTCGTTGGGATTACCGTCCGAGTCTGCACTTACACGATAATGAGACGTATTGGGAAAACGTACAGGCTGTCGTTGATCAGGCAACCACGATGCGTCATCACAACAAAACAGCGCAGCTCGTCATTAGTCCACTTGACCTAGATGTGCCACATCCTCGACCAGGTCGTGATCCGCGTACCGTCGATCCGTTCGGTGCAGCGTGGCTTGCTGCATTCACCGGCGAGTGCGGTAAGGCTGGAGTTGCGGCTGTGGATGTTCGCTTAGGTGAAGGGATGGCACAGAAAGTGATGTCCATTCTGGCACCGCTTGCTGGACAACCATTGCTTGAGACCAATAATCGCTCCACTGGGTTCTTCCCAGACCTGATGAGCTGGGCGTGCCGCGGACCCCGCGGGCGTACAGTTGTGGTTATCAATAGAACGAGCCAACCACAAAATGTAACTGTCGCAGGCCTTGCAGGTAATCAGGTTGCCGTGACAAGGTTTAGTGAACAGCTTGGTGCAGATAAAGTTAAACCAAGGACGATACTTCCAATCGCGCAGGGAGCAATCCTTTTTGCGATGGACCCTTACGAGGTCTTGCTGGTTACCGAAACGAAGTGATGTCCAATGGTTTTGTAGGGGTTACCATTTCAAATGGTGACCTCCTTTCAGGTGCAGTGACGCACTGTGGCGCTACACTCATTGGCGTCCAGAATGCAGCTAAGCAGCTACCCAGTGGTACAAACACCATAATGTGTATTGCGGGGGATGTACGGCTAACTGATCGTCATGGGCTTGTTTGCTTATCGCCAGGCATGTACGCGCTATTGCCATCCGAATGCACCATCGAAACCACAAATGGACTTGCAGTCGCAATTCACTTTCCTACAGAGCATGGTTTCCGCCAGTTTGGTGGACCGCTTGAATCGGTAGGTCGACTTACATACATCGATGGCTGTACCGACACGCTTCTGGTATGCCCACCTCGTCTCGGTGCCCCCTGTCTCAACCATCTACACATCCCTGCTGGAACCGATCAGTCCTTTCACACACATCCAAGCGACCGACTGGGAGCGATTCTCAGTGGCAACGGCTGGTGTGATACACCCAATGGCACATTTGAGCTATCTGCCGGTGTCGCCTGGTACATTCCCACTGGCTGCGAGCATCGCTTTCGAACAGGATCATCATCACTAGATGTCATCGCGTGGCATCCAGATAGCGACTTTGGCCCAACGGACGACAACCATCCGATGATCAACCGGACGATACTGGACTGACATGCCTGACATCAAACTAAAAACACTCGATAAGGGTATTCCTTACACGATTTCGTTGCCTCGCGGCACATCACCGACAACGAGTCTTCAACTGATTCGTGAAGAAGATGCACGCAAAATGGACCTGCGGAGTGATGCGGCGGTTGTCATCCTTCGTGATGACTTCCAAAAAGCGTTGTTCACGGAAATCGTTCAGGATATCTGCCGACGCTTTCCCATCGCATCTGAGCTCAATACAGGCGCACGGCTTGCCCAAGCCCCGACTGCTACTGGCATTGTCGAGCTTGATGGCGTTGCCCTCAAAGTCGGCAATGTCCTGATAAGTGTTTATGCAAACCCTGATGGCTGGTTGAAGGACACATCCAAAGCCGTGCTGACTGTGGTGCATCCGGCAGCTGATGGCAACCGTGTGACCATTGGTGCACTGCCGACGGGTAAGTGCTACGCAGTTGGCGTGCATTACGATGTGAATGGTAACGGTAAGCTTGACACCCGCCTGGGGCTTCCAGATGAACCATTTGCGGTCTCTAACAACGCTTCTGGCAAGATGGGGCCACCATCGTTCCAGGCATCAGCATTTCTGATCACAGCGACCAGCCCAGTTTGGCATCGACAAATGACGTTGAAAAAGATCAGCATCCCCCGCTTTCGGTTATAAAGTAAACAAGACTGTCCCTGCATCTCAGCAAGGACAGCCCCGGTTCTCTACCTTTGTTCAGATTGTGTGCGACCTGATGCTACGCAATTCGACTCTTGATGTAGTGAACAAGGTCATCGATTGCAACACGCTCCTGTAGCATTGAGTCGCGATGCCGAACGGTGACAGTGTTTTCCATGGATGTATCGCCATCCCGGCCACGTCCAATTGTGTCAAAGTCAACCGTGATGCAGAATGGTGTACCAGCTTCATCCTGTCGGCGGTACAGCTTTCCAATAGCCGCTGTGTCATCGTAGACAGTTCGCATGTCTCCGCCACTTTGCAGCATCTTTTTGATCTTCTTAGCCGTTTCAACAATTGTTGATTCGTTCTTCTTGAGAGGCAGAACCGCGACTTTAATCGGAGCAAGGACTGCTGGCAGTCTCAGAACGATACGTGTCTCGCCATTTTCCAACAGCTCTTCATCATATGCCTCACAGAGTGCAGCAAGGACACCGCGATCAACACCAGCAGCTGGTTCAATCACGAAAGGAACGATGTGCTGGTTGTTTGGCTGATCAAAATAGGTCAGTTTCTCAACGGAGTGCTCGTTCAGCATCACGCGGGCTTTTGTGTTCTCGGACAGCGGAAGCGTATCCTGTGAGCGCGAATGGCTCCCGAGGTCCCAGTCTGTCCGGTTTGCAATCCCCTCGAGTTCATCGAAGCCAAGCGTTGGGAAGTCGTACAGAATGTCAACAGTGCGCTTGGAATAGTGCGCAAGCTTTACATGCTCGAAGAGCTGAATCTTCTCGCGCTTGAGCCCGACAACATTTACCCACCACTCAATATGGTCTTCGATCCACGCATCGTGAACAGCCTCGTCATCACCGGGGCGAACAAAGTACTCGATTTCCATTTGCTCGAGCTCACGTACGCGGAAGAGGAAGTTCCTCGGTGTGATTTCGTTCCGGAAGCTCTTACCTGTCTGAGCGATACCAAATGGTAGCTTTCGATTGGTGCTATCCACGACATTTTTGAAATTGACAAACATTCCCTGTGCTGTCTCAGGTCGCAGATAAGCAAATGACTCATCATCTGCAACAGGCCCAACCTGCGTCTTAAACATCAGGTTAAACTGCCGAGGCTCCGTCCAATCGCCAGGTTTACCATCCTGTGCATCAACGACCTTCGCCGCAAGCAGCGCAGCCTGTGCCTTGGATGTGTCCTGAAGCAAAGCATCTACAAAGACATCCATGTCATCCGGACGTTCGATTCCAAGATGCGCCGCAATGGCATCGAGGACTGCTGGTTCCTGATCCTTCAGGAGATGGTCGAGCCGGTAGCGCTTCTTGGTCGTTTTGTTATCGACCAGTGGATCGGAGAAGCCTTTTTCGTGTCCGGAATATCGGAGCACGTAGCGGTTGGTCAGAAGGCTGGTTTCAATACCTTCAATGTCATCCCGCTCGTATACATTGTGACGCCACCAAGCACGCTTGAGATTGTTTTTGAGCTCAACTCCCAAGGGACCATAATCGTATGTTCCTTGAAGTCCGCCGTAGATTTCAGAGCCGGGGAAGATGAACCCGCGACGCTTGCAGAAGGAGACGATTTGATCTAATGATTGGGCTGCCATAACAGGCGTTATTTTACCGTTAGGCAGCCCGGATTGGGTTTTGAATGTTGATGTTTAGGCAGGCCAGCGGGTTTGTCCGGGTTCTAGGACCGTCATGCCGCCAAGGTAGGGCTGGAGGGCAGCAGGAACGTGGATGGAACCATCTTCCTGTTGATGTGTCTCAAGGAGTGCGGCAACAACACGTGGCAGCGCTAGCCCGGATGCATTCAGGAGATGTACAAACTCTGGCTTTGCACCTGGCTCTGGTCGGAACCGGATTTTGGCACGTCGGCTTTGGAAGTCGGTGCAGCAGCTGGCAGATGAAACCTCAAGCCACTTGCCTACACCGGGTGACCACGCCTCGATATCAATGGTCTTTGCTGCCGCAAAGGCAATGTCCCCTGCGGCGAGCCCGAGGAGGCGCCATGGTATTTCAAGGTCATCCAGAATATTGCACGCATCCTGCGTCATCTCGGCAAGCGCATTCTCCGAATCTTCCGGACGCACGTAGCGGAAGAGCTCAACCTTATCAAACTGGTGGACACGCTGTAGGCCACGAGTATCCTTCCCAGCAGCTCCCGCCTCACGCCTCCAACACGGCGTATGCGCAACAAGCTTGATTGGGAGGTCATCACCGCTCAGAATCTCATCACGGAAGATATTGACCATTGCCGGCTCGGATGTCGGTACAAAGAACAGATCTGAAACCTCATCGTGGTACATCTCATCAACGAACTTGACGATATGCCCGCTAGCCGTGATCGATTCACGACTCAGCACGTACGGTACGCCTACTTCCGTGTAGCCATGATTGGATGTGTGCTTATCCAACATCATTGCAATCAGTGCCCGCTGCAAGCGGTTCCCCATCCCCGTGTAGAGGACAAACCCGCTGCCGGCGAGCTTTACCGCTCTCTCGGCATCGGTCAAGCCAAGCGATGCAAGCAGGTCCCAGTGCGCCTTTGGCTCAAACGCGAAGTCGCGAACGGCACGGCTGGGCTCCGTTAGGATGACGGCCTTATCCTCTCCGCCAGCGATGACATCCGGGAGTGGCGTATTCGGCAGCTTGCCGAGAAGCGCTTCCTGTTGTCCATCGAGCTCACGAACCTTCTCCTCAAGACCAACAAGGAGGGACTTGAGTTCTGTGGATGCCGCCATTAAGTCGGATGTATCTTCGCCAGCTTTTCGGCGCTGCGCGATCTGTGGCCCAATACGGTTCTGCTCCGCCTTTCGGGATTCAGACTCCGTCATCACCTTTCGGCGCTCGACATCAAGTGCCAAAAGCGCATCGATTTTGGACACATCCTCACCACGTCGGGCGAGCAGCTCTTTGATAACATCGGGTTCGAGCCGAATTCGGCGTATATCTAGCATGGTGTAATTCTATCGCGCAGAGAAATGCGTCTGATGTACCAACTTAGTGAGAGGATCACGAATCGATCATGCCATTGGTGTTTGCTGCGATCATGCCTCATGGCGGTGAAATAATCCCGGAGCTGGCAAACGATCCATTGTTGATGGCACATACCCGAGCCGGGATGATGTCCATTGGAAGTGAATTCACAGCTGCGGGCATCGATACGGTCATTGTCATCACGCCTCACGGGCAAATTTATCAAGATGTCATTACTGTGTCCTGTTGCAAAACGGCCGCCGGTGCTTTGGATGGCCCGCGAGGAGAGCGCATTGGTGCTTCCTTCACGGTCGATACTGACCTAGCAAACGCGCTGCTCAATCATCCAACACTGCCGCTGGTTGGTCTGACAACGGATGACGATACAGTCGCCTTCCCGCTCGACTGGGGAGCGCTGATTCCACTGCTGTTTACCGCTGACACCGATGAGTCAGTGTGCAAAGTCGTTGTTCTCGCAGAGGATCCGGGCTTGTCACGAGATGTCCTTGTTGCCGCAGGGAAGCACATCGCACAAATGGCCGAAGCATCCGATAAGCGCATCGCTCTGATTGCTAGCTGTGACCTTGGTCACGCCCATGATGCGGATGGCCCATACGGCTACCATCCGGCGAGTAAAGTTCACGACGAAAGTTTTGTTCAAGTCGTTACGGAGAATAAGCTTGATGCGCTGCTTGATTGGGATGATGCGTTTCTCGAAGATGCAAAAGTCGATGCCTACTGGCAGACGCTAATGCTCTACGGTGCGCTAACAGTTGTCCCGATGTCGGTAAGCTTTCATACATACGAGGCACCGACCTACTTTGGAATGCTGACTGCAAGTTACTTACGGTTGTAGGCGCTTTTGTTTTCGGTGACCCCGCGATTGGTTCATCCCGATGCTCTTTAGTTTCAGACTATGTGCATGACAAATCGCAATCGCAAGCGCATCGGCAGCATCATCCGGCTTCGGAACCTCAGCAAGCCCGAGCAGCCGAACGACCATTTGTTGAATCTGATTTTTGTCTGCCCCACCGTAACCGGTCACCGATGTCTTTACCTGCATCGGTGTGTATTCCATCCACGGTAATCCACGTTGGGCAACCGCCAGCACGATCACGCCAATCGCACGGCCAACGCTAAGCGCATTCGTCACATTGCGGTCGAAGAACAGACGCTCTGTTGCAACGGTGTCAGGGTTGTACTTATCGAGCAGTGTATTGACATCATTGTAGATGCTCAGGAGGCGTTCTTCAGTAGGCATGTCGGACGGTGTGAGAATCACGCCAACATCGATTGGGCGAAGGACATCGTTTACGGATTCCAAGACGCCAAAACCGGTGGTCGCCGTTCCGGGGTCAAAACCGAGGACAATCATCGTGCGGGCCCTCGGAGGACATTCGTGATGAACTTACCGCACGCAAAGCCATCGATGGCTGTCACGATATATGCGTTCGCATCCTGTTGCGCGATAATCGGCGTCACCCTTCCAGACAGCGGAGATATCTCGATTCTGCCAAGAACAGTATGGAACAAGCGCAGCCACGGCATTGTGTCGGGCGTGACGGACAGGCAGAATGCCGGGAAGCTTGACAAGTGCACGGGCTCGCCCTCTCCACGCTCAACCGCAAGGCGGTTTGCAAGCCAAGCATTTACTGGATTGGGACCGAGCTCAAAGATCTGCGGAGCTGCATAACGCCAAAGACATACATCCCGCGGGAGCCAGATAACCGCTTCTCCGCTTCTCAGCAACATCGTGAAAGCAGCTGCATCAAGGACGCGATGGTCACCGGATGGAGCAAACCTCCCCGGGTCACGCTCTTTCAAGCGTGGGTCAATCCGCATCGGTTGGTCCTGCTGGGAGTAATCATTTGCGTGGCCACCGATGACAAACAAGCGCTCGATGACTTTTCGTCTCTCCGATGGTGTCCTTTGGATGATCGGAAGCATCGCAGCGTACTGAGATGTGACAATCCAGTTTGCTGGGGCTTCGGAAACATCCGTGATGTTGGAGTACAGGCAGTCAGGAGCAGCCTCACAGAGCGTCATCAGCTCGCGGACGGCATCGTGCTGTTCAACAGGTGCCAAAATGGAAACCGCATGTTTGTCTGACAACATGAGGTACGCGACATCAAAGAAATCAGCGATGTCCGTAAAGTCTGCAACATAGACAACGTTTACCATCAGGTCGCAGTGGTGATCCGAACAGCGTTTGTTGCTGCGCCACATTCAGAGACAATGCGTACCCATACATCGGAGATGCCATCCGGTAGCCGCCAGCGCCTGGATGTCGGACCAATCATTGCGGCTCTCCATTCGCCGTCTATTTCGAACTGCAGATAAATGCTTCGCGATGTACCTGACAAGTCCTGCCAGGTTAGGGCCCCATCGGTGATGGCAAAGTTCTTCTCGATGTCAATGGTGGCTACAGCTTGACTCACCCATGGGGAAGCCGGGACGATGGCGGGTGTGGTGTAGACGCGGGACCGCAGATGCGCCGCATGGCTACGACCTTTGCGGACATCCCCTTTCAACAAACTCTTTGTCGAAAAGTGGACATGCCCTGATGCGCCATCCATGCCGCGAGCTGTCTTGATTTGAAACTCGATTTCAGTGGCATCGTATTTACCCGTGTATAGGCCTGGCCAAATATGACGAGCATGCGGATTCTGACTCAGCCACCAATTCAGGAGCACAGGAAACGACTGTGGCTTACGATCAATGGGCCAATAGAGCTGTGGCGTGAAATAGTCGACCCAGCCTTCAACCAACCACTTTCGAGAGTCAGCATAGATCTGTTCGTAGGCATCGAAGCCCTTGATTTGTGCTGGGTACCCTGGCCGCCAGATGCCAAATGGGCTGATCCCGACCAGACAGGCGGACTTTATGCTATGCACACGGCGGTACATCGCTTCGACAAAGACATCCACATTGGAGCGTCTCCAGTCATCCCGCAGCAGCTGTCCACCACCTTGACGATAGGCCGCGTATGTGGCGTCATCCGGGAAGGAAAGATCTTTTCCGGTGCTTTTATCCGTCTCACGGTATGGGTAGAAGTAGTCATCGATGTGGACGCCATCAATGTCATAGCGCTGAACAACATCGGCAATAACATCGAGGGAATGCTGGCGCACCCGCGGGTCACCGGGATCCAACCACTGAAGCGAGCCGTATGTACGTACCATTTCAGGGTTTGTGCGCGAGATATGCTTTGGATGAGCTTTTCCCTTGGCAACGGATGGTCTCGCCCGGAAGGGATTGAACCATGCATGAATCTCGATACCTGCTTTGCGACATTCAGCTACGAGGTAGGCCAATGGATCAATGCCAGGATTCTTTCCTTGGCTCCCAGTCAGATATTCCGACCAAGGTTCCAGCTTGCTTTCGTACAGGGCATCGCATGCAGGACGTACCTGAAACACGATTGCGTTGCAATGCATATCAACCGCACGTCGGACAATGTTCCGGAGCTCTCCTTGAAGCTGTTTGACTCCAAGTCCCTGCTTTGATGGAAAATCTATGTTTCCAACGGTTGCCACCCAAAATCCACGAAACTCACGTGCAGGCTCTGGAGGCCCTTGCAGCAAGCTTTTGGGATGGCTGGTTACTACCTTTGGAGCTGTGAGTACCAATGCGGAAGCCGCTGTTAAGAATGTCCGTCGCTGCATGATGTCTTACTATAACCGTTTGAGTTGAATATCGTCCATGTGATGATGGCGATACTGATCATCAACAGCATTCGTAAATCGAAATTCCACATGGGATTCTGGCGGGCTACTCAACTCGCGGTGAAAACCGATATATTGTGCCTATGATGGCGCGTCGTGGTTTTCAACTTGATGACCTTGAGATGAAAGTTGATGTTGGCTTGCCACCATCTCAACAGCCTTTGCCAGCGATCCGCCCACTGGTGCAAAAACCGAACCAGCAGTTCACGATGCAGCCGGTTAGCAAGTCCAACTTGATTCACGGGCAGATTGGTCGAATGACTCGCCCCACGCCGGTCCGAATCTCGCATATGCCAAACGCTCCCATCCTCCATACAGTGTTCGAGGGTCAGGCCGTGGTCGTACTGGAACAGAGTACAACCCACTACGCGATTCTGATGCAGGACAAGTTGATGGGTTACATTCCCAAGGTCTTCGTGGAGCTGATTCGTGAAGACATTTACGTCCCTCGGCCTGGTGCCCCGCTGGGAGCGCTGGGACCCCGTGCCGACCATATCGTCCACGAGGCCTTCACGTACCTCGGTGTTCCGTATGTCTGGGCTGGCAACACGCGACGTGGGCTGGATTGCTCAGCATTTGTCAAAAACGTGTTTCGAAAGATTGGTATCAACCTTCCGAGGCACAGTGGTGATCAGGCACGCATTGGATCACCGGTTCAGGATGGCCTGCAAACGGGCGACAGGCTTTACTTTGCGATGAAGGGTGGTCGGACGGTCACTCACTGTGGCATCTATATTGGTAATAGCCGGTTTATTCATGCTAGTACGAATAACCGCTCTGTAGCGGTAGACACGATTGCTAAGGGTAGTCACTACGGTAAGCGATTGGTTACTGCGCGTCGCTAGCGACTTTGTCCCAGTTACGCATTGTTTGAAGTATAGGAGTGAACGTCTTTAGTGAAATCCACTCGAATGGAAAAGAAAAACCGGCCCTGCAAAGACTGCAGCGCCGGTTTTATTCGTTTAGGACCCGCTTAGAAACTGTCCACTTCTCGATAGGCCTTGATGAGATTGAGCTCACCCTCTTTGGAACCACCACGGCTGTTGCCATGTTCCATCCCGTAGATGCCAGTGAAACCCTTGGACTTGATGTGCTTGAACACATTTTTGTAATTGATTTCACCCGTAAGCGGCTCATTGCGCCCTGGATTGTCGCCAATCTGGAAGTAGGCAATTTCCGACCACGCGAGGTTGATATTCGGAATGATATTTCCCTCGGTGATTTGCTGATGATAGATATCGAACAGAATCTTACAGCTTGGAGAATTGACAGCCCGGCAGACTTCAAAGGCTTGTGGTGCTTTTGAGAGGAACTGGCCAGGGTGGTCACGCCACGGATTGAGAGGCTCGAGAACCATAATGAGGCCATGAGGCTCGAAGATCTCGCTTGCACGCCGTAGAGCATCCACGACATTTGCCGTTTGATAGCCCATCTCAAGGTTTGGCACAAGCTGTCCTGGAACAACCGTCATCCACTTTGCGTTTACACGCTTAGCGACATCGACAGCCGTCTTGCACTCTGCGAGAAACTTATCACGGAGATCTGCCTTACCAGTGGCAAGGCTTGGAATCCACGATGTGCTTCCGTTGACTACAAAGACACCCATTCGCATACCAAGACGTTGCATTTCTTTTGCAATCTTTTCCTGGTCTGCGACCGAGCGTCCGGCCATGCCGTTGTCTTCAAGGCTACGAAAGCCTTGATCATGCATGAACTTCAGCTCATCGATGTCATTTGGTGCATGTGTGCGGAACATCCCAAAGTGCGGCGCATAGTCGCACTGGAATGTCTTACCTTGTGCTGCAGGAGCCGCAGTTGCAGCCGCAGGCGTGAGGCCTGTGGCTGCAATTGCTCCTGCAACGCCGGTACCAATAAAGTCACGGCGGTCCATGATTAGAGTCCCTTGAATGTGCCATCAGTCAGCTTGAAGCGACCAGGCACAGCAACAGGAGGCACAGACAAACTGCCGAACTTGAACTCAGCTGGCATGATGTCGAGGTCAAGCTTCATTGCTTCATCAAAGGTGATTTCTTGTCCGCTGTAGCAGGCAAGACGTCCCATGATGGCTGTGAGACAGGATTCAGCAATACGCTTGCCTTCGTTCAAAGGCTTGCCGGCACGGATGCTGGCGATCATGTCGATATGCTCCTGAACGTAAGGATCGACCTGCTTGCCTTCGAAGCGGTAGCGGTTTGCACCATTGATGGAGCCGGATGGGTTGCTCGTTCCCTTGGTTCCGATAAAGGATTCGGAGACGCGCGCCGCGGTTCCATCGATCTGGCGGCACATCGATTGAATCTTCACACCGCTCTTGTATTCAAGCTCGATTGCAAAATGGTCGTAGACATGGCCATATGCTGCATCGGTACGTACCTGACGTCCACCCATGCCATAGACTTTGACTGGGGTGTCGTTCATCACCCAGTTGGCGACATCGATGTTATGGACGTGCTGCTCAACGATATGGTCGCCTGAGAGCCATGTGAAATACAGCCAGTTCTTGAGCTGCCATGTCATGTCATCCCACTCAGGCTGACGTGGGTTCATCCAAAGTCCGCCCTGGTTCCAGTAAACCTGGCCACCGAGGACCTCACCAATGGCTCCAGCATGAATACGCTTGATTGTCTCAACGTAGCCAGCCTGGTGGCGGCGCTGTGTTCCGGAGACAACAGCCAAGCCCTTTTGCTGTGCGACAGCGGATGCTGCAATGACCTTGCGAACACCATTAGGATCGACCGCAACCGGCTTTTCCATGAAGATGTTCTTACCAGCTTCGACAGCGGCCTGGAAGTGGTACGGGCGGAACCCAGGAGGCGTCGCCAAAATCACGTAGTTACAGTTGGATGCAAGGACCTTCTTGTAAGCATCCCAGCCAGAGAATGTTGTGTCATCTGTGAACTTTGCACGGGCAGCATGCTCAGCCTTGAGGCGGCCAGCCAGTTCCTTGACACGCTCTGGGAACAAGTCACCAAGAGCAACGATTTCCACATTTGGGTCCGCAGCTAGCACATTGTATGCTGCGCCAGAGCCACGGCCACCGCATCCGATGACGCCCACGCGGATCTTGTCTGACCCTTGTGCAAAAACATTCGGAGCAGCTGCAAGAACTGCGGATGCGGCTGCACCACCAATGAACCCGCGACGGGTTACTGAACCTACTTCGTTCATCAATGTTCCTCCTAGAACCAATAACCGACGCACCAACGCGCCTGTTTTCCTGTGCGCCTATTCGGCATCACAAACTACACGAACTCCCACATATGGGCCATCCGATAACCACCACTTGGACTTTGGAATCTGCGCATCAGCCAGCTGCCAATCCGGCTGCCAGAACTGTACCGCGGTGTATTGGACATCTTTGACTTTGTCCTTCCAACATCCGCCACGTGCAGGCTCCTTGTTGTAGGGCGTGCCAGCAGGGGCGTGACACCACTCGGCAACATTGCCAAGCATGTCATAAAGACCCCACGCGTTAGGAAGAAGCTTCCCAACTTCCATCGCCTTGTCACCTGCATTATCCCAATACCAAGCAACTTTGCCCAGCTCTTTAGCAGATAGCACCGTTGGCTTTTCGCCAGCCGTTGCAGCCCACTGCCATTCCTCTTCGGTCGGTAACCGGTATTTCTTACCTGTCTTCTTTGACAGCCACTCGACAAACTTTAAAGCGCTCTGATAATGCATCCCCAAACAGGCATAGCCCTTGTGACCAAAGCCACGGTCTGGCGCACCGTAGGGTTTACTCGGACGCGCGGCAGCATCAACGCCTGCAGCCTTCTCAGACTCCGTCAAATCTAGACGATACGCGAAAATGTCGTAGACATCCCATTGGATTTCGAACTTGCTCATGAACACTTTGCGACCATCGGGCATCGCAGGAACAGGCAACATGTCGAAGGAAACGACAGAATTCGGAATCTTCTCCACAAATGGCGCACGGCCATCTGGGAGCGGATATGAAATCGTCTTTACAGATGCCACTGGCGCCTTTACGGACTTCTTGACAGCAACGGCTTTTGTCTGTTTTGCCTTCGGTGGCACGGACTTTGCCTTTGCTGATGTCTGATAAACAGGTGTTACCAGCGATAGGATGCTAACCATAGTGAGAACAATAGCTGTCACGTCCCGATACTCCCAGTCTGGTGCAACGGCACAACAGGAATCCCCCGGAGCAGATGCACAACGATTTCAGTATACGGAAATCCATATGGGAGTGCCTGTAAGAATAACAGTTTCGTATGCAAATCAGGCTCTCGCTGAACGTGCTGTTAAGGCCGGCTATAAGGCCATTGCGG
>Ga0255111_1000232_pt1 | contig 17635 bp, 14 predicted proteins | sample Law_Yuk_RepA_8h_FD_188472 | JGI IMG/M metagenome (GOLD analysis project Ga0255111, IMG submission 188472) | Freshwater microbial communities from St. Lawrence River, New York, United States - Law_Yuk_RepA_8h | ecosystem: Environmental > Aquatic > Freshwater > River | place: USA: New York... | reverse complement strand
GATGCGGTCCTTGAGCTTCTCGTAGTCGCGGGTGGAATCCACGCCGACGTCGAAGCCGACGGAGTTGTTGCGCTGCAGCACGTCAGCCCCGACGTTGGATGTCAGGATGATGATCGTGTTGCGGAAGTCGACGACGCGACCGAGGGAGTCGGTCAGACGGCCGTCTTCGAGGGCCTGCAGCAGGAGCTGGATGACGTCCGGGTGGGCCTTCTCGATCTCGTCGAAGAGCACGACGGAGTAAGGCTTGCGGCGCACCGCTTCGGTGAGCTGGCCGCCTTCGTCGTGACCGACGTAGCCGGGCGGCGAGCCGATGAGGCGGGAGACCGTGAACTTCTCCATGTACTCGGACATGTCGATCTGGATGACCGCTTCCTTCTCGCCGAACATACGTTCGGCCAGGGAGCGGGCCAGGAGCGTCTTGCCGACGCCGGTGGGGCCGAGGAAGAGGAAGGAGCCGATCGGGCGGCGCGGGTCCTTGAGGTCGGCGCGGGAGCGACGCAGGGCGCGGGCGACGACTTCGCAGGCGCGGTCCTGGCCGATGACGGCGGTCTGCAGGTCCTGCTCGAGCTCGAGGAGCTTCTTGGTCTCCTTCTTCTCAAGACGGTTGAGGGGCACGCCGGTCCAGTCAGCCACGATGTGGAGCATCTCGTCTTCGCCGACCACGATGCGCTTCTCGTCGCGCTTCTTGCGCCAGTCCTCGAGCATCTTCTCGCGCTTGGCGCGGAGCTTCTTCTCCGTGTCGCGGAGATTGGCGGCTTCCTCGAACTTCTGGTTGCGGGAGGCGTCCTCCTTCTGCTGCACGACCTTGTCGATCTCGGTCTGGACGACGTCGATGTCGGCCGGGATGTTCAGGGAACGGATGCGGGCGCGGGCGCCGGCTTCGTCCATGACGTCGATGGCCTTGTCGGGGAGGTGGCGGGCGGTGATGTAACGGTGCGAGAGGCGGACGGCGGCCTCGATGGAGGCGTCGGTGTATTCGCACTTGTGGTGCTCCTCATACTTCGAGCGGATGCCGCGGAGGATGAGCACGGCGTCTTCGGGCGTCGGGTCGTCGACCTTGACGGACTGGAAGCGTCGCTCGAGGGCGGCGTCCTTCTCGATGTGCTTACGGTATTCCGAGAGCGTGGTGGCGCCGACGCACTGGATTTCGCCGCGAGAGAGGGCGGGCTTGAGGATGTTGGAGGCGTCCATCGCGCCTTCGGCGGCGCCGGCGCCGACGATCGTGTGCATCTCGTCGATGAACAGGATGACGTTCTTGGCGCGCTTGATCTCGTCCATGATGCCCTTGATGCGTTCTTCGAACTGGCCGCGGTATTTCGTGCCGGCGACCATCAGGGCGAGGTCGAGGGTGATGACCTTACGGTCGAGGAGGATCTCCGGGACGACGCCGGAGGCGATCTCCTGGGCGAGGCCCTCGACGATGGCGGTCTTGCCCACGCCGGCTTCGCCGATGAGGACCGGATTGTTCTTCGTGCGGCGGCAGAGGATCTGCACCACGCGGCGGATCTCCTCCTTACGGCCGATGACGGGATCGAGTTCACCGGCCTTGGCGAGCTCGGTGAGGTCGCGACCGAAGGTCTTCAGGAGCGAGAGACGTTCACCGCGGCCAGGGCGGGCGCCCTCTTCGGAAGAGGGGCGACGGGAGGGAGGCGGAGCGTCGTCAGAAGAGTCTTCGGACGGGGGCGGCGTATCACTGTCCTTCTTCTCGGACTCATCGGCGGCGGAAGGATCGATGTCAGCGAGGATCTCCTTGCGGCAGCGCTCCAGGTCGACGTCGAGTTGCTGCAGCACGCGGGCGGCGACGCCCTCCCCTTCCTTCAGGAGACCGAGGAGGATATGTTCGGTGCCGACATAAGCGTGGCCGAGAGCGCGAGCCTCGGTGACGGCGTGGGCCATGACCTTCTGCACGCGCGGCGTGAGGGGAATCGTATCAGGGGCCTTGGCTTCTTCGGGGCCGGGGCCGACCTGCTTCTCGACGGCGCCGCGGACGGTCTTGAGGTCGAGGCCCATGCGGCCGAGGACGTTGACCGCGACGCCCTCGCCGAGCTTGATCAGCCCGAGCAGGATGTGCTCCGTGCCGACGTAGTTATGGTTGAACCGGCGGGCTTCCGCCCGGGCCAGTTCCACGACCTTGCGGGCGCGGGGAGTGAAATTGTTGTTTTTGTCCTTATCCATGGAAAGTGGGTCGGGGCGAAACGCCCGTAGGGGGTTGGTAGCAGTAACTATGCCCGAAGTGCGGGTAGGTTCAAGCGTTCCCCAGAAGTTGGTGATAACCTCGCCTTTTGCCTTTGCCAGCGATGGACCACGGCTGTTTGTTCATCCGCAAAACCATGGGTATCAGCATGCAAGCGGCGGGCGAGGCCCTCCGGGATCTCGTCAAGGGTCTCAAAGGGCGGAAAGTGGCCGTATTGGGCCATATGCGCCCGGACGGAGACTGCATCGGCTCCCAGACCGCCTTGTGCCGCATGCTCCTGGCCGAAGGCGTCGACGCGCTCTGCGTGAACCGTGACCGGATCCCCCCGAACCTCGTCCCCTACGCCGAAGGCGTGACGTTCGTCAAAGGGGCCGATTATGACGCGACCGACCGCGTCGCCGTCACGGTCGACTGTGCCGATGCGTCCCGCGTAGGGACGGAACTGCTCGCCAAGTTCCCGGCTGGCATCCTCGCCAACATCGACCACCACGCTTCGAACCCGGACTACGCGCAGACGAACATCGTCGTCCGCGAAGCCGCCGCCACCTGCCATATCCTCGCCGCCGGCGCCCTCGCCCAGGGCCTCGCCGTCGACACCGTCACCGCCAAGGCCTTGCACCTCGGCATCCTGACCGACACCGGCCGCTTCTGCTACCGCAGCACCACCGCCGACGTCTTCGCGATCATCGCGGAACTCGTCCGGCGCGGCGCCGACCCGGCTGAGGCCAACTACCGCGTCTTCGAACAGGAAAGCCGCGGCAAGCTCGAGCTTACCAAACGCTTCCTGAACACCATCCTCTTTCACGAAGACGGCAAGATCTGCTCCGGTGAACTCACCCAGGCGGACTACGCCGCCACGGGCACCTCGAAGGAAGACAAAGAAGGCCTCGTGGAATTCCCGCGCTCCGTCGAAGGCGTCGAGATCGCCGTGCTGATGGAAGAAGGCGCCGATGGTATCCGTGGCAGCCTGCGCGGCCGCGACCCGAAGCTCCGGCTCGACCTCTGCGCCGGCAAGCTCAACGGCGGCGGTCACATGCTCGCGGCCGGCTTCAACATGCAGGGCTGTCGCCTGCCGCAGGACCGCGCGAAGATCCTCGGGATCGTCATCGCCCACTACCGCGAGTTCTCGGCGAAATGAGCGAGCCCGCCGCCGAACCCGCGGGCGTGCTGCTCGTCGACAAGCCGCAGGGCATCACTTCGCATGACGTGGTGGACAGTGTGCGCAGGCTTTACCGGACGCGTCGCGTCGGCCATGCCGGCACGCTCGACCCGATGGCCACCGGCCTGCTCATCGTGCTCGTCGGCAAAGCGACCAAAGCCTCGGACCAGCTGATGGCTCAGGATAAGGAATACCTCGGCGAAGCGACGCTCGGCGTCGTGACCGACACCCAGGACGCCGAAGGCGAGACGCTCGAGACGAACCCGGTCCCGGAAATCACCGTGGCGCAGGTCCGCGCGGCCCTCGCTTCGATGCTGGGCGACCAATCCCAAATCCCGCCGATGCACTCGGCGAAGAAGATCGGCGGCCAGAAGCTCTACGACCTCGCGCGCAAGGGCATCGAGGTCGTGCGCGAGCCTCGCGCGATCAGCATCTCCGAATTCGAGCTGCTCTCGTGGCAGAGCCCGAAGATCAACTTCCGCGTCCGCTGCACCAAGGGCACCTACGTGCGCACGCTCGCCTACGACCTCGGCCGTAAGCTCGGGCCGGGCGCCCACCTCTCGATGCTCCGCCGCACGCGCTCCGGTCAGCTCGACCTTGCGCGCGGGCACACCCTCCCGCAGCTCGGCGCGATGAGCGACGACCAGCTCGTCGCGGCCCTCGTGCCCGTGAGCGAAGCCGCGCCCGCCGCATGAGCCTGCCCCTCCATCTCGCCATCGGCGCCTTCGACGGCGTGCATCTCGGCCATCGCGCCGTGCTGCACTCCGCCCGTGACGCCGCCCGCGCGGACGGAGGCATCGTCGGTGTGCTCACCTACGACCCGCACCCGAGCAAGGTGCTGCGGCCGGAATCCTCCGTGCCGCTGATCTTCACGCGCGCGCAAAAAGACGAACGCCTGACCGAAGCCGGCGCGCAGCTGATCCATCACGAGAAATTCGACCGCAACCACGCGGGCATCGAAGCCGCCGACTTCCCGAAGTGGCTGAAGCAGACCTTCCCGAACCTGAAGTCGCTTCATGTGGGCTCCAACTTCCAGTATGGCCGGGGACGCGCCGGCCACGGCGAGACGTTGATCGCGCACGGAGCGACCGAAGGCCTCGGCGTCAGGCTCGTCGCGGCGGTCCAGCTCGGCGATGAGACCGTCAGCAGCTCGCGCATCCGCCAGTGCCTCGCCTCGGGCGACCTCGCCCTCGCGAACGCCATGCTACTCAGGCCGTACGAAGCCGAAGGAACGATCATCGGCGGACGCCGTCTCGGACGCACCATCGGCTTCCCGACGGTCAACATCGCCTGGCAGCCCGAACTTAAGCCCGCCTACGGCGTCTACGCCGTCGAAGTCATCTTCCAGGGCGAAGCGCTGCCGGCGGTCGCGAACTACGGCCAGCGCCCTACCGTCGAAAGCGGACCCGTCGCTCCCCTGCTCGAAGCCCACGTCCTCCGCGGCACTGCGCCGACCACCGGCGACACCGTCCGCGTGCGCTGGGTCCGACGCTTACGGGCTGAACAAAAGTTCGCGGACCTCGCCGCCCTGCAGGCGCAGATCGCGAAGGACTCAGAGCTGGCTCGCCAGACTTTAGGCCTGCTCGGCTGACTCGGGCTGATTATTCAGCTTCGCCCGGGACCAGAAGAACAGCACGTTCCACAGGACGAGGCCGGAGAGTCCGAAGAGAGGGAAGTTCAGTTCCGTCCCGCCGTTGAACTTGACGATGAACCAGCCGAGGACGGCCAGGAAATCAGCGATGAGCATCAGCCACACGGCTTTGTTCGAACGGATGAAGGCTTCCATGGTCAGATGGCTTGGGCGAACTTCTTGATGATGCCGCCGAAGGCGCCGTTCGAGAAGAAGACCACGCAGCGCGGGGACTGATCCGACTTCACGAGAGCCGTGAGTTCGGTGAGCAAGGCGTCATTCGAAGCCGGGGCGAAACCCTTGCGGCCGACCGCAGTGATCGCGGCGGCGACGCCGGCACTGTCGAAACGTTCTTCGCCGAGCTTATCCGCGCGATGGGGCGGAGCCAGGAAGACCTCGTCGGCCTTCTTGAGCGCCTCTCGGAAGGCATCCTGCATCACCTTGCGGGCGGCGGTATTGCTGCGCGGCTCGAAGCAGGCGACGAGACGATGCTGCGGATAACGAGCGCGCAAGGATTCCAGCGTGAGGTCGAGAGCCGTCGGGTGGTGGCCGAAATCCTCGATCACCGTCAGGTCGGGACGGTCGACCAGAACCTGCTGGCGTCGCTGCACGCCTTGGAAGGAGTTGAGCGCGTCGAGCTTGAGCTTGGTCGGATCCTGGGCGTCGAGCAGAAGTCCGGCGGAGACGGCCGCCATGGCGGCGTTACGGGCATTGAAGAGACCCGGCAGGGCCCACTTCACCCTGCCCCACTCCTTACCCTTCCACAGGAGCGTGAAAGAAGAGCCGGTGGGCGACTCCTTGAAGTCGGCGATGACGGCGTCGTTGCCGGCGCCCGTGCCGACGCGGATGACCGGAGCCCAGGCGACGTTCTTCACCAGACCAAGGACGTTGGCGTCATCGCCGTTGGCGACGATCGCGCCATCGCGCGGGACGATACGGATGACGTGGGCGAACGTGCGCAGGACGTCGTCGAGGTCGCGGAAGATGTCCGCGTGATCGAACTCGCAGTTATTGATCGCGAGCACGTGCGGTAGGTACTGGATGAATTTGCTGCGCTTGTCGAAGAAGGCCGTGTCGTATTCGTCTCCTTCGATGACGAAGGGGCCGCCCCTCTTGCCGGGATGGGAGGAATCGGGCAGGTCGCGCGGGACGCCGCCGACGAGCCAGCCGGGCTCGGTGCCGTTGGCCTTGAGCAGCACCGCGGCCATGCAGGTCGTGGTGGTCTTGCCGTGCGTGCCGGCGACGACGACATTACGGCGTTCGTTCAACAGGCGAGTGCGGAGCAATTCCGGGAGCGAGACGTACGGCTGGGTGCGGGCTTCGAGCAGCCACTCCACTTCGGGGTGTCCACGGGAGGCGACGTTGCCGACCACGACCAGGTCGGGCTTGAGCTGGGCGAGGCGTTCGGCGGACCAGCCTTCGAGGATATCGACGCCTGCGCCGCGCAGGTGATCGGACATCGGCGGATAGATCCCGGTGTCGGATCCCATCACCTCATGGCCCAAGGCGCGCATCAGCAAGGCGGCGTTACCCATCGCCGTCCCGCAGATGCCCATGAAATAAATGCGCATGGAGCAGATAAAAGCCCTCGGGGGGCCGAGGGCGAGAAACTTAGGCGGCGGCGACCCCTCCAGACAGGAGGACCCCGGTCGCCTTGCGGCGGCCGGGGTCCGGTACCTACTTTGACTGTGCTGGCTTGGCTTACGTTGTCCGTTACCTGACTGACGGTCCGTTACCTTCGCTGTCTGACTGGCTTTCCGTCTGTTTTCACCGACTTCCGGCCATACCGACTTCGACTTTCACCGACTGACCAGCCCTCACCGACAACCGGCCGGCACCGTGCCTTCCTTACGCCGCGCGTCCCAGGTCGCCGAGGTCTGTCGGATGCGGATGATTCCTTTTTTCCTTATCCAGGCGATGGCGGCGGCGAAGCTGGCGGTCGACCTTATCGACCAAAATATCGATGGATTTGTAGAGGTCGTCAGACTCCTCCCGGACCACGATGTCCGGTCCCGGCAGCTCCAGCCGGATCTGGGCCCCGAATTCGCGACTATGGTCGCTGCAGCGGGTGTAGACGAGTTCGACGAGCACGCGGATGATCCGCGGGTTGTGGCGCAGCAGTCTTTCGACCTTGGCGCACACCGTTTCCTTCAGGGCGTCGGTGAGGTCCATATGGACCCCGGTCACGACGATCGGAGCACTTGTCATGTGTGTTGTGTTTTGGGGGGTGACGTGAGACTCTGCGCCCATGTCAAAGAACAAGACCGTCGATGAATTCTTCAGGAGTTTTTCCGTGGTCATCATATCAGGGGCTTCTTCCGGGATCGGACGCGCGATACTCTCGCGTATCGGTAATTCTGAGACCAAAGCCGCGGTCTTCAACCTTTCCCGCACCACCCCGGAAGGCGTCCCGAATTCCCTGAACTTCACTCACCTTACCTGCGACCTCTCGCAAGCCGCTGACATCGCGGCGGTTGTCTCCGAATTACGGAAACTAATGCCCCGAGAAGGCAGGATGTTACTGATTAATAACAGCGGCTTCGGCGCCTATGGGGAGTTTCCGGCGCCCGGCGTCGATCACACCTTGAAGATGATCGACGTCAACGTGCGCGCGCCGGTCGAACTCACCGGCCGACTCTGGGATGAATTGAAAGCCCGTGGCGGCATGGTCGCCACCGTCGCCTCGCTCGCCGGCTTCCAGCCGACGCCCCTGATGACCACGTATGCTGCGACCAAGTCCTTCATGCTGGACTGGAGCGTCGCGCTGGACGCCGAAGCCCAGCGGCACGGCATCCGTTGCGTGGCGATCTGCCCTGGCCCGGTCTCGACGAATTTCTCCAAGGCCGCCGGCTTCGCCAGCTCGACCGGCCTCGGCGGCCAGACCTCGGACGAATGCGCCGATGAGGCCGTGCGCGGCATGGCGGCCGCGCGACCGGTCGTGGTCACGGGCTGGAAACATAAGATCCTGGCCGTCTTCTCGGCGCGCCTGCCCAAGCCCTGGGCGGCCGCGATCGGCCTGCGCATGATCCAACGCCTGCGCTTGGACCGCTTCGTGAAGAAGGCCTGAGCTTACTTCGCGCCGTCGAGCAGTTCGCGGGCGTGCGAAAGCGCGACCTTGCTGGCGCGGTCGCCGAGCATGCGGGCCAGTTCGGATTCGCGGTCCTTGCGCTTGCCGTGGACCGGGGCGATCTCGACCGTCGTCGACTTGTCGTCCTGCGTCTTGGTCACGACCAAGTGGGAGTGGCCGAGAGCGGCGACCTGCGGAAGGTGCGTCACGCAGAAGACCTGATGGCCCTTGCCGAGCGCGGCGAGTTCACGACCGACCTGCGCGCCGATCTCACCGCCGACATTGGCGTCGACCTCGTCGAACACCAGCACCGGGGTGCGGTCGACGGCGGCGAGCACGGTCTTCAGGGCGAGCATCACGCGGGCGGCTTCGCCGCTGGAGGCGATCTGGTCGAGCGGCAGGAGGTCCTGGCCGGCGTTGGGGCAGAAAAGGAAGCGAACCGCGTCGGCGCCATGCGGGCCGAGTTCCGCGGTCGCGACTTCGATGCGGAGGTCGGCCTTCTTGAAGCCCAGTGAGCCGAGCATCTTGCGGGCGGCGGCGGCGAGCTTATCGGCGGCCTTCGTCCGGGCGGCGCGCAGGACGTCGGCCTGCTTGCGCAGGTCTTTCTCTACCTTGGCGGCCTCCGCCTTGAGTTTCGCCACGCGGGCTTCGACGTCGCCTTGCGAAGCGAGCCGGCGGCGGAGCGCCTCGCGCTTCTCGCGGACGGAGTCGGCGCCGGGTCCGTATTTGCGACGGAACTCCAGCCAGAGGTTCATCTTCCCGTCGAGTTCGGCGGCGGACTCGTCATCGGAGGAAAGTCCGCGGCCCAGACGCGCGAAGTCAGCGCGGATGTCCTCCGCCTCCGCGGCGAGCGAGTTCAGGCGATCGCGGAGGGCGGACGCCTCTTCGTCGATCCGGGCGACGTCATCGCCGGCCTTGAGGAGCTTCGGCATCACTTCGCCCAGACCATCGGAGCCGAGACCGGCTTCCAACTGACCGAGCAAAGCCGCGAGTTCCTGGGCGCGAGACGAGCGGGCGTGATCGCGTTCGAGCTTGGTGATGGCCTCTTCGGAGAGATCGAGCGAATCGAGTTTCTCCAGCTGGGAGCGAAGGAAAGCCGCTTCGTCCTCGGAGAGACGTTCGGCCGTGGCGGCCTCGGCGGCTTCGCGGAGCAGCTCGTTGCGCTGACGCCAGCCGGCGCGGTAGGTCGCCAGCGGAGCGGCCAGTCCGGCATGCAGGTCGAGCATCTCCAGCTGCGTCTCGGCGCGCATCAGCTTCTGCGGTTCGCCCGGGCCATGGAAATCGATCCAGAGCTCGCCGAGCTGCTGAAGCTGCGCAAGGGTCGCCGAACCGCCGTTGATCGAGATGCGACCGGACTTGGTGGCGTGGACCGAACGCTTCAGGATGAGCAGGCCGTCGTCGCAGGCCGGCAGGTCGAGGGTCTTCAGCACCTCATCGAAGCGCTTATCGCCGTCGGTCTCGAGCTCGGCTTCGACCGAACACTCTTCGGCGCCCTTGCGTACGATCGTCTTCGCGGCGCGGTTGCCGGCGAGGAGCGAGAGCGCGCCCAGCAGCACGGATTTACCGGCGCCGGTCTCGCCCGTGACCACCGTGAAGCCCGCGCCCAGTTCGAGCGAGGTGCGGTCCATCAGGGCGAGGTCGCGGATTTGGAGACGGCGGATCATGCGGAGGGCCGGCTACCGAACAAAGCGGAACCGACGCGGACACAAGTAGAACCTGCGGCGACGGCGGATTCAAGGTCTCCGCTCATGCCCATCGATAATTCCGGGAGCGCCACGCCGAAACGGGCGGCAAGGGTGTCGCGGCAGAGACGGAGCTCGGCGAAGGTGCGGTCGGCGACCGCAGGGTCGTCGGACAGCGGCGCGATGGCCATCAGGCCCTGCACGACGAGCGCGGGCTGGGCGAGGGCCGCCTCGAGGAGCCGGGGGGCGTCCGCCAAGTCGCAGCCGAACTTCGCCGGATCGTCGCCGGAGTTGACCTGCAGGAGCACCTCACGGCGCAGGCCCATCTCGCCGGCCAGGCGACCCAAGCGGGTGGCCAGCTCGGGCGAATCCACGCTCTGGATGACGTCGAAAGCCTGCAGGGCGTGCTTAGCCTTGTTGGACTGCAGGTGGCCGATCAGCTCCCAGCGGAGGTCGGCCGGGGCCAGGAGGCGCTTCTGGGCGGCTTCCTGGACGCGGTTCTCACCGACGGCCCGGAGACCGAAGCCATAGGCCAGCAAAGCGGCCTCGACCGGGTGGGTCTTGGTCACCGGCAGGAGGCGGACGGAGGCCGGGTCGCGGCCGGAACGGACGCAGGCCTCCCGGATGCGGGCCAGCACCCCCTCGCAATGGGCCTTGAATTGGTCGGAGGTGACCATTGGCACCAGAGGGAGGGAGAACGGGCGGGGAGTCAACCAACGGGGCTCCCTAGCCCGGGCAGGCGTCTCCGCCTCAGGATTAGCACATCTACACTTGAAGGCCTTCGCCATTAGTTTTATTAATCATGCGGACTATCCTTCCATGCATATCGAGAACCTGAAGATCTTCCGCGACCTGGTGGACAACGAAAGCTTCTCCAAGGCCGCCAAGCTCAACGCCATCACCCAGTCGGCCGTCAGCCAGCAGCTGCGCTCGATGGAAAAACATTTCAACGTCCTGATCGTCGACCGCAGCCAGAAGCAGTTCCGGCTGACGCGCGAAGGCCGGAGCCTCTACGAGGCCGCCAAGGACATCCTCAACCGCTACGAACAGGTCGGCAGCGAGATGCAGGAGATGCGCAAGGTCGTCAGCGGCACCGTCCACATCTCGACCATCGTCTCCATCGGCCTGCACGAGCTACCCCCGCACGTGAAGTCGTTCATGCAGGAGTTCCCGCACGTCAACGTGCGCGTCGAATACCGCCGCTCGAACCTCGTCTACGAGGACGTCATCTCCAACGCCGTGGATTTCGGCCTCGTCGCCTTCCCGCAGAAGACCCGCCAGGTCGAGATCATCCCGCTCATGGAAGACCAGCTCGTCGCCATCTGCTCGCCCAAGCACAAGCTCGCGGCGAAGAAGGAGATCGACCTCGCCGATCTCCAAGGCGGCAAGTTCATCGGTTTCGACCAGGACATCCCGACGCGCAAGGCGCTCGACCAGTTCTTCCGCGAGCAGCGCATCGAGCTCGAACCTTCGATGGAGTTCGACAACATCGAGACGCTCAAGCGCGCGGTGGAAGTCGACGCCGGCGTGGCGCTCGTGCCCGAAGGCACCATCCGTCAGGAAGTCGAGCAAGGCACGCTCGTCATGCTCCGCCTGCGCGACCGTCGCGTGGCGCGCCCGCTGGCCATCCTGCACCGCAAGGGACGCGTGCTGACGCCGGCCATGAAGCGTTTCATGACGCACCTCATGAACAGCGCCGGCGGCAAGGCCGCGTCCTGATCAGACCCGCTGACGCGCTTCCCGGGCCGCCACGGCGAAACCGGGGAGCGCCTGCGCGCCCAGCAATCCCAGGCCGAGCCAGAGCATCGCTTCGTCCGCCGGCGCCCGCAGGGCCGTCGCGGCGACCCCCCACCAGAGGAGCGCCCCGACGAGCGGGGGCCAGGCACGGCGCAGGGCAGCCCGCGCGAGGGACCACGAGCCGAGCAAGGCGGCGCCGAGCGCGGCGGCGACGGGGGCTTCGATCGCACCGAGCGCGAAGCGGGCATAGGCGACGAAGCCGAGCGAGACCAGCAGGCCGGCGAGCACGGCCGCGTTGACCCGGAAGTGCGTGGGGAGGAGGTAGAGCTTCACGCGGTGCGCGTGGAGGTAATAGAGCGAGGCCACCGTGCCCATCACGAGGGTCAGGGTCCAGATGTAGAAAGCGCCGCTGACCGGGATCGAGTACTGCGTGATCGCCCACTGCGCGAGGAAGCACTTGGCCAGGATGAGCGACCAGATGGCGCCGAGCCGGTCCGTGACCAAGGCCTCGCGGTAGGCCCGCTCGACGGAGAGGGCGAGTTCGGTTTCTTGGACGGGCGGAAGGGATGTGACAGGCATGGCAGGCTATCTAGCCCACAACTTGAGGCTTCGGATCGCGACCGCAACCGACGGAGGCACTTCCTGGTCCCAGCCCGGCACGCCCTTGCGGATACGTTCGGCCAAAGTGCGCGGCTGGCAGGCCATGGCGACGGGGTCCGCCCCGGTGATCGGCACGAGGAACCCGTTGTTAAGCAAGTGCTGGAAAAGACCCGCGACGGAAGGACGCATCTGGATGTCCGACGCCGTGACCACGGAATCCTCGGCGATACGGTAGCTCTCCGGGAAGCAGACCTTGCAGGCCACGGGATCGAGGATGAGGCGGCGCAGCTGATCGCCGAGCATCGGATAGACCATGACCCGGACGCCGTCCTTGAAGAGTCGGCCGCAGGATTCCAGCACGCCGCCTTCGAGGTGCGTGTAGTGCTCGGGATTGAACAGGTCCACGAGGTTGTTCATGCCCGCGACGAGCGTGATGCTGCCCGTCGTGTGCAGACGGAAGTAAGCGGGCAGGCGATACCAGCCGCGGTGGCGGGTGACCAGCAAGGGGTGCTGCATCGCGCCGACGAGGCGGATACGGTCGATGAGCTCGGCCTCAGGATGCGGGTCCGAACCGATGCACATCTCGAAGAGCGCGATCACGTCCATGCCGCCGTCGGGCAACGCGCGGAGTCCGCAGGCGAGCATGTCCTCGTTGACGAGGGAGACCGGCCGGAACGTACCGCGCGCGACGAGCACCGAACGCTTATAGAAGTACTCGCTGGGGACCTGCGGGTCGCCTTCGGGACCGAAGAGCACCGCATCCGTCAGGCCAAGACGCACGAGACGCAGGGCCGCGGCGCGATTATCGAAGGCGCCGAACGCCGGACCGCTGAAGTGGGCGAACTCGATCTCGACGCGGCCGGCGCCGACCTCGTCGACGAGCGCCGTGAGGAAGCTATCGACGCTGTCGCGGGTATTGAGCGCGGCGTAGACGAGGTTGACCCCGACCGCGCCGAGCGCGTCCTGTTGGCGGCCCGCGTCCTTGTCCCAGAGGCGGAGATGAAGGATGACTTCGCTCGGCTCGGCTCCCGGCTGGTCCTGGAAGCGGATCCCGATCCAGGAGTGTCCCTGCCCCTTGCCGTCATGCGGCGTCGTCGCGACCGTGTCGGCGAAGGCGAAGAAGCGGGTGGTCGTGCCGCGCTCGGCCTTCAGCCGGTCGACCAGCAGGACGTATTCGTGATCGAGCATCTGCTCGAGGCGCTGCCGGGAAACGTAGCGCTGCGGGTGGCCGTAGATGGCGTCGCTGATCCGCATGTCATAGGCGGACATGCTCTTCGCCACGGTCCCGGAGGCGCCGCCCGCCTTGAAGAAGTGGCGGACGACCTCCTGACCGGCCCCGATCTCGGCGAAGGCGCCGTAGGCGGAACGGTCCAAGTTGATGGCCAGGGCCTTGCGGGAGGTGGCGGCACCGGCCGATGACGTAGGCTCTGACATGGACCTAGATTAAGTCCTACCGCCGAGGGGCATCGAGAGGAAACCGCTGCCTAAAAAATCTCCTTTGGATTGGCGAAAACAAGACAGGGAAGCATCATTTCAGTAACACCCCGCCCGTCTCCATGAAAGAATTCCTCAAGTCGGTCCTCGCCTCCGCCTTCGGCACGGTCCTCGCCTTGTTCATCGCCGCCTTCCTCCTCATCGTGCTGCTGGTCGGGATGGCCGGTTCGGCCGGCGACGGCCAGACCTCCGCCCATGTGAACGTGAAGCCGAAGACGATGCTCGTGATCGGCGGCGGGCTCACGATCGAAGACACTCCGGAGCATGGCGCGCCGGGTCTCGACCAACTGTTCTTCGGCGCGCCGGGCCCGCGGCTCGACCTCCTGCGCGCCCTCGAGGCGATCGACCTCGCCGCCAAGGACAAGCAGATCGCCGGCATCCTCCTCAGCGGCGAACTCTCCGCCGGGCTGACGCAGAAGGCCGAGATCCGGCGCGCGCTCGCCGCCTTCAAGAAGAGCGGCAAGCCGGTGATCGCGTGGGTCGAGAACGCCTCGCAGGGCGAGTACTACCTGGCGAGCGTCGCGGACAAAGTCTACGCCCACGTCAGCGGTGAGGTCGAATTCAAGGGTCTGGCATCCTACAACATGTATTTCGGGGACACGCTCCGCCTCGCCGGTCTCGGCGTCCAGGTGACCAAGGTCGGGAAATATAAGTCGGCCGTGGAACCTTACCTCGGCGGCGCGATGAGCCCCGAGGCCAAGGAACAGACCGAAGTCCTCATGAACGGCCTCTGGAAGCGCCTGCTCACCGACGTGGCCCGCTCGCGCGGGATGACGACCGAGCGCCTGACGCGGGCCGTCGAAAGCGGCGGCATCTTCTCGGCCCGCAAGGCCGTGGAACTCAAGCTCGCCGACGCCGTGCTCCACCGCGACGAACTCGTGAACCGGGTCCGGGAAGCGGGCGCGGCCGCGGATGACGCCGGCACCTCTTTCCGTCGCGTCGGCCTGCATCGCTACGCCCACAAGGTCGCCCTGCCCTCCCGCGGCGGCAAGATCGCCATCGTCTACGCCGAAGGCGAGATCGTCGACGGCTGGGGCGGCGCCGGCGAGATCGGCGGCGACCGGCTCGCGCACGACCTGCGCTCGATCCGCGGCGAAGACGAATTCAAGGCCGTCGTGCTCCGCGTCAACAGCCCCGGCGGCTCGGCGTTCGCCAGCGACGTCGTCGCGCGCGAAGTCGCCCTGCTGAAGAAGAAGGGCGTGCCCGTGGTGGTCTCGATGGGCGACGTCGCCGCGAGCGGCGGCTATTACATCGCGGCGCCCGCCAACCTCATCATGGCCGATCCGTCGACCATCACCGGGTCGATCGGCGTATTCGGACTCTTCCTGAACTACGAAGACCTGGCCAAGAAGATCCAGCTGGGCACCGACGGCGTGAAGACCGCGCGCTACGCCGACCTGCTCGCCGAACACCGCCGGGCGACGCCCGCGGAACTCGCGGTCATCCAGTCTTCGGTCGACGGCGTCTACGAGGACTTCCTCGCCATCGTGGCCGCGGGCCGCGGACTGAAGCGCGACGGCGTGCATGAGATCGCCCAAGGACGCGTCTGGCTCGGTGAAGACGCCCGCGGACTGCGGCTCGTCGACCAGCTGGGCGGACTGCGCGAAGCCCTGCAGGAGGCCAAACGTCTGGCCAAGCTCGACGATGCCGCCTGGGTGCAGGTGCCGGCGCTTCATTCGGGCCGGGAGAATCTCCTGCAGCAGCTGCTCTCGGACGACGACGATCAGGCTCCGCTGTTCGCCAAGGTCTCCGGCGACCCCGCCAAGGATTTCCTCCGGGCCAACGCCCGCTGGCTGCGGGCGATCCGCGCCCTCAACGATCCCAAGGGCGTCTACCTCACCTGCCCGTTCGTCGCCCCGCGCTGACCGCGCTCAGGGCTTCTTAGGCATCTGCGCCTTGGCCTCGGGCATCCACTGCCGAAGCTGGGCGACGCGGGTGCCGTCCGAAGGATGGGTCGAGAGGAACTCCGGCGGCTTGCCGCCGCCGGCCTTGCCGAAGCGGGTCCAGAAAGCCGGGGCGGCTTCCGGATTGTAGCCGGCGCGGGCCATGAAGATGAGGCCGAGGCGGTCCGACTCCGATTCGTGGCTGCGGGAGAACGGCAGCAGGATGCCATACTGGGCGCCGATGCCGACGGCGGCCATCCAGGTGCCGCGGGTCTTGGCGGAAGAATCCCGCGTGGCCTCGTCGGCGACGGCGGCGACGATCGCGACACCCAGGGTCTGGGAGATGCGCTCGGAGCCATGACGGCAGATCACGTGCGCGACTTCGTGGCCCATGATCACGGCGAGGTCATCGTCCGTCGGAGCGAAGGCGAACATGCCGGTGTGGAAGCCGATCTTGCCGCCGGGCATCGCGAAAGCGTTGGGCGACTTGTCGTCGATGATCGCGAACTCCCAGCGGGAGGCGGGCGGCAGGACGCCGGCCTTGTCGTCGCGCCGGGCGGCGGCGACGATCTTCAGGCCGATCTCGCGGAGCTTCGGGAGCCGGGGGTCGGCGGGCAGCTTCTTCATCTTCGCGAACTCGGCGGCCGAGAGCGAAGCCACCTCGCCTTCGTCGACGAGGATGAGCTGCGAACGGCCGGTCACCGGGACTTGCTGGCAGCCGACGATCGCCAAGGATACGAGGAGCAGGAACAGGCGCATGGGTGGGGAAATCACGTGGTCGGCGGCGTCTGCCCGGACGGTTCGTCGACGTAATACTTACGATAGGAGGAGTCGTAGGTGTCCGTGTACGCGGAGGCCATCCGCAGGGACATCGCGTTGAGGACGACGCCCAGCATCGGCGCCTGGGCGTCGCGCAGACGGCCGAGGCAGGCCACGGCGTGACGCAGGTTGACGGTGTTGTAGCGGACCACGTAGAGCACGCCGTCGACCTTCGGCAGCAGGTGGAGCGAGTCGGAGACGGCGCCGATGGGCGGAGAGTCGATGAGGATCCGGTCGTAGCGGCCACGGAGGCTCTCGATCATCTCCAGGAATTTCGGGTGGTTGATGACCTGGGTCGGATTCTTGCAGCTCAGGCCGACGGGCAGCACGTCGAGGCCAGGCGCGACGTCATGGACGATGGCCTCGTCCAACGACACCTCGCCGTTGAACCAGCGGCTGAGGCCGGCGTCGCCGGTGAAGCCCAGCGAGGGTCCGACGTTCGGGAGGCGTAGGTCGGCGTCGATAATGAGCACGCGCTCGGCATGCTGCGAGAAGATCAGCGCGAGATTGGTGGCGACGAAGGTCTTGCCTTCGCTCGGGCGCGTGGAGGTCACCAGGAAGACGCGCGCCTTGGCGACCGCGGGATTGACCTTGAGCGCCGAGTAGATCGAACGCACGGCCTCGGTGGCGATGCGGTCCTTGTCCTGGCGGGCGAGGAGGGCGCGGTCGGGGCCGGCGGTGGTGACGACCCGGGGGATCGTACCGATGAGCGGCAGCCCGAGGGAGCCTTCGACGTCCTGGGCGGACTTGATCCGGTCGTCCAAGGTGCCGAGGACGACGACGAGGACCACGCCGAAGGCGAGGCCCAGCCCCAGGCCGACGAGGGCGCTGAAGTAATAGTTCTTGTTGATCGGCTTGTCCGACACGGCGGGCATGTCGAGGATGCGGATCGAAGTGCTGGTACCGGAGGTCGAGGAGCGGAGCTTGGCCTCTTCGTAATTGAGCTTCTGCCGGCCCAGGAATTCCTCGTTGGCGCGGATGTCCTTGTCGACGCGCTCAAGCTCGACGTTCGCGGCCTGCAGCTTGGAGATCTCCTCCTCCTTGGCGACGAGGTTGCGGAGGATGGCCTCATGGCGGGCCTTGGCGTTCTCCAGGGCCGCGCGGCGGGATTTGACGGCCTGCGCGACCGCGTCCTTGAGCTGCCGCTCGACCTGGTTGAGAGCCTCGCGCTCGGCGATCAGCTTCGGGTGCTGGTCGGTGAGCTCCTCCATCATCTGGCTGATGCGCACCTTGGAAGCGCTGAGGGCCGTCTGGACGGCGGCGACGTCGGTGTCGGCGCGGATCTGCGGGATGTCGCCGACGGGCCGGCCGGACTGCTCGTAGCTGGCGATGACCGCCACGAGGATCTCGTTCTCGTCGATCTGCTTGCG
>Ga0255111_1000219_pt1 | contig 17943 bp, 11 predicted proteins | sample Law_Yuk_RepA_8h_FD_188472 | JGI IMG/M metagenome (GOLD analysis project Ga0255111, IMG submission 188472) | Freshwater microbial communities from St. Lawrence River, New York, United States - Law_Yuk_RepA_8h | ecosystem: Environmental > Aquatic > Freshwater > River | place: USA: New York... | reverse complement strand
CCGTCGGATTGGCCCGCCCCCGTGGTCAGATTCGGTCCGGAAAGTGAAAGCACTCCAGGCTGGAGCTTGACGAGCCGCCCGCCGCCGAGGTTCAGGCTCCCGTCGATGTAGACGGTGGCGTTGGACTCGACGTCGACGGTGAGGACATGAGGGGAACCGTCTCCCACGGAGGCCAAGCGCAGGCTCTGCCGCGCGGAGGCGACGCCGTCCGCGTAAATCGTGGCGTCCGCCGAGAGCAGCACAGGCCCGGTGATGGAATTCACCCCGCTGAAATTCCTCAGGGCGCCAGCGTTGGCGGCGCCCGCCAAACTGATTTGCTCACCGATCACCACGCCGCCGAAAAAAGCCGGCTTCTCGACCTGCAGGCTACCACCGACCAAGACCTGAGTGGCGCCGGCGACCGAGCCGAGCGCCGCTCCGTTACGCAATACGAGCACGCCGCCCGACACCACGGTCTCGCCGGCATAATGGTTGGCGCCGGAAAGCACGACCGTACCGGCACTGGTCTTCTGCAAACCGACGGAGCCCTCCAGGGAGGCGCTGGCCTCGCCGTGACGAAAATCAAAGGAAGCCGCGGCAAGCGTACCTGGCCCCCGGATCAAGCCCTCGTTCAGCACGAGCGAGCCCGCATAGATGGCGTTGAAGCCCAGGGTTAAGACGGGTGCGAGCGCTCCTCCCTCCTCGCCGACCTCGACCGTCCCGCCTTGGCCAAAGGCGGTGAGGTTGCCGGCGATGAACTCTCCGCGCCTGACCAGCAGCCCGCCCGTGAAGGCGGATACGGCGTCGACCTGCAACGTGCCGGCACCGTCCTTCACCAGCCGACCGGCGCCGAGGTTCAGTGACTGCGAGAGCTGCACGGTGCCGGCGTCGGCGCCTGAGTTCACCGTGAGATTTTTGCCCGACCCCGCCACCGACCAAAGTTCCAGCTTACCGACGGCGGAACGGATGGTGGCGTGGTCGGCAAGCGTGACCGTTCCCCTGACCTGATTGTCGTCCGAGACATTACGCAGAGCGCCTGCACCGAGATCGCCCGTCCCCGCGATGGCGAAATGTTCCGAAGTGATCAAGCCGTCGTGGAGGACGCGGCCCCGGATGCGCCCAACGCGCCGCCGGCCTTGACCTCGAGAATACCGAGGAGGACCTGGGTCAGGCCGGAGTAGCTGCTGGTGCCGCCCAGGGAAAGCGTGCCGGGGCCGTCCTTGCGGAGGGCACCGGCGCCGGAGACCGAGCCCACATACGCCTTCGCACCAGCGTTGTTGAACTCCAGGAACGTCCCGTTCTCCACCGCGACATCGCCCATGATGGAGCCAATCGTGCCGCCATTCCCGACCCTCAGCGTACCACCCTTGACCGTGGTCAGGCCCTCGAAGGTGTGCTCGCCCGTGAACGTCAGGACGCCGGCGCCAAGCTTTTCCGTGAAGCCAGACCCGCTGATGACCTTGTCGAAAGTATAGCTATCGGCACGGTGGAAGCGCAGGAGGCCGCCGTTGTTGATGTCCCCGGCCACGGAACCCAGCAGGCCGCCGTTGCCCAAGTCAAGCCGCCCGCCGGTGATGGTGGTTAGCCCGGTGTATGTATTGCTCCTGGTGAGGATCAATGCGCCGCTCCCCTGCTTGTCGAGGGTGCCCGTCCCGGACATGACTTTATCGTAAACCCAATCGGCCGAGCGATTCACGACGACCTGGGAGTTGTTGATGATGTCGCTATCCTGGGATCCCGCCGCGCCGCCGGCGCCGATCTGCAGGATGCCGTGGGTGACGCGAACGGCCGCGGTGGCCGAATTCGTGCCCTCGATCGTCAGCCGGGCCAAGCCGGTCTTCTCGAAGGCGGTCGCGATCCTGGCGCGGATGGTGGCGTCGCGCTGGACGTCGATGAACGCACCCGCCTGCGGCGAAATGATCCCGTTGTCCGGGCTGGCCCCGATGACATAAGTCGTGGCGTCACCGGTCGGGGTGAAGTAAATGCCGGAGGGCTTGAACCCCCCGATGGGGTCGTGGCCCGAGATGTCGAGTGTCACCGTCCCGCCGGTAAGGCCGCCGAAATCAATCTGCTTACCGTCGAAAAAAGCGATGGGCGACCGCGCGCCGTCGGCCGCATCCGTCAGCCAATGGGTGTTAGCCAGCGACCCGCCATTCCAGACGCCATTGCCGCCGGAGGGCACAAGGCCCGAAGGAGCCGCGGCGTTCCATTGCAGCCTTTCGCCGACCGATATGGCATATTGGTAGAGGTCGGAGAAAAGATTGCCGCCGACGGTCTCGATCTTGAAACGGCTGAAGGCGACCGTCGAACTGATGCCGACGAATGTCCAGCTATAGTCGGCGGTGTTCTGTCCGGCTACCGCCGCAAATTCTCCCTGGAAATTGTGGAGCTGGGTGACGACGCCCGAAGGGCTGATTCCGCTGATTTTAACCGAGGAACTGTTGTTGTCCAAGTCGTAGACATGGAACCCGATCCACTTCACCAGTGAGCCATTGAAATCGACGATCAGTTTCCGGTTGCCACCGGTGGTATCCGTGAGGGTGAGCCCATAGTTGCCATCGATGCCCCCATTGGAGAAGAAGGGAATGTTGCCTGCGCTGTCCGGGGCTTTCGAGAAAGTAGTCCGCACTCCGCCCTGCACATCCGTGTATTGACCTGAAGCGGTCCCGTTCAGAACTGGCCATGGACCGGTCTCGAAGGAAACCGACCTAACCGCGCCAGGGCCAAGCGAAGCCGAGAGTGCCGACTCCCATGCGTCATTCATGGCCGCCACCGGGGAGGTCGGCCGAGGCTTGCTGGTGTTGCTGCCGTTGCCGCTGGCCACGAACCAATACGGCGTCGCGACCTGCGCCCGGCCGAGAGGTGGCGCCACGCAGAGGGACGCCGCGCAGAGCAGCAGGAAGCGACCGGGGAAGGGGCGCGAGGGGCGGCGCATGTCGCCTTTGATATTTTCTAGTATACAGCCTTCAAGTCCGGATGATTCCGCGTCAGGGCGGAAAGCATACGTTATCGTCCGTCAAATGGATGTAAAAAGGGCCGCTTTCGCGGCCCTTCGTCCCTTGAACTGCCGGTACCGGCCGTCAGTAGCGGTAGTTGTCGGGCTTGAACGGACCGGCCTGCTTCACGCCGATGTAGGTGGCCTGGTCCTTGGAGAGGATCGTCAGTTTGGCGCCGAGCTTGCCGAGGTGGAGGCGGGCGACTTCGACGCGGTCGAGCCAACCCTACTCGTCGGGATCGACCTCGGGCAGCGCCTGCAGGACCCGAAGGCGATGATGATCGAACAGCTAACCGGAATCTCCGTCGAGTCCGGCTTCCTTCGGCAACTGGATCCGGTGACGCTGGTCGGCGGCGTCAGCGCGGGCGAGCGCCTGACGCAACTGGAGGCGCGTTCCGCCGAGTTCATGGATCTGACCAAAGCCATGGTGGGGTTCGCGCGGCAGGCCGCCGACGAGGACCTTTCCCGGTATTTCGAGATCTTTCGACGCGACGGCGAACTAGCCGCGGCCCGTTGGGCGAAGGAACGCGTCGGCAAATAAACCTCTGCCGTCGCCGTTTCCTCGGGCTGACGGCCGCGCTGGCCGCGGCGCTGGGATGGATGGAGCTGGGCGGTCCTGTTCGCCGGCAACGGCGCAGCCAAGGGCGGCAACCTTTCGAGTGCGATCGACCCGTTGTTGCATCGGGCGCTAGGTCGTTGAGACTTGGGCGGGGAACCTAAGCCCTAAAACAAAACGGGCGTCCGTGGTAACGGATGCCCGCGGCGAAAAATTTCGCGTGGCTCCTCGACTTTACCGACGGCGGAACGGGTAGAGCAACTGCGCCCAGTAACCCTTGGGCACCGGATGGCCTTCGATGCCGTAGCCGGCCGGCCACTTGTCTTTAGGTAGGTAATGTGTGCCAAAAAGCCGGTCGAAGAGCGGGAAGTGAATCGAAAAATTGACGTCGATGGCCTCCTTCTCGATGCCGTGGTGCCAATGGTGGAAGCGAGGTGTCACCAGCAACTGGTCGACGACGGGCAGACGCCAGCTGAGGTTCGCATGGATGAAGGTCGAATACAGGTAGACCAGCAGGATATAGACGTTCACCGCAGTCGGGGCGAACCCCAGAGCGAACATCGGGATGACCGTCAACGTGCGCAAGATGAGGATCTCAAGAAAGTGCATGCGCGCCCCGGCCATCCAGTCCATGTGCTGCGCCGAGTGGTGCACGGCGTGGAAGTTCCAAAGCCAAGGCACGCGGTGGAAGGCGCGGTGCACCCAATACTGGACGAAGTCGGTCAGGAACATGATCGCGACCAATTGGACCACGAAGGGGAGGCCGGCGACCCACTGCTGCAAAGAGACCAAGGCCGAGGCGGCTGCCACCCACTTCGCCGGGGCGAAGCTGACGAAGGCCAGCACCTGCACCATGAAACTGCTGACCAAGTAATAGAAGATATCCTCGCGCCATTCGTCGCGGAAGAGCGGCTGCTCCGCGCGAAGCGGACTGATACGCTCCATCGGGATGAAGATGAGGCCGGTGAACAGGACGTTGAGCGCGAACCAATCCAGTCCCAGGAAAAGGGGCGTCGGATCGGGGGTCAGCGCTGGCGAAGCAGAGCCGCCCAGCAGGGCGGCCAACAAAGCGGCGACGGCGCCGAGAGTGCCGAGCAATTTGGAGGCCCGGAGCGCGAGACTCAGCACCGAAGCAGCGAAGCCCAGCAGAAGAATGACGAGGACGCCCAGTTTGAACCAGTGATTAGCATGCAGGGCCGACAGTTCGGGCATCGCGAACTGGCCAGGCGCACGCATCGAGACCACCAAGGCCAGCCCAATCAGGCCGAGGGCGAGCCCGGCCACGCCGCTGATCCAGCCAGTGCCGAACGTCCGCAGCGGCGCCGGCGCTTCCAATTCATTGCGGAGTTTTTGGCGGGTGTCTTGGAGGCTCATCGTGGGGCGCTCCTATCCCTAACCTAACAACCCGCTGGAGCAAGCAGGTAGGGACCCGCGCGCGACGCCTCCCACCCAGCCGCTCGCCGGTCGGCCTATTTCCTCGGCCATCGGGCAACGGTCATGGCTTGGTCGAGGGATTGGACGACCAGGTCGGCGCATTCGAGGGCAGCCTTGAACGGGCTCTCCCCCTGGGGAAGCGGATCGCAGGCGAGATAACTGAACGACGCGGCATCCCGCCTGGACTGCAGGTCATTCAAGACCGCCGCCGCCTGGCGCTCGGGCGGGCTTTCGCCCAAGCCGGTCAGGCCTTGGAGACAGACACTTTGGCTGGCTTGGCGCAGCGCTTCGAGCCTCCGCGCCTGTTCCAGGTAATGCGTGAGGAGGCTCTCTTGGTCGGCCGAGGTGGCCGGCGGTACCGTTGGGCGGCTCAACCGGAGAAGTTCCGCCTGCACCCTCAGGCACTCCTCCTTGATACGGCGGCTTTGACCATAGGCTGCACGGGGTGTTTTACTATCTGTGCCGACCAGCCGACGCCGCTCGGTCTCGATTTTTCTCATAACCGCCAGAGCCGACCGATCGGTGAGCGCCTTCGCATCCTTCGGGGAAGCGGCTCCGGGCGGCGGGGCAGCGGGTTGTTGGAGCACCAAGATTCTCGGAACAGTGCCGTGGACGGGAAGTCCGTTTTTATCCACGGCCGGGACAATCGACTGGCCACAGCGCTGGATGACCACGATCGGCTCCCGTCGAAGGGAGCCGGGCCGCAGTCCGTCACCGAAGGGTGCTCTGATGAAGACCGGCGGCCGGCTGGGCACTTGGATGAGGATGGGCTTTTCCTCCGTCGCGACCAGGACGGACATGGACCATAGGAAAGCGAAAGCGGGCCGTAAGGTTTTCATGACACCAACCATGGTGCCGAAACCTTCGTTGGACTGAACCAGTTAGTGTTAGGCTTTTCATCCTACACCGAGTGCTATCCTGCCTCACCGCGATGACGCATGGTCGGGCCGGTGAACCTGGTGCTTAGCCGGCGGTACCCGAGCCTGACCAACGCACCGGGCACCCAACAAAAAGGGCGCCCGCAGGCGCCCTCATGAATTCCCCGTGTCAACGTGTCCCCTTGCCCACGTGACCCTCGCGGCGTCTCACGCCGCGCTCAGTAGCGGTAGTTGTCGGGCTTAAACGGACCGGCCTGCTTCACGCCGATGTAGGTGGCCTGGTCCTTGGAGAGGATCGTCAGTTTGGCGCCGAGCTTGCCGAGGTGGAGGCGGGCGACTTCTTCGTCGAGGTGCTTCGGCAGGACGACCACGCCGGGCTTGGCGGTGGCGCGCGTCTCCCAGAGGTGCAGCTGGGCGAGGACCTGATTGGTGAACGAGGTCGACATCACGTAGCTCGGGTGACCGGTGGCGCAGCCGAGGTTCACGAGGCGGCCTTCGGCGAGCATGTAGAGCTGGCGACCGTCCTTGAACGTGTAGCGGTCGACCTGCGGCTTGATGGTGTCCTTCTTGGCGCCCTTGTGGGCGTTGAGGCGGACGACCTGGATCTCGTTGTCGAAGTGACCGATGTTACAGACGATCGCCTGGTCCTTCATCTTGGTCAGGTGCTCGAGGGTGATGATGTCCTTGTTGCCCGTGGCCGTGACGTAGATGTCCGTCGTGCCGAGCGTATCCTCGACGGTTACCACGCGGAAGCCTTCCATCGCGGCCTGGAGCGCGCAGATCGGGTCGATCTCGGCAATCTGGACCGTGGCGCCAAGGCCGCGGAGGGACTGGGCCGAGCCCTTGCCGACGTCGCCGTAACCGATGACCAGGGCGACCTTGCCGGCGACCATGACGTCGGTGGCGCGCTTGATGCCGTCCACGAGGGATTCACGGCAACCGTAGAGGTTGTCGAACTTCGACTTGGTGGCGGTGTCGTTGACGTTGACGGTCGGGACGAGCAGGGAGCCTTCCTCGAGCATGCGGTAGAGGCGCTTGACGCCGGTGGTGGTCTCCTCGGAGACGCCCTTCCAGGACTTCACGACCTTGTGCCAGTGGCCGGGGCGCTGCTTGGCGACCTTCTTGAGCAGGTTCTTGATGATCTGCTCCTCCTCGGACTCGGACTTCGTGTCGACCCACTTGGAGCCGTTCTCGAGCTCGTAGCCCTTGTGGATGAGGAGGGTGGCGTCGCCGCCGTCGTCGACGATCAGCTCGGGGCCGTCGCCGTTGGGCCAGGTGAGCGCCTGCATGGTGCATTCCCAGTACTCGACGAGGTTCTCGCCCTTCCAGGCGAAGACCGGGATGCCGGCCTTGGCGATGGCCGCGGCGGCGTGGTCCTGCGTGGAGAAGATGTTGCAGGAGGCCCAGCGCACGTCGGCGCCGAGGTCGACGAGCGTCTCGATGAGGACGGCCGTCTGGATGGTCATGTGGAGCGAGCCCGCGATGCGGACGCCCTTGAGGGGCTTCTTCTTGCCGTACTTGGCGCGCAGGGCCATCAGGCCCGGCATCTCATGCTCGGCGACCTGGAGCTCCTTGCGGCCCCATTCGGCGAGGCCGAGGTCGGCCACTTTGAAATCGGTGAATTTTTTGGACATAGGTTGGATAAGGGGTTGGCGGTTGGGGGCGGGTCAGCGGACGTTGGCCTTGATCGCCTGGATGAAGGCAGGGAGCTTCGACGTGGTCTCCCACGGCAGGCCCTTCTTGCCGAAGTGCCCGTAGTGGGTGCTGGCGCGGTAGATCGGCCGGCGCAGGTCGAGCTGGCGGATAATCTCGGCGGGGTTGAAGAGGAAGGTCTTCTTCACCGCGGCGAGGATGACCTCGTCGGCCACGGCGCCCGTGCCGAAGGTATCGAGGTGGATGCTGGTCGGCTCGGGGTGGCCGATGGCGTAGGCGACCTGGAGTTCGCAGCGTTCGGCGGCGCCGGACGCGACGATGTGCTTGGCGACCCAGCGTGCCATGTAAGCCGCGGAGCGGTCGACCTTGGTCGGATCCTTGCCCGAGAAGGCGCCGCCACCGTGGCGACCCATGCCGCCGTAGGAGTCGACGATGATCTTACGGCCCGTCAGGCCGCAGTCGCCCTGCGGGCCGCCGACGACGAAGCGACCGGTCGGGTTGATGAGGTACTCGGTCTTCTTGCCGACGAGGGCCTTCGGGAGGACCTTGCGGATGACCTGCTCGATGCAGAACTTCTCGATCTGGCGATGGGAGACGTCGGCCGTATGCTGGGTCGAGATGACCACGTTCTCGATGGCGACGGGCAAGCCGTCCTCGTAACGCACGGCCACCTGGGACTTGCAGTCGGGGCGGATCCACTCGGTGCCCTTGGCGCCGGACTTGCGGATGCGGGCCAACTCGCGGTTGAGGCGGTGGGCGAACATCACCGGGGCCGGCATGAGCTCGGGGGTCTCGGTGGTCGCGAAGCCGAACATGATGCCCTGGTCGCCGGCGCCCATCTTGGCGTGCTTCTTGCCCTCGGCCTTGCGCTCGTCGACGCCCTGGGCGATGTCCGGCGACTGCTTGGTCAGGAGGTTGGTGATGAAGACCTTGTCGGCGTGGAAGACGTCGTCGTCGTTCACGTAGCCGATGTCGCGGATCGCGGCGCGGACGACTTCCTCGAAGTTGACCTTGGCCTTGGTCGTGAGCTCGCCGGCGATGACGACGTGGTCGCTCTTCACGAGGGTCTCGCAGGCGACGCGGGAGAAGCGGTCCTGGGCGAAGCACGCGTCGAGGACGGAATCCGAGATGCTGTCGGCGACCTTGTCGGGGTGGCCTTCGCCGACCGACTCGGAGGAGAAGGTGTAGGAAACGGGACGGGACATAAGGAACCCGATGCAAAGGAGAAACCCGGCCTTAGCAAGCAGGCATCAAAGTATCTGGATGGGAAGATGTGTCATTAGGACAACCTAGGTAGGGGCAGCACCGCGTGCTGCCCTAGGGCTAACCCGGCGTCTAGGGCAGCACCCGGTGCTGCCCCTACCCCTCGCGCCCAACAAAAAGGGCACCCCGAGAGGGCGCCCTGGTTCGTCGCTGGCCTCGGTTCTCAGCCGCCGATCGACTTCAGGGTGCCGAGGTACTCGATGAGCGAGGTGAACTCCTCGACGGTGAGGCCCGCGGCGAGACCGGCCGGCATCATCGACTGAGGTTGGTGGCGCTGATTACGGACATCGGCGCGCTTGATCTTGGAGACCTGGCCAGCGATGTTGCGCAGCGTGATCACGCCGTCGGCTTCGCCGGTGACGAAGCCCATCTGCTCGGAGTCGTCCTTCATCTGGATGACGACGGTCTGAAAGCCCTGGGCGACGACCTTATTCGGATCGAGGATCGAGTCGATGAGGTACTCGCGCGGGAACTTCGCACCGGAGGCGCCGAGGTACGGACCCTTCTGCTCCGCGGCGAGGTCCACGGCGTGGCAAGCCACGCAACCCTGCTGCGTGAAGAGCTTCTGGCCGAGCTTGACGTTGCCGCGGCCCTTGAGGGCGGCGGCGGTGACGACCTTGGCGTCGAGCTGGGCGATGGTCTTGCCCTTGCTGGCGGCGGCGAGCTTGCCCGCGGCGAGCGCGGCCTTGGCGGCGTTGATCTGGATGACGTTGTCGCCCTTCATGCCCTCCGCGAGCTGCTTGTCGAAGCCCGCGAGACCGAGGTCGGCGATGGCGTGGAAGAAGCCGATGTCGCGCGGGTTCTTCTCGACGTGGTCCCGGACGGCCTTCTTGTGCTGCTCCTTGGTGAGCGGGCTGCTGAGCACGTTCAGGAGGGCCTTCCAGAGGATGGTGGACGCGGCGTCCTCGGCCTTGTTGGCCATGGAGCGGAGCTTGTTCACCTGGTTGCCGCGCTCGGCCTCGTAGATGAAGTCGCTGATCGCTTGGGTGGCGGCGGCGGGCGCCTGGGCGTCCTTGGACCAGCCGGCGAGGACCTTCACGCGCGGCTCGAGGCCGGCGTCGCCTTCGATCTTCAGCAGGGCCTTGTAGCAGTCGAGGCGCTCCGACCACTTGCGGGAAGCCTGGAGGGAGGCGTCGACGAGCAGGGCCAGGTCGGCCGGCCGCAGGGTCTGCGTGGCCATCGCGAGGCGAATCGGGTCGACGCCCTCGAGCTTGAGCTCGGTGATCGCGATGCGGTTCTTGGCGAGCTGCTCGAGCATGGCCAGGCGGAGGGCGGCGGGGAGCTTGGCGTAGGCGGCCTCGATGGCGGCCTTGATGCGCGGGGTGGCTTCCCACTCGGCCGGGATGAAGTACGGGCCGCGGTCATCCGGACGGGTGCTCCACCAGTCCTTGTAGTTCCAGGGCTTCTCGACGTGGTAGAGGCGGGCGAGGGCGCCGATGGCACCGGCGCGCAGGGCGTCGTCGCCGGTCTTGGTCAGCTCGATGAGGCCGTCGACGGACTCGGCGGTGTGGATGAGCTGGAGGGCGCGCAGGGCGACGAAGCGCTGGGCGGGGTCCTTCGCGGCCTCGACGAGCGGCTTGGCGTTGGCGAGGCGCTCCAGGGCGTGGATCGCGGTGTGCGGCAGGCGGTAGTGCGCGCCTTCCTCGAGCTTGGCCTCGTCGGCCGGCCAAGTGGCGGCGGCGGCGGCGATGGCGCCGGCGGCGTCCTTCGCGCCGAGGCGCTGGAGGCCGATGGTGGCCTGCAGGCGGACGCGCGGGTTCGGGTCCTTAAGGCCGTCGAGGAACGGTTGCACCGGAACGCCCTTGGTCTCCGTGGTGCGGTCGGCCAGCGCGCGCAGGGCGAACTCGCGGACGGCGGCGTCCTTGGTCAGGCCGACGAGCCCGTCGGTCGAACCGGCGCCGAGCAGCTGCTTGTAGGTGAAGATCGCGGCGACGCGGTGGTAGAGGTGGGCCTGACCGGAGGCGGCGACGGCGAGCACGGACTGCGCGAGGCCGGTCTTCTTCAGGTCGATGATGCGGCGGGAGGCCTCGAGGCGCTGGACCGAGCTGTCGGAGGTGAGCAGCTTCACGAGGTCGGCGTCGGACGCCTTGGCGACGTCGACGTACTGGTTGGGCTTCACGCCCTCGGCGACGACCTGCTGGATCATGCCCTGCTGCTTGCCCTTGCCGAGGTAGCTGAAGCCGCCGGCGCGCCAGTCGGCGATGTAGAGGCGGGAGCTACCGTCGACGTCGATGTCCGTCGCGCGGGGCACCTTATGGAAGGTCTGCTGCTGGGCGATGAAGGTCGCCTCGAAGGGCTTGACGGGGTGGTTGTGGATCGTGCCCGTGGTCCAGTCGCAGGTGAAGAGCGTCTCGCCCCAGGCCTTGGGGAAACCGGGCTCGGAGAGGTAGAGGCCGCCGGTGCCGGACCCACCGCCGTAGTCGGCCAGCGGGCGGGAGGTCTCGTCGTCGAAATTCTTGTAGAGGCGCGGGTAGCCGGCGTCGGCCAGCGAGGTGAAGTGGTGGAAGCGCGTGTTCCAGCCCTTGCCGTCGTTGGTGTTGTCGCGGGAGAAGAGGTCGAGGGTCGGGGAGATCGCGACGTCGCAGATGTTGCGGGTCATCGCGGTGTAGACCTCGAGTTCGGAACCGTCCGGACGGACGCGCATCACGCCGCCGCCATAGAGGGTCACGCGCTTCTTGTCGCCCAGGCCGATGGCGCCGTCGTTGTCGCGGATGAGGCCCGCGCCGAAGTCGCCCACGGCGATGTAGAGCCAGCCGTCGATGCCCATGCGGCAACCGTTCGTGGTATGGTCGGCGCCGCGGGGGTGCTCGATACCGCCGCCGAGACCGTCGACCAGGAGCGTGCGCTCGGCATCATAGTCGGCCTTGCCGTCGCCGTCCTTGTCCTGGAACTTGGAGAGGAAGGGCGGGTGGACGAGGTAGAGGGAGCCGCCGACGAAGTGGCCGCCGCGCGGGCTCTCGACCTTCGTGTACTCGATCATGACGTCGGCCTTGCCGGCGCCCTTGGTGTCCCGGGCGAGGAGGATGCGGCCCATGCCCTTGATATGGCCGAGGGAGCCGTTCTTGTCGGACGAGATGTAGACGTCGCCGTTGGCGGCGGCCGACACGGCGGTCGGGTAGATTTCGGGCTCCTGGGCGGTGCCGACGAACTCGCGGATGGTGAAGCCTTCCGGGACCGCGTGGGCGGCGGCGGTCAGGAACAGGAGGCCAAGGGTGGAGCGGACCATGGGTATGCGGGGTGTGAAGGGGTAGATGTAGGGTTTCGGCCTTAAGTTCCAAGCGGGAACACCGATATTTCGCCCCTCGTAGCGGCTTGCCCCAGGGAAGCGGCGGCTTATCACCTCCTGAAGATGAGCGCCCCCGAGCCCGACCTCCTGTGCCCGCCCCGGGAGATCACCCGCGGGGAAGGACGGCTGGCCCTCACCACCCCTCGACGCCTGCCCGGCACCCTCGCTGAGGTCACGACCTGGCTCGAGGTCGGCGCCCCTGCTGGCTGGTCCGTGCGGCTCGATCCTCGGTGGGCCTCGGGAAACCATCGGCTGGTCATCTCGCCCACGGCGATTGACATCACCGCCGGGGACGCGACCGGCCTGCTTTACGCCCTGCAGACGCTCCGCCAACTCTGGACGGCGGATTCCTCGTCCCTGCCCTGCCTCACGCTGACCGACGGTCCGGCGCTGCCGGTGCGCGGCTTCATGCTCGACGTCTCGCGCGGCAAGGTGCCGACGATGGCGGAGTTGCTGCGCCTCGTCGAAGGCCTGCATGCGCTGCGCGCCAACCAGCTGCAGCTCTACGTCGAGCACACGTTCGCCTGGCCCGGCCACGAAGACGCCTGGCGCGACGCCTCCCCGTTGACGGCGGCGCAGATCCGGACGCTGGATGACGCCTGCGCGTCGGTCGGCATCGAACTGGTGCCCAACTTGAACACCTTCGGCCATATGGAGCGCTGGCTGCGCCACCCGCGCTACCGCGCGCTGGCCGAATGCCCCGAAGGCTGGATCCACCCTCTGACCGGTCAGTTCAAGGAGTTTCCCGGCACGCTCCGGCCCGACCAAGCCTCGCTCGATTTCGTCGATAGGTTGCTGGCGGACTACCTCCCGTGCTTCCGCAGCCGGCAGGTGAACATCGGGGGCGACGAGCCGTGGGAACTCGGCCAAGGCTTCAGCAAGGGGTCCGTCGCCGAACGCGGCAAGCACCGCGTCTACCTCGACCACCTCCGCAAGCTGTGCGCGCTGTCCACAGCCCGCGACCACACGCCGCAGTTCTGGGGCGACATCCTGCTCGAGGACCTGGCGCTGGCGCAGGAAGCGCCGGCCGACGCGGTGCCGGTGGTCTGGGGCTATGATGCCGGCCACCCGTTCGACGCCCAATGCGGACGCCTGCGCGAGTTGGCACGCACTTACCTCGTGGCCCCGGGCACGAGTACCTGGCAGAGCTTCACGGGCCGGCTCGACAACGCGTTGACGAACCAACGCGAGGCGATCACGGCCGCGGTGACGCAGGGCGCCCGTGGCGTCCTGCTGACGAGCTGGGGCGACAACGGCAACCACCAGCCGTGGCCGACGAACTGGCCGGCCATGGCCGCGGGGCTGACGCAGGCGTGGACGGGCGGACCCGCGGGCGACCTGGCGGCGGGCTGCGCCGCGCTCGGCGGCTTGACCGACGCCGACGGCCGGGCGGTCGCCGCGGCGCTTACTCACCTCGGCCACCTCGACGGCCAGATCGCCAAAGCCAACCGCAATAAAAGCCTCACCTGGGATTTCCTCACCGCGAAGCCGGAGGCGATGACGAAATTCACCGAGGGCGTCGCCGAGGAGGAGCTCCGTCGCTCCTGGACTTACCTGGAGGAGGCGGCACCCCTGCTCGCGGCGATCGCCACCGCCGACCTCCGGGAGGAACTGACCTTGGGCGCCGACCTCGCCCGCGCCGGCCTGCATCGCGCCGAGGGCAAGGCCCTTTCTCGCCGAGAGCGCGGCGCCTTGATCGAACGCTATCAGGCGGCCTGGCTCAAGCGGGCGCGACCCGGCGGGCTCGACGAGAGCGTCGCGGTTTTATTCGGGGAGCCGACCGGCTGATCCGTCGGGGGAACATCGGCGGGCAGACGGGGTTAACCATACTACCCGCATGCGAACCTCAACGCTCATGGCTGGACTGTTGCTCGGGGCGACCGCACCCGCGGCGACCCCAGGCGACGCCCTGTTCGCCGGGGAGGTGCCGGTCATCGGGCTGGTAATCCCGCCCGACGGACTGCAGAAGCTCGCCAAAGATGCCCGGACGTTCGTCGAATTCACCTTGCAGGAGCCCGGCCAGAAGGCGCTCGAGCATTGCTCCATCAAACTGAAGGGCACCCACGGTAGCTTCCGGCAGATCAACGACGCGCGGCCGGGCTTCTCCATCCGCACGGCCAAGACGACGGACCAAGCCTTCCATGGGCTCACCAAGTTCCAGCTGAACAACTGCGCCCAGGACGGGACGATGATCCATGAGCAGCTCGCCGGCGAGATCGCCCGGGCCGCCGGCGTGCCGGCCTCCCGCTGTACCCATGCTTACGTGTCGATGAACGGCAAGGTGCTCGGAGTCTACGTGGTCAAGGAAGGGTTCGACGCCGAGTTCCTGCGCCCGTTCTTCGCGGACACGCGCGGACACCTCTACGACGGCGGCCTGCACACCGACATCCACCCCGGGCTCGAACTCGACAAGGGCGACCCGAAGGACCAGGCACGCATCACCGAGTTCTCCCAGGCCCTGCGGGAGGGCGACCCGGCCAAGCGGCGCGACCGGCTGGGCCGCATCCTGGATATCGATGCCTACCTGCGGCATCTGGCGGTCGAGAACATCCTGGTCCACGGCGACGGCTACTCCTACCGCGCGAACAACTACCGGACCTACGAGGACCCGGCGACCGGCAAGTTCACCTTCATCCTCCACGGCATGGACAACGTCTTCGGGGTCGACTCCTGGGGCCAGAGTTCGCCGCGGGCCTACGTATTCGCGTCGCCGGTGGTCGCCCCGCTCTACCCGGGGGCGAGCGTGACCGCGGTGTCCCAAGCGCTGTGGGGCGACAAGCAGGACCTGGCCCTGCGCGAGCGATTCCGGCGCCAGGCCCGGGTCGTCTACGACCAGGCGATCAAAGGCCGCGACTGGCCCAAGCGCGCGGAAGAAATCACCGCCAACCTGAAGGCCCGGCTGCTCCCGCTCGATGCCCAGGAGGCCGGCCGGGCCGAACGGCGCGGGCTCGAGGGCGTGGCCCAGGTCCGGCGGCGGCTGGAGATCGTCCGCGCCCAATTCGAGGATGCGGCCAAACTCGGCGCACCGGGTGGGACCGTCGGCCTGGGTTCCTACCTCTGGAATTTCGCCACCGACCGCGGGGAGGTGCGAGAGACCAAGGTCGACGCCCGCGACTGCCTGCACCTCCGGAAGACCGCGCCCGGCGGGCAGGTCGACGCCCGCCTGCCGCTGGCGCTGGAGCCGGGTCGTTATCGGCTGACCGCGACCGTGCGGACCCGTGGGATCGCCGGCGGCTCCGGCTTCCGGCTGCGCTTGGGTGGCGAGGGTGACCGGAAAGACCTGCCGGCGCTCTCCGGTGACCGCGACTGGCAGGAGGCCGCTTTTGATTTCACCGTGGCCGGAGGCGATCCGGCGCTAGTGCTCGAGCTCCGAGCCGAAGCCGGCGAGGCTTGGGTCGACCGCGAGAAGCTCCGACTCACCCGCCTCCCGTGAGCCCGCGGCGCGGCGACGGACAGGTGAATAACTTAGGGCGAAACCCTGCCGATGGGGTTGACTAGACCAAGCCTGAAAACATCTTAGACCCACCCCGTGCACCGCTCCTCCGTGCCATCCCTTCATCCGCTTCCCGGGCTGCTCGCCGGGAGCCTGCTAGGGTGTCTGGCTTTCCTCGCGGCCGCCCACGCGCAGACGGCGCCGACCACCCCCGCGACGCCCCCCAAGCCGAAGGCTCCTGACCTCCCGAACGACGCGCTCTTCGCCGGCTTCGTCCCCAAACTCGAGCTGCTGATCTCGCCGGAGAACATCGACAAGCTGGCGAAGGATCCGCGCAACTTCGTGGAATGCTCCATCAAGGAGTACGGCGGCCTCACGCTCGAGAAGTGCTCGGTCAAGTTGAAGGGCTCGGCGGGCAGCTTCCGGCAGATCAACGACCCCCGGCCGGGCTTCTCGATCCGCACCGATAAGGTCAAGAAAGGCCAGGAGTTCCGCGGGGTCGGCAAGTTCCAGCTGAACAACTTCGCCCAGGACGGGACGATGCTGCACGAGCAGATCGCCGGGGAGATGGCGCGCAAGGCCTTCGTGCCGGCCTCGCGCTGCACCCACGCCTACCTGCTGATGAACGGCAAGGTGCTCGGCACCTACCTCCTGAAGGAGGGCTTCAACGACGAGTTCCTGAAGTACTTCTTCAAGGACACGCGCGGCCATCTCTACGACGGCGGCTTCGTCAGCGAGGTCAACCCGAACTCCGAGTGCGACCGCGGCAACCCCAACGACAAGACGCGCCTCCTCGAGCTCATCGGCGCGTGCAACGAGCCCAAGCCGGAGCTGCGCCTCCCCCGCCTGGACAAGGTCCTCGATATCGACGCCTACTTCCGCTACGTCTTCGTTGAGTCGGTGCTGACGCACTGGGACGGTTATTCCTTCAACCGGAACAACTACCGCTTCTACGAGGACCCGACGACCGGCAAGTTCCACTTCATCCTGCACGGCATGGACCAGACCTGGGGCGACACCCGCTGGTATGTCTTCCGGCAGCCGAACGCGATGGTGTCGAACGCCCTGTGGAGCGACAAGGCGATGCGCGAGCGCTTCCGCACCCAATGTTTCCTGGTCTGGGAAAAAGCCATCCGACCCGTGGACTGGCCGCGCCGGACCGAGCAGGTCGCGGCCGAGCTGAAGAGCAAGATCCGTTCCTTCGACAAGGCCGACGCCGCCGCGTTCGAGGGCCGCGGCCGCGACGCCGCCAACCAGATCCGCGCCCGACTCGACTCGGTGAAGGCGCAGATGGAGGACGCCCTCAAGCTGCGGACGCCCGGCGGCAAGATGTCGCTGGGCAAATACGCCTGGGGTCCCTCCTCGGACAAGGGCGACACCGTCGAAGCCGCCTACTCCGGCCGCGACTGCCTCGTCCTCAAGGTCGGCCCCAATGGCGGCGGCGACTTCCGGCTCCAGCTCGCCGTCTCGCCCGGCCGCTACCGGCTGGAGGGCAAGATCCAGTACAAGGGCGTCAAGGCCGGCGAAGGCGAGGCGAAGGGTGTCCGCCTGCGTAGTTCCGGCAGCTCGACCGACCCCAAGAACCCCGCCGCCGTGGGCGACGGCACCTGGAAGAGCTTCGCGCAAGAGTTCGCGGTCACCGACGGCGATCCGGTCCTGATCGCCGAGCTGCGGGGCACCGCCGGCGAAGCGTGGGTCGACCGCAGCTCCCTCACCCTCACCCGCTTGCCCTGACCCATGGACACCGCGGATCGCTTCGAATACAAGTTCCTCCTGACCCTCGACCAGCGGGCGGCCTTGCTCGCGAGCCTCGCCGGCGACCTCCGTCCGGACACCCAGGGAGGCTCCGACGGCCACTACCCGATCGTGAGCCTCTATTACGACTCCCCGGACCGTCGCTGCTACTGGGATAACTGGCGGGGGGTGCCTTCGCGCCGGAAACTCCGCGTGCGCGTCTACGGCTCCGAGGACGGCGCCATCGCCCCGACGAGCTTCATCGAGGTGAAGCACAAGGCCGACGGCCGCGGCGTGAAGCGTCGCGTGCAGACGACCCTCGCCCGCGCCCTCGGCCTGGCCGCCGGCGCAGAGGATCCGGGCCCGTGGAACCCTGCCGAGGTCGGCCGGCTCGTGACGCACGAGGATTTCCGGCCCGCCTGCGTGATGCGCTACGACCGCCACGCCTTCTTCCTGCATGAACCAGACCGGGCGCCGGCCGAGGCGCTGCGCGTGACCTTCGACCACGATGTGGCCGTGCGTTTCGACGACCTGAGGCCGACCACCGACGACCGGCGTTTCCGGCACCTGGTGCTCCCGCCCGCCACCTGCATCATGGAGGTCAAAGGCGCGGGCGCGGTGCCCTACGCCTTCGCGCAAAAACTCACCCAGCTGCGACTATCGCCTCGCAACTTCAGCAAGTACAGCGAGGGTGTCCGCCAGTTCGGACTCCCCGCCGTCGCCGCCTGACCC
>Ga0255111_1000207_pt1 | contig 18283 bp, 17 predicted proteins | sample Law_Yuk_RepA_8h_FD_188472 | JGI IMG/M metagenome (GOLD analysis project Ga0255111, IMG submission 188472) | Freshwater microbial communities from St. Lawrence River, New York, United States - Law_Yuk_RepA_8h | ecosystem: Environmental > Aquatic > Freshwater > River | place: USA: New York... | reverse complement strand
AATCAGGCTCTCGCTGAACGAGCTGTTAAGGCCGGCTATAAGGCCATTGCGGACCTTGAGCAGATCACATCCGACTACCGACCGACCAGTGAATTGATGCAGCTGTGTGCGAAGCCATACGGCAAGCCATACGTCGTTTCTCCCACGCTGTACACGATTCTTAGGAAGGCCCTTGAGCTTGCATCCATATCAAAAGGAGCCTTTGACCCCACCGTTGGTCCGTTTGTGCAGCTCTGGCGTGAGACGCGCAAGACTGGAAAGCTGCCAAGTCCCAAGGTGCTGGCTTACACCCGCGACAGCGTTGGTTACCAACACGTCGTCCTCGGGGATAACGATTCAAGTGTCACCCTTAAACGCCCGCGGATGCGGCTAGATCTTGGCGGGATTGCAAAGGGCTCGGGAATCGATGCCATTTCACAAGGTATCCGCCAGTTTGGTATCCGCTCCTACCTCATCGAAGCCGGAGGCGACATGTTCGCAAATGGCGTCAAATCAAATGGTGAAGCATGGAAGGTTCAGCTTGGCCGGCAGGTAGTTGACTTGATGGGAGCGCTCTCCATCAGTGGGGATGCCAGCCAGTACATCACGATTGGCAACCGCCGCTATAGCCACATCATCGACCCACGAACAGGTCTTGGTATGGAATCCCCCCGCCACGTTGCCGTCCGGTGCAGCCGCTCAGAGGATGCAGACTGCATCGCGACAGCCGCGTGTGTGCTCGGCCCCAAATCAGCGGGCATCCTCAATGGCTTGTCTCAGCGATCACAAATTGAATTCCTGGACAGAAGCGACATCCCCTAACTATGCAAAAATTCCCACTCGATATCAGTGTAACCACATCCAACAGCACGCCTGTCTGGCCCGGGCATCCAAGTGTTTGCATTACCCAGACCGCGACGCACGAAAATGGCGATGTGGCTGAAATCACACACATCAATATGGGCGCACATACGGCAACGCACCTTGATGCCCCCCGGCACTTTGTCCCCGGCGGTGGTCTCGTGGACACACTCGAGCTGTCCACACTCATCGGACCCTGTCACGTCCTCCACGTCACGTGCAAGGGCGTCCTTACTGCTGAATACTTTGCGGCGCAGGACCTCCCGGAAACGTGCACTCGGCTCCTCCTCAAAATCGATGACCACGCGGGCAGACTGTACCAACCGGCATTTTATGAAGACTACACAGGTATCGACCATGCAGCCGCAAGTTATCTGATCAACCGGGGACTCAAGCTTATCGGAATCGACTACCTTTCGATTGGCCCGTTTCACGCGGGAAATGTCGAGACACACCAGAAGCTCCTCGGCAACAATGTCATCATTGTTGAGGGGCTTGACCTCTCCCATGTGGATGCAGGTTCGTACGAGCTGATTTGCCTACCGATTCGGATTGCGTGTGATGGCGCACCGTGCCGCGCTGTCCTGATGCCGGCGACAAGCTAACGGGCTACTTCGCAGCGTTTCGCTCACAAATGAAAACGAGCCCCGGCATTGCCGGGGCTCACTTTTTCACGAAACGCGTTCCGATTATCGGTTTGCGTAGCGCTCCGCAACCTTGTCCCAGTTGACAACAGACCAGATTGCCGAAAGATAATCCGGGCGCTTGTTCTGATACTTCAAGTAGTACGCGTGCTCCCAAACATCGATGCCAAGGAGTGGCGTTCCCGCACAGCCTGCAACAGCAGTGCCCATTAAAGGAGAATCCTGATTAGCCGTGCTTGCAACGGAAAGCGTGCCATCCGCAGCCGAAATCAGCCAGGACCATCCGCTTCCAAAGCGCTTTACACCCGCTTCGGACATGGCAGCCTTGAGAGCATCCACCGAACCAAAAGCAGCATTGATAGCCGCGAGCAAATCACCGGATGGTTCCTTCGCTCCGCCAGGTGTCAAGACATCCCAGAAAAGATCATGGTTTGCATGTCCGCCGCCATTGTTGCGAACGGCTCCACGGATTGCATCAGGAACATTCGCAAGGTCTGCAATCAATGCATTGACCGAAAGCTCCGCGAGCTCAGGGCTGTCCTTGAGCGCAGTGTTCAAGTTGTTGACATAGGCCTGATGATGGCGGTCATGGTGGATTTCCATTGTAAGCGCATCGATGTGTGGCTCGAGTTCATCGAATGCGTAGGGCAACGGCGACAATGTATGGCTAGCCATTGGTTGTAACTCCTTATGTGTGTGAATCACACGTTCGCTTCAGTATACCTGCCAGTGTTTCGACATCCGGTAAATGAACGCACTGGCGACATTAGGTTAAACTCCCGGGTCGCGCCCGGCACGTAGCTCATGCAAATCCGATTCCTGATACGGTCGGTACGCATCCCCCACCTGGGCACGTTCGCACCAAGCTGCATCTGAAATCAAGCCACGCGCAAGGGCAATCCCCTCCGCATATCCACTTTCACAGTACTCAGCGGCACCAGCAGGCTCCAGAAAATTTCCTGCGACAATACGCGGTAAGCTTGACGCCTGCCGCACCCACTCAGGCAACAATGTTGTCGTGCCAAAGTAGCCTCGCCGAGATTCACGCCAGCAAGAAATGTCCCAGACATCCACACCCGCAGCTTCGAGTGCTTTTAGGTAAACCGATAGCGATTCAGGCGTCACAGGCTCATCCGTTGCAGCGGGATCATCACTGTGAATACTAAACCGATAGACAATGGGAACTCGTTCACCCACTACGGCACGCACAGCCTTAATGACTTCCGTGGCGAACAGCGTCGAATCTCCCCACTTGTCCTCACGGCGATTTACATCGCGACGCCAAAACTGATGCAAAAGATAGCCATGTGCACCGTGTAGCTCAACAAAGTCGCAACCCGCTTCAATACTCCGGCGTGCACCATCGGCAAAGGCCTCGATGACAAGCTCGATTTCCTCGACCGTCATTTCACGCGCCGGATCAAAGCCATCCCGCTTCCATGCACTGGGACACCATGGTTGATGACCAAGCAGCGCATCATGACTTGCGGCACCACCGTGATAGAGCTGCGTCCCGAAGACAACACCTTCTGCATGCGCGGCATCCACGCAGCGCTTCCATCCATCGATATGGTCATCGGTGTGAATTGTCATCGCGTTTGCCCACCCAAACCCCGATGCATGGACTGCAGCCGCGGCACCAATAATCGATCCAACACCGCCCTTTGCACGGGCACGGTACCACTCCACAATCCAGTCATTAAGACGGCCATCGGGTTCTGCTGTCGCAAGGGTCATCGGACCCATGAATGTGCTGTTCTTCGCCCGAAGATCACCGCGCCCAAAGTCAAACGCTTGCCAAAGAGGTTCATGCATGGAAATACCTTACCCCATAGATTTCGCTTAACCGAGAGGAACGATGACAAGCGCACCGCAGCCGATGCGTGTAAACACATGAACTTTACTTAATCCGATAATGTTAACGGTGATGCTATGTTTAGATTGTTGATAGATGCGTCACTTGATATAACTTTGCGTTGATATGGAAACAGAAAACCCACGGGCCCCACGTTTAGAGGACATCGCCCAGAGGGTTGGAATCAGCCGCTCCGAAGTAAGCCGCGTGCTGAACAACCGCGTACGGCCAGGGCGCTGCGTCTCCATCGAACGCCAAGCACAAATCCGCGCAGTCGCGAGAGAGCTTGGTTACTCCCCGCATCCAGGTGCACAAAACCTTGCTCGTGGCAAAACTGATTTGGTTGCGTTGACGATGCTGATTGACAGTGGCGATGGTCTTCCTCCGCACTATCAGGAAATCATCACCGCAGTGACATCTGTGTTTCGAGGACACGGGATGAATCTCATTTTGTCTCAGTCAGAGCCGAGTTCTCAGCTGTCCAGTGTCGAAAAACTAGCGAGGTCCCGCCAAACGGATGGCGTTATCGTTACCGACATGATGATCGATGATGAACGTCCGGCGTTGCTTTCGCGCTACGGTCTGCCTTATGTCATCCGAGGGACTGCGCCAACCTATGGGATGCCAGCGATTGGACTGGACAATGTCGCTCTTGGCCGGATGGCAATCGACCATCTGGTAAGCCATGGTCACCGCCGCATTCTATTTCACAACATCGGCCGGAACATGATGGCCGGCAATGGCCGGTACGCTGGCTACCTGGAAGCGATAACAACACACGGTATCGATGCGGATGCGGAATACGAGGACAGCATTTACCTCGAGAGTCAGGTTTTTAACTATGCGATGCAGAGGTGGACAGAACCCAATCCACCCACAGCGGTCTACGCCGCAGATGAGATGGCGGCTTCCGCATTTCTCCGCGCCTTCAGTGAGCTTGGCCTACGCGTTCCCCTTGATGTTTCCCTCATGTGTAGCCTCAATGCGAAATACATGCATCAAGTACTCCCAAGTATTACGAAAATCACAACGCAACAACAGGCAACCGCTCTGGAGGCCGCGCGCAAGCTCCTCAAAATCATCTCAGGTAAACCCGCGAGAATGGAGCAGACATACCTACAGCCGGCACTTGTGGATGGACTGTCAGTAGCGCCACCCGCAGGCTAAACACCTAACCCGTGCTCTGCATCGCCGCTGCGATTCCGGTGATTGACAGTAATAAGGCCTCACGGACATCCAAGTCATCCGGGTTGTTGGCCGCTTCATTCATTAGGTGAACCTGCAGCAAAGACAGCGGACGGACAAGCGGATTTCGCAACGCCACCGTCGCACGAACCACGGGAGCATGGACCATTAAGTCGTGATCCTGACCCGTGATCTTTTGGAGCCAGGCCACGGTGCGCGCATGTTCTCCCGCGATGCGTGCATGAAACGCTTTCCCGAGCGAAGCTGGGACACATCGGGCGGCGTACTGTGCTGCCGTGTCGAGCTGGGCACGCGTCAGCTCGAGCTGCGCATTATCAACCACCGCTTTGAAGAACAAGTAATGCTTGTACATTTCCTGAAACTCAGCCAGCACAGCTGGATTTGCATCCACCAGTGCCTCGATAGCCGCACCAAAGCCAAACCATCCAGGAACCGTGTACCGTGCTTGAATCCACGCAAAGACCCAAGGAATAGCCCGGAGGTCATCCACAGATCCAATCTGTGCGCCAGAGCGTGAAACGGGGCGACTTGCAATCGGTAGTTTCGAAATGTGGGCAATTGGCGTCGCTTGTGTAAAAAACGACCAAAATTCCGGGTCCTCGTGGACCATTGCGCGATAAACACGCCGGCTTTCATCAGCGAGCAGGCCCATCAGGTCCTTCCACTTTTGTGTTTCATCTACCTGAAACTGCGGGACCATCGCCGTTAGACACGCTGACACAATCTGCTCAAGGTGACGGTGTGCAATTGGGGCAAGCCCGTAGCGGAAGCTGACGACCTCGCCCTGCTCTGTAAAGCGGATCCTGCCAGCAAACGACCCCTTCGGCTGGCTGGCAATCGCCTTGTTCGCACGTCCACCACCGCGCCCTACCGTGCCGCCTCGCCCGTGGAACAACCGCATCCCAACGCCATGCTTGCGACACGTATCAGCGAGACGCGCTTGCGTATCCTGCAGAGCCCAGTTTGCTGCGACAAATCCACCATCCTTGCTCGAGTCCGAATACCCAAGCATGATCTCCTGGAAGTTGCCCATTACATCTAGATGACGGCGGTATTCTTCGACCGCAAACAGCTCATCCAGAAGAACGGATGACCGCTGCAAATCATCGATGGTTTCAAACAACGGCACGATGTCGAGGTCTTCATCGACGCCGCATTCCTTCGCAAGTACCAGCGGCTCCAGAATGTCGCTAACACCGTGGGTCATGGAGACAATCGAGCAGCGAATCGTCTTCTTCGACAGCTCACGGTGCGCACGCCGAACGGTTTTATAGACATCGAGGACTTCCTGCGTCTTTTCCGTCAGGGTCACGTGGGCGCCAACGAGCGGACGCGGATTGGAAAGTTCCCTCCGCAGCACATCGACTTTTTCTGCATCCGAGAGCTTTGCATACGCATCTGCGGATGTCAGGACACCAGCGACATACAGCAGTTCACCGATGGCTACTTCGTGGACATCCGAGTGCTGTCGGATATCGAGGGCTGCCAGATGGAATCCAAACGTTTTCGCTTGTTGCCACAGGCTTGCGAGCGGCCCAGATGAAACCAGCACCCCTGCATTTGCGGCTATGAGCGACTCACGAAGGAGCCGCAGATCGTCAACAAATGCATCATCGGACTTGTATTCCCACGGATGCGTCGTATGGCTTCCGGGATTCCCGGAGAAGGATTCCAGCTGCTCGAGGCCTGCCGTTAAACGCGCCTCAATCAGGTAGAGCTTCATCACAAATGGCTCTGCGCGGTGCTGCCGGATGACATCATCAGGGAGATTTAAGACTTCCAAATCACGCTTGATGGAAACAGCAAGCGGACTGTCTGCCATGAGCCGCTTATCACTTACGGTCAGCTGAACACGGACATCATGTATACGTTGGATGTACGCATTTAGAATCGTCCGGCGGTGCTCGAGAAGTGTCCACCATGTAACTCGGGCGGTTACATTGGGGTTGCCATCGCGGTCACCACCCACCCAAGACCGGAACTTTACTACGGATGGAACATCAAAGGTGCGCCCAGGGAACGCATCGGACAACGCCTGTTCCAGGTCAGACTGAAGCCAAGCGACAACATCCAAGATACTACGGTCAAAGAAATACAGAACATTCCGAGCTTCTTCTGGCACTGTGATTGGAGCCAGTCGGATTTCATCGGTTTCCCAAAGCTCCGTCAGTGCCCGTGTCAGGCTGGCTTCTGCACGCTCGGTAATACTGCCAAGTGGTTCCGTCAGCGGCACCGAGTCGGCGCCAGCTGCGTGATCACACAAACACTCGGCCACACGCAGGAGTTTGTCCAGAACTGCGCGCCGTCGTGCTTCCGTCGGGTGCGCGGTCAGCGTGGGACCAATGTCGAGATTGCAAATCAATGCAAAAATCTCATCTGGCCCAAGACCGCTGTCCTTAAGGCGCATCACCGCTTCGCGGATGGACTCTGGCCGAGAAACACCCGGTATGCAACGTGCCCGGTTTACGCGGATGATTTCCTTTTGCTCAGCGGTGTTGATGAGCTGAAAGAATGCTGTCAGCGCGCGTAAAAGTCGTCCCGCAAAAACAGGATCGGTTAGGCGCGGTGCGGCACTCAAAATCGTCGATGGCGTGGCGTTTGGATCAAGCGATGCTGCCAGCGCATGGCGCATAGCATCGACTAAATCGGTACCCTCCTGCTGTTCAAGAACCTGACCGAAAACACGGTCAAGCCACTCAATATCGCGTACAAGAGGTTGGGGCAGCGCAGACGACGTAGCATCCAGTCCAGCAAAAGCACTCACACAAGCATTCTAGCACGCAGCCACCTCCGAGCACGGTGCTAGAATAGGACTAATGACTGCTACGAGGGACTGGCTAAGGAAGAGAACGCCGTCGATAGACCAGACAGTTACATCCCTCCCGTTTCGCATCGCAAGTATAAATGACCTCACCGCTAGCGGCTACGCGCAACGTGTCCTGGATGCTGGCAACGACCACTTCGTTGCAATCAGTAATGAGGTGTGTGACATCACCTACGATAGCAATCGCTACACGCTTTTAGCCGGCCTTTATGGACCGAGCGGCCGCCAGGTCCAGCGGTACGCAAATGTGTGTTACACCGCTGGCTCGCGCACAGTGGCAGAATCCGTATGCACAACCATCAGTGTTCTTCGTTCTCAACAGCTCGCCCGTCTTCGTCAGCCTGTCCGACTCGCCTGGGATACCGATACAGCATCGATTTGGATTACGGAAGAAAAGTCCCGTGTCCCCGATGTGGTTGGTGAAACACGAACTACAAATGTCACTTATTTTGATGTGACATCACAAAAAGACCCAAACGAATTTGCACGTGTCATTGCCCATGAATGGGGTCACCTTGCGCTACAGGCAGCACGCGGGTTTACCGCTCCTGAACCGGACAGTGCGGGACATGTCGGTGAAGCGCTAGGCCTTCAGTGGCTTGCTAGCACTGGCATCAAGGGAAACATCACTCCCGTCCTACCCTCGCCTGGCTTTGTCGCAGCAAGCAGAAATCGCTTTGACAAAGCACTCAGCGCCGCTCCGCCAGGTTCAGCTGGATTTGTCAAGCGTAGTGCGCAAGGGATGTACGCCTACATCGGTGCGATTCTTCATGTGGCGAATACATATGGGGATGCTTTTCTTGGTCGCGTCTTCCAAGCAGTGGATGCGGACTCAACGGATGCCTTTCTGACAGCATGGGCATTTGTCCTAACAGAAGATGGTGTGATTCGCTTCCACGGCACTGCCTGGGTGCCACTCGAAGCCGGTGTTTATCAGGCAAGTCACGCATTAAACCTAGCGAGCGTAAAGGGTCCGGCTGGAATCACATGCGATAGCCGTCACCGGCTTACAGTTCGCAGATCTGGCTGGTACCAGCTGACTGCGCCGCAGCGGGATGACTTGATTCTTCGCAGAAAGGGGCGATAGCAATGCCTCAAAGTGAATGGAAGGGCGAGTGCCTGTCGCCCGCAAAGCTTAACATCACATTGGATGTCTCCCAACCCGACGCGACAGGGTTTCATCCGCTTGACTCAATTGTCGTTCGGCTAAACCTCTCGGACGAAATGGCCTTCACCGTTAGACCCGGTACACGCGGAGTGCGCCTCGTCCTCAAGGATAAGCGGCCGAATGCAATCGCACATCCGCCCATTCCACGGGATGAACGAAACCTTGTTGTCCGCGCCGCGCAGCGGTTGCTGGACCTAAAACCTGAATTCGATGCCACCCTCTGGGTAACGCTCATCAAAAACATCCCAAGTGAAGCCGGGCTCGGCGCCGGCAGCAGTAATGCAGCGATGACAATCAAGATGTTCGGAGATTACCTCGGGATTTCGATGGATGACCAACAGAAAATCGCTGCTGAAATCGGCTCCGATGTCGCCCTCTTTTTGTACGACACGCCAATCAGAATGCAGCACTACGGAGAAGTGATCACGCCTATCTCGCTCAGCGGAACACTGGAGGGGGTTGTGATTCGACCCTTAACCGGGATGTCGACGCCGCTGGCGTACCGGACATTGGATGCCAATACATCTCGTGTTCCCGGGACCACAACTGCAGCTATCGCCGCCGGAGGTGCGCTCACTCCAGACTGTCTTTCAAATGATTTTGAATACGCTGTACGACAGGTAAACCCGGATGTCGACCAGCTGTTTACAAAACTTACAGGGCTTGGGGCGCTGCGCGTTCAGCTCTGTGGAAGCGGTTCCGCTGTCTTCGCTTTAACAGAATCCCGCGCGGATTCGGTCCGCATCGTCAAAGCACTCAGTGGAGCTGTACCTTACATGAAACTGGTCTCAACACAATGACATCAACGGCTGCTATTCTCCTCGCCGGAGGGCGCATCAAATCAAAGGACCGCGCTGAGTGGCAAAGTTTACTGCCATCGGGTTCTGACAATCGCGTGATGGTCGACATCGGTGGTAAACCGATGTACCGCTACGTCATCGATGCCATCCGCGGGGCGGATATCCAGCTGGTGATTGCCGGGGATGTCCCATTCGATGGAAAACACATACGCGTCGCCGGCGGGGACTCGCTCGTCGACACGCTTCTAAACGGAATCGCCGCCCTCCCCCCCGCTGTTTCGCAGGTTCTTGTCCTGACGGCCGATATTCCGTTTCTGACATCCGCGGGTATCGATGCAATCCTACAAAGTGCTCCAAACGCTGATTTTGTCTACACAATCATCCCGATGGACACCTGCCGGTCCGCATTCCCGGATGCCAAACGTACATCCCTCAAAACTGCGGATGGCGAGTTCACTGGCGGAAACATCGTTCTCATAAACCCGGAGTTTGTGCGCAATAACGAGGCTGTCATTCGCGAATCCTTTGAGCGCCGTAAAGATGTCCTTGCGCTCGGGAAGCTCCTTGGCCCGGATGTCATTTTCCGTCTTCTCTTGTCGCGGTTGTTTCCAGCGTTGTTACCCATCGATGCCTTGGAACGCGCCGTTTCACGCCTTGTTGGGAATGCCACAGTTAAGGCGCTGGTTGTCAACGATGCCGCCGTTGGGACAGATATCGACTCGGCATCCGATGTCGCCATGGCGCGTAAAGTGCTGGGAAAGTAGACTACCGACGTGGCTAAAGGCAAACTCTACGTCCTTTCAGGACCATCCGGCGTTGGCAAAGACACCGTTCTTGCAGCTCTCAGTAACATCGACACGGACTTCGCAATCTGCATCACCGCAACGACTCGCGGGATGCGCACGGGAGAAGTCGAAGGCAGCCCATACACGTTTCTGACGCGAACCGACTTCGAAGACAGAATAGCCGCTGGAGACTTTCTCGAGTTTGCGGAGGTAAACGGTGGCAACCTCTACGGGACTCCAAAGTCTTGGGTGGACCAAACACTCGCAGCTGGAACAGATGCCATCCTCAAAATCGATGTTCAAGGTGGAAAGTCCATTCGCTCGCTGGTCCCCAATGCAATCCTCGTGTTTTTGGCTCCACCGTCCCTGGATGAGCTGGAAGCAAGACTGCGAAGCCGCGGAACCGAAACCGAAGACGCGATTCAGGTCCGCCTCGAAGATGCCCGAACAGAAATTGCAGCATCAACGGGATACGACTACATCGTAGTCAACGATGACATCGCAACCGCAGCAGACCGCTTGCGATGCATTTTGGTGGCTGAGAGGTGCCGTCGATGAACGGATTGAAGATTGCCATCGCGACCGGCCCAAGTGGCTTTGTCACGGTGAATTCGATTTTGGAAGCATCCAGAGCATCGGGTACGACGCGGCTGGACTGGCTGGAGCTTGGCCTTGCGGCTGCGGAAGCGGATGAATCTCTCCACGATGTTGGTGTTGGTGGGATGCCAGATGCGCTTGGCCGGATGTCGCTGGATGCAGCCATTATGGATGGCCCGACGCATCGCGCAGGCGCCGTCGCGGGGCTCCTCGGCTTCCGAAGCCCTATCGCGGTCGCCCGACGTGTCATGGATTACACACCGCATGTGATGTTAGTTGGCGAGGGAGCGAAGCGCTTTGCCGAAGCACAAGGCTTCACCGATGAAGGTGCTCTCCTCACAGACTATTCGCGTGAGCGCTACGAAGCGTTTCTCCGTGGGGAAGTTGACCTCGAAGCGACAGGCGATCAGCACATCGATGGCGGTGACACCGTCGGCGCAATCGTGATGGACACCGAAAACCAGCTTGCCTGCGGGACATCCACGAGTGGACTCGCCTTCAAAATGCCTGGCCGCGTCGGTGACTCTCCCATTATCGGCGGTGGCCTGTATGTCGAACAAGGCATCGGGAGCGCTGTCTGCCTCGGGATGGGTGAGCAAATGATGCAGGTTGGGATGGCGATGCGCACGGTGATGAAGCTGGCGCACGGGCTGTCCCCTCAAGCGGCGGCTGAAGCGGCGATGCGGGACATGATTCGCCTGCGCCCAAGCTGCCTTGGGACGACCTGCCTTGTGATTGCGTTGAATCAAGCCGGTGATGCAGGCGGAGCGCGGACGAAAGCACATCCCGACTTCCATTACTGGCAGGCAACACAAAGTGGGGTCATAAAGATTGAGGCTCCCGTGATGGGCGATTAGGCGCAAAACGTGACAACTGGCCGCTACGTAGATGTCATTGTTCAGGTAGAGGTTCCAAACCTCCGCCAGCCGTTTACGTATGCGGTTCCCGACCGCCTCGATGAGCCTAATCCGCTGCAAAGTGGAGATTGTGTCGTTGTTCCATTTGGCCGTCAGGTGATGCTTGGCTATGTCGTTCAGCGCCGGGATGCGCTGCCGGATGGAGTGGCTGAAAAGGCTGTCCGGGATGTTCTTGAGCGCGTTGTTGGTGATGGTGCAAATGTTCCCGATTCGGTGATGCGAACCGCGCGCTGGGTGGCGCGTGAGTATGTTGCGGACCTCGCGATGTCGATCCGGACGGCTATTCCGCAGCTGCAAAGTGCGCGCATCGAACAGTATTACCTCTGGACAGGACGTCGGTCCGTTGAATCGCTGGCAGCGAATCAGCAAGATTTCGCAAGCTTCCTCAGCAGGGCAAAAACGCCGCAGACACTAAAAGATGCCTCGGATGTATTGCAAGTGACCGTAGATCGCGCATCGGTTAATGCCCTCATCCGAATCGGTGCGATTGAGCGGAACTACCAAATCCTTCCTCCAAAAGTCACTGCACGTTCGGTGATATGCGTTACGCTTGCTGTCACCCCGGATGTCGCTTTTGCAGAGGCTGAACGACGCCGACGACGGGCTAAGCAGCAAGCTTCTGCACTGGACATGCTTGCTGGTTTGCCGGCACATACGCCGGTTTCCATTGTGGATGCCTTGGAAGTCTATGGAATCGCCCGCGCCATCTGGAAACGCCTTGAGACTGATTTACTGGTTGAGATTGCGGCAACGCCAGTGGACAGAATCCCGCTTGTCTTGACGTCGGCGGGGAAACGCCCCGATGTACTTTCAGCAGATCAGATTCATGCCCTCGCGGTCATCGGGGATGAAAGTCTCTCGACCACACAAAAGCCAATCCTTCTACATGGCGTCACGGGGTCAGGCAAAACAGAGGTCTACCTCGCGACCATCGAAAAAACGCTTGCTGCTGGTAGAACAGCGCTCGTGCTGGTGCCGGAGATTGCCCTAACGGCGCAGCTGATGGGTGTTTTCCGAGGGCGCTTGGGTAACCGGGTTGCGGTGCTGCACAGTGCCCTCTCGGATGGCGAACGTCGTGATGAGTGGCACCGTATTGGAGCTGGCAAAGCCGATGTCGTTGTTGGTGCACGGAGTGCAATCTTTGCCCCGCTCAGCAATATTGGCTGCATTATCGTAGATGAGGAGCATGAAGGATCTTACAAACAGGAATCCGGGGCTCCGCGGTATCAGGCCCGTGATGTTGCACTGGCTCGGGCGCGCTCAACAAATGCAGCCGTGATTCTTGGGTCTGCAACGCCAAATGTTGAATCCTATTTCAAGGCGACATCTGGTGATTACACACTTGCTGAAATGACGGTTCGACCAGCCGGCCGCCCGATGCCTTATGTAGAAATCATTGATCAAAGAATCAAGTCGGGCGCGACTGGCCTCCAAATGTTTTCGCCTTCACTCCTGGATGCCATCAGTGAGTCCCTTGGCGCAGGACATCAGGCAATCGTCTTCCTGAATCGACGTGGCTTTGCAAAGTATCTCCTCTGCCGGGAGTGTGGTCACGTTCCGATGTGTCCCAACTGCGCCGTTTCGCTGACGTTGCACCATGGTGCGGAAACCTTGCTCTGTCACCACTGTGCCTATACTCTGCGCACGCCAGACACTTGCCCAAGCTGCACAGGTAAACGGATTCTCTCTTACGGCATCGGTACAGAGCGAATTGAGGCTGAACTCAAGGGACTTTTTCCAAACGCGCGGCTGCTTCGGATGGACCGTGACACAGTGGGCAACAAAGATGCTCTTCCGGCGATGATTGAGCAGTTCAGATCCCGTGAAGCGGACATTCTGATTGGCACCCAAATGGTTGCAAAAGGGCTGGACTTCCCGGGTGTGACCTGTGTCGGTGTCGTGGCTGCGGATACATCACTGCACGTACCAGACTTCCGTGCATCCGAGCGGACCTTTCAGCTGCTTGCGCAGGTGTCCGGACGTGCGGGTCGCGGGGATGTTCCTGGCCGGGTGATGATTCAGACGTTCAATCCTGATCACGTCGCGATACAGGCAGCGGCGCAGCATGACTACGGTGCGTTTTACGGTGCCGAAATCGAGAACAGACGTGAGCTGAACTACCCTCCGTTTTCCCGACTTTGCAATGTCATCGCAAATCACGAGGATGCAAACACGGCTTCAGGCGCAGCGGCCGAGATTGCTACACGCCTTCGTTTACATCGCGGGCTGACGGTGCTAGGGCCAGCTCCCTGCCCACTGTCCCGCGTACGCAACAAGCATCGATTTCATGTGCTCATCAAAGGCCCACTGGATGACACACTCAGGCAGCTCGTGCGACGGGAGCTCGCGGCGATGCCAAGCGACTTGAGGTCAATGTTGATGGTCGATATCGACCCGCAGAGTGTTGTGTAATTTGTTCCTGTAGAAAACTCTTTCTGGGGGTTAGTCTGTGTCGGAGCCAAAGACCAATTGGAATGACTCGGGCCAGCGCCGTGGCTTTCCTGTGAGTTTATCGATACAGACCCCTTTGGTGGATCCCGTGGCGATGCGTTTATTTCGGTTTTGGCATTCAACGGTGTATGTGAATGTCACGCTCGCACCCGTGGATGATTCACAGACGCATGTGATGGACAGCTCATCGGTGAAGAATGCCGGGCTTAGGTATTTGATGGTTGCATCCGCGATGACGATTTGAATGCCAGCACGCTGTATCTCCGGAAATGGAAGTCCGGCATCCTGAAGCAACGCGCAGCGTGCAACTTCGAAGTACTGCAGATAAATCGCGTTGTTGACGTGCCCGAAGCTGTCCAGCTCGTACGAGCGTACAGAAAGTTTAATTGTTGTCATCATAAATAAAAAGCACCACTCCAACCGTGTTGAAGTGGTGCATTTCTTTCACATGGAATGCTTACTTAGAAAAGTGATCCGTATTTAGCTGAATAAACGACTTCCACTTCTCAGGAACTTCATCTTCCATGAAAATGGCATCGACCGGGCACTCAGGTTCGCACAATCCGCAGTCAATACACTCATCAGGATTGATGAAGAGCTGTGTGTCATCATCACCGCCCTGAATACAGTCCACGGGGCAGACGGACACGCAAGAGCGGTCTTTGACTCCTATGCAGGGCTCCGCAATCACAAAAGGCATCTGGATCTCCACCTGCAGGGTCGATGATTTACTGAATCATTGTCCAGTTCCGTACCCCTGCCGTGCCAAAATTATAACGATGGAGGAAGTGATTAGCAACCTGAGAATCATTCTCATTTATTTCAAACACATGATGTACATTCCCATTTGTAACGGGTAGACTGGTATCTAACTACATTCAAAGTGCATCGTTGCCATGCGTGCCGGTGTGCGTTGTCTAACAAGGAAAACTTTTATGTCGTTCGTTGGCAAACCAGCCCCGGATTTTACCGCTCCTGCATTCTTCCCAGGAGACACTGCTGCATCTGATGTCAAGTCACTTTCCCTTACCGACTACCGCGGAAAGTGGGTTGTTTTCTTCTGGTATCCTCTCGATTTCACCTTTATCTGCCCAACGGAGATCCTTGCGCTGTCCGATCGCTTGGATGAGTTTGAAGAGCTCGGTGCAGTCGTTATCGGTGCATCGACCGACTCCGTATACTCTCACCGTGCATGGGTACGTACTCCACGTACTGACAATGGTATTGAGGGCACTGCATACCCAATCATCGCTGACATGACCCAGCAAATCGCAGCAGATTACGGCGTCCTCATTGATGGTGAAGGCATCGCGCTTCGCGGCTTGTTCATCATCGACCCAGATGGCGTTGTCAAGCACTCCACCATCAATGCGTTGAATGTCGGCCGTAATGTGGATGAAGTCATCCGTACGCTGCAGGCACTGCAGAGCGGTGGACTGTGTGCAGCCAACTGGAAGCCAGGTGCAAAGCACCTTTCCCCTGGTAGCTAATCATGCCACTTCGCCGTGGCGCTGAGCTTCCATCGCTTGCAGGCGCAACCGAATGGATAAACGGTGAAACAACGCGGGAGAGCCTTCTTGGCTCTCCTTGCCTCATTCACTTCTGGTCCCTTTCCTGCTACATCTGCAAGAACAACCTGCCGGCACTGGCAGCGTGGAAGACTAAGTATGGTCCTCTGGGACTCAAAGTCATCGCGGTGCACATGCCACGCTCTGAAGACGAAACCAACGTCGAGTTAGTAAAACAGAGCATGCTCGAGCATGGAATCACTGAGAGCTGTGCGATTGACAATATGCATGATGTCAAAGATGCCTTTTTAAACGAGGCGGGCTTTGTACCTCATTACTATGTGTTTAACGCAGATGGCATCTTAGAGAGTCGTGCAGCGGGTGATGCGGGTGTTGCGTCCATCGATGCGGCGCTGGTCAAGCTGTTTCCAGCCTAACATCGCTTAAACATTTACGGGAGGTATTCGGGCACTTAAGTCCAATACCTCCCGTAGTGCATTTTGAGGAGAATTTTGATCACCTATGGACCACTTTTCTGGAAAAACATCCGATGAACGGCTTCTAGCCACACCAACCGCCGCCGAAGCATCCTTTATACACAGCGATCCGTGGCGTGTGCTTAGAATTCAGAGTGAGTTCGTCCGCGGGTTGGATGCGCTTGCAGACCTTGGTCCGGCGGTGACGCTTTTTGGGAGTGCACGAACGCGTGTTGGCGATCCATATTATGCGGCAGCTGTCGACACAGCCCGTCTTCTTGGGAAGCAGGGCTATGCGATTGTTACGGGTGGAGGTCCTGGCATCATGCAAGCGGCCAATGAAGGTGCAAAGCTTGCGGCGGTCAAGAGCATTGGACTCAACATTGAGCTTCCGTTTGAGCAGCACTTGAATCCGTACTGCGATGTGTCCGTCGACTTTCGTTACTTCTTCGTCCGCAAGGTCATGTTGGTAAAGGTCGCGAGTGCGTTTGTCATCTTCCCAGGTGGTTACGGAACCCTTGATGAGCTGATGGAAGCCTTGACACTTGTCCAAACGGGTAAGATTTCAAACTTCCCGATTATTCTGTATGGCTCGGACTACTGGAGTGGTTTGGTCAAGTGGCTAAAGGACACTGTCCTCCCGGATGGCAAAATAAGTGCATCCGACATTGACCTCCTTCGCATTGTGGACACTCCGGAAGATGTTGTCAATATTGTTAAGGCAACAACATCACGGGGTACAGATCACGACCATCAGATTGATATTGAGCTGGCAAGCCTTGCCGATGTTGCAAAAGCTTATGCTCCTCCGCCATTTGCAGAGCAATAGAGGCGATCAGATCACAGAAAAAAACGCCCTGATGCGCAAGCATCGGGGCGTTTTACATTTCCAAGCAGGCTTAGTCGATGAACTGAACACCCTCACCTACAACGACACGGCCAAGGATGCAAGCCTTCTCTCCACTGGCATTGAGCTCGCTGACAAGACTCTCCGCCTTGGATGCAGGGACAACTACAACCATCCCGATGCCCATGTTGAATGTCCGCATCATGTCATCCAAAGGTACATTCCCAGCATCCTGAATCAAGTTGAACAGCGCTGGAATGGTCCATGCGCTGCGGCTGATTTCAGCCGCAGTTCCTTCCGGGAGCGAGCGGGGAATGTTGTCCACAAACCCACCGCCGGTGATGTGGGCCATTGCCCGGATTTCATGCGATACAAGTCTCGGTAGAAGCGCATTTGCATAGCATCGGTGAGGAGCAAGAAGCGCATCTCCGACGGTCGTGCCCAAGGACTCCACAAACGTATCTACGCCGAAGCCTGCCACTTCAAACAAGACTTTGCGGGCCAGGGAATAGCCATTGGTGTGGAGACCATCCGATGCCAGACCAATCAAAACATCCCCTACCTCAACCGTAGAGCCATCAATGATTGCGCCACGGTCAACGATGCCCACGATGCAGCCAGCGAGGTCATATTCGCCTGCTTGATACATCCCCGGCATTTCCGCTGTTTCACCGCCGATGAGAACACATCCGCTCGAGCGGCATCCCTCAGCGAGTCCCTTGACGACATCGGCGGCGACAGACGGTTCCAGCTTGCCCGTAGCGAAGTAGTCAAGAAAGACCATTGGGCGCGCGCCTTGCACAAGGATGTCATTGATGCAGTGCCAAACGAGATCACGTCCGATCGTGTCATGCTTATCCATCATGAATGCGACCTTCAGCTTGGTACCGACGCCATCCATGCTACTAACAAGGACAGGATCGTTACCCAGCTGTCCCGCAAGTGAGAACATCCCTCCAAATGAACCTACATCCGCCACTACATTTGCATTAAATGTCGAACGGATATGCTTTTTCATTTGGCGAACCGCCTCAGTTCCAGCATCGATATCGACGCCAGAATCAGCATATGTGGTTGTCTTTAGTTCATCGGACATGGGGAATCCCTCCTGCCAAACTGTCAAATAAAAACCCACCGTGCGCAGTGGGTTGAAAGGGTGAACATCGGGGCGAGAGGATTCCAACCTCCGACCTCGGCGACCCGAATGCAGCGCTCTAACAAGCTGAACTACATCCCGGCTATCCCGCCCACTCCACCTGCGTGGAGCGTTACCGCGCGATATTATCACGTGGCAAAGATGCAAGCAAAGCCTATCCCCCACATCATACTGACGATTGACGCAGGCGGAACGACTGTGCGCTTCCG
>Ga0255111_1000194_pt1 | contig 18768 bp, 20 predicted proteins | sample Law_Yuk_RepA_8h_FD_188472 | JGI IMG/M metagenome (GOLD analysis project Ga0255111, IMG submission 188472) | Freshwater microbial communities from St. Lawrence River, New York, United States - Law_Yuk_RepA_8h | ecosystem: Environmental > Aquatic > Freshwater > River | place: USA: New York... | reverse complement strand
TTCATAAACAATCGTTGTCGATCCGTTAATCAGTGGCGCATACACGATATAGGAGTGACCGACCACCCAGCCAATATCGGATGTGCAGAAGAAGACCTCACCAGGCTTGCAGTCAAAAATATGCCGCATCGAGGCTGCCAATGCGACACAGTAGCCACCCGTATCACGTTGCACGCCCTTGGGCTTGCCTGTGGTGCCCGAGGTATAAAGGATATAAGACGGATCAGTGGCTAACATCGGCTCGCAGGCAATGGTCTTACCCAGGTGCTGCGCTCGTAGGGAGGCGTAATCCACATCTCGGCCCTCCACAGTGGTCATGGCACAGAGCCCACGGTTGATTAAGAGAACCCTGGCAGGCGGCTTCTGGGCGAGGCGGCAAGCCTCATCAACGAGGTGCTTATAAGGAATCTCTTTTCCATTACGCATTCCTGCATCAGCAGAAATCATGACGGTGGGCTGGGCATCATCAATTCGGGCGGCCAGTGAGGGTGCAGCAAACCCGCCAAAGACCACTGAGTGAATTGCGCCGATGCGAGCACAGGCCAGCATTGCGAAGACTGCTTCCGCTACCATCGGCATATAGACCAGAACACGGTCCCCGCGTTTGACACCGAGTGATTGCAGGATCGAGGCCATGCACTGTACTTCCGCATGCAGGGCCTTATAGCTGTAAATTCGCTCTTCCTTGGTCTCGGTCGAGATGTAGACCAAGGCGTTTTGATCACCCCGCGTGTCGAGGTGCCGATCGATTGCGTTATGGCAGAGATTCGTTGTTCCGCCAACATACCAACGAGCAAACGGCGGATTGGAAAAATCAAGAATCTGGTCTGGTCTTTTAAACCAGTCAATAGTGTCTGCCTGCTCGGCCCAGAAGCGCTCTTTGTCTTGCATTGAACGTGTATGGAATGCGGCTACGGTTGTGCTCATGACAGATCTCCTTCAGCCCTTTTGTTGGTTACGGCAACACAAGCACTCGGGCGCGGGTGAATGCTTGGTTCAGTCATTCTCGGTTAGTACGCTGGCCGGTACGTGGACCTGGCCCTCCATCAAGACACGCGCACTGCGGCTCATGAGTACTTTCTTAACGACCCACTGCTGATTGGTGCACGCGGCTTGGGCACCAACTCGCAGTGTTCCCGAGGGGTGGCCGAATCGAACGGCCTCGCGCTGGCCACCGCCAGCGGCGCTATTCACGAGTGTGCCGGGGATGGCCGCAGCGGTGCCAATTGCAACGGAGGCCGTTCCCATCATGGCATGGTGTAACTTGCCCATCGACAGCGCCCGTACTAATAGGTCACACTCCGAGGCCCTCACAGTTTTCCCACTCGAGGCGATGTAGTCCTTTGGGGCCGCGACGAACGCGAGCTTTGGGGTGTGTTGTCGGGTTGCGGCCTGTCCAAGTTCACTAATGAGCCCCATGCGAAGCGCGCCGTGTGCGCGAATGATTTCAAATCGGGCCAAGGCCTCCGGATCATTATTGATCTGGTCTTGCAACTCAGTCCCCTGGTATCCAATATCTTCAGCCCGCATAAAGATGGTTGGGATACCTGCATTGATCATGGTGACCTGCAATGGACCAAAGCCTGGCACCGAGAGCGTATCAACGAGGTTGCCCGTGGGGAACATGGCGCCTGCAGCGCCCTCTTCTTCTGCAGCGGGGTCCATAAATTCGAGGGCAACCTCGGCGGCGGGGAAGGTTACGCCATCGAGCTCAAACCCCCCCGTCTCTTGGACCTCACGATTAGTGATTGGAACATGGGCGATGATGGTCTTACGAATATTGGCCTGCCAGATTCTGATAACTGCAACCCCGTTATCAGGAATTCGTGAGATATCGACAAGCCTTTGTCGAATCGCAAACGGGCCTACCGCTGCGGAGAGGTTTCCACAATTACCACTCCAGTCGACAAAGGGCTTATCGATCGACACCTGACCAAATAGATAGTCAACATCGTGATCGGGCCGCGTACTTTTGGCGAGAATAACTGCCTTACTTGTGCTCGACGAACCATTACCCATACCGTCAATCTGTTTTCCGTAGGGATCTGGGCTTCCAATCATGCGCAGCAACAGCGCATCCCTGACGGGCCCCGGTACCTGCGCAGCAGGTGGGAGATCATCTCGAAGAAAAAATACACCCTTACTTGTTCCTCCCCGCATATAGGTCGCTGGAATTCTGATTTGGGCAGGGTGCATAGTGTTAGGCTGCCTTTGCTTCAAGAAAATCCTGGGCGAAGCGTTGTAGTACACCGCCCGCCTCGTAGATCGAGACCTCCTCTGCGGTGTCGAGTCTACAGACCACCGCAACCCGCTCCTCGCGACCATCTTGTCGTCGAATAATTAACGTGAGGGCCGCACGCGGGGTTCGGGTTCCCACCACATCGTAGACCTCTGTGCCGTTAAGTTGGAGAGAAAGCCGCGTGGTGCCCGGCTGGAACTCGAGTGGTAGAACCCCCATCCCGACGAGGTTCGTGCGATGGATACGCTCAAAGCCCTCGGCCACAATCGCCTCGACGCCCGCTAGACGAACACCTTTTGCAGCCCAGTCTCGCGAGGAGCCTTGTCCGTAGTCGGCTCCCGCAATGATGATGAGCGGTTGTTTACGATTCATGTAGGTTTCAATCGCCTCCCACATACGCATGATCTTGCCCTCGGGCTCAACGCGGGCAAGAGAGCCTTGTTTGACTTTACCGTTTTCGATCACCATTTCATTGATGAGTTTTGGATTGGCAAAGGTCGCACGCTGTGCGGTGAGGTGATCTCCCCTATGGGTCGCATAGGAATTAAAGTCCTCTTCGGGCAGACCCATCTTCGCGAGATATTCGCCTGCTGCACTGTCGAGCAAGATGGCGTTCGAGGGGGAGAGATGATCGGTCGTGATGTTGTCGGGCAAGATTGCTAACGGCCGCATACTGCGCAGGTGACGCTCGCCAGCAAGAGCGCCTTCCCAGTACGGCGGTCGTCGGATGTAGGTGCTCTGAGGGCGCCATGCATACAGCGGACTTACGGTTTCGCCGCAATCCGCCCGGGCCATAAACATCGGGTCATAGACTTTACGGAATTGCTCGGGCTTTACGCTGCGTGCAACCACCGAATCGATCTCCTCGTCGCTTGGCCAGAGATCGGCAAGCCGAATGGCATGGCCCTGAGCATCTTGGCCAAGACTATCTTTTTCGATATCAAAGCGAATGGTGCCGGCGATCGCATAGGCTACGACAAGTGGTGGCGAGGCTAGAAATGCTTGTTTCGCATAGGGGTGGATACGGCCGTCAAAGTTACGATTTCCCGAGAGCACAGCCGTCGCATAGAGATCACGATCGATAATTTCTTTCTGAATGCTTGGATCGAGTGCGCCGCTCATACCATTGCAGGTGGTGCAGGCAAAGGCGACAACGCCAAAGCCGAGCTGCTCGAGTTCAGTCAGAAGGCCCGCCTCCTCAAGGTAGAGTGCGACCGCTTTAGACCCAGGCGCCAGTGAGCTTTTTACCCAGGACTTACGGAGTAGTCCCAGCCGGTTGGCATTGCGGGCCAAGAGCCCCGCAGCAATCATGTTGCGCGGATTATTGGTATTCGTGCAGCTGGTGATCGCCGCAATAATCACCGCCCCATCGGGCATCTGGCCGGGTGTTGTATCGACATGGCCGGCAATGCCTTGGGCACGGAGATCGGTTGTCGCAACGCGCTTGTGGGGGTTGGACGGACCTGCGATATTGCGCACCACAGTGGAGAGATCGAAGTGCAGAACACGCTCGTACTGCGCGTTTTTTAGGCTATCTGCCCAGAGACCAGTCTGCCTCGCATAGGTTTCGACGAGTGCCACGAGGGACTCATCACGGCCTGTGAGTCGAAGGTATTTAATTGTCTGATCGTCGATATAAAACATCGCGGCCGTTGCCCCGAACTCGGGGGCCATATTCGAGATCGTTGCGCGATCACCCAAGGTGAGATGGGATGCGCCCTCGCCAGTGAACTCTAGGTAGGCCGATACAACCCGTTCTTGTCGCAGAAATTCGGTTAGCGCAAGCACGGTATCGGTAGCCGTAATTCCCGGGCCGGGTCTGCCAGTGAGCTCAACACCAACGATATCCGGAAGCCGCATGTAGGAGGCGCGCCCGAGCATGACACTCTCGGCCTCAAGGCCACCAACCCCGATTGCGATGACACCGAGTGCGTCAACCATTGGGGTGTGGCTGTCGGTACCGACAAGCGTATCCGGGTAGGCCACACCATCTTGCACTTGAATGACAGGCGACATTCGCTCGAGGTTGATCTGATGCAAGATGCCATTGCCTGGCGGAATCACATCGACATTTCGAAAGGCCTTTTTTGTCCAGTCAATGAAGTGGAAACGGTCCTCGTTTCGACGATCCTCAATCGCCCTATTTTTATTGAATGCGTCAGGGTCAAAGCCTCCGCACTCAACGGCCAGAGAATGATCGACGACCAGCTGGGTCGGTACCACGGGGTTCACCTGTGCGGGGTCTCCGCCTTTTTCTGCAATTGCATCGCGTAGGCCCGCCAGATCAACGAGTGCGGTCTGTCCAAGAATGTCATGGCAGACGACACGAGCCGGAAACCAGGGGAAGTCGAGATCACGTTTGCGATCAATAATCTGCTTGAGCGAGTCAGTGAGTGCCGACGGATCGCAGCGTCGCACCAGATTTTCTGCCAAGACTTTCGAGGTGTAGGGTAATTGGTCATAGGCGCCCGGTGTAATTGCATCGACTGCGGCCCTGGCGTCAAAAAATGAGTAGGGAGTTCCTTCTAGCGGCTTGCGATAGGCGGTATTCATTGGCCTACTTCCGCTGATCAATCGGAACAAACTTCTGGTCTTCTGGGCCGATGTAGTTGGCGCTCGGACGGATAATTTTCCCGTCGGAACGCTGCTCAATAATATGAGCCCCCCAGCCCGACGTGCGCGAGATCACAAAGAGGGGGGTAAACATTGCGGTGGGCACACCCATCATGTGATAGCTGACCGCGCTGAACCAATCGAGATTAGGAAACATCTTCTTAGCGTCCGCCATAACACTCTCAAGTCGTTCCGCGATTGCAAACATCTTCATATCGTTGGCGGATTTCGAGAGGTTTCTAGCAACTTCTTTAATGACTTTATTACGGGGGTCTGAGAGGGTGTAGACCGGGTGACCAAAGCCAATGACAACCTCTTTGTTCTCGATACGACGCCGGATATCAGCCTCGGCCTCGTCGGGGCTTGGGTAGCGCTTTTGAATTTCAAAGGCCATCTCATTAGCGCCCCCGTGTTTGGGGCCGCGCAGCGCGCCAATCGCACCGGCCATGCAGGAGTAGAAATCGGCACCGGTACCCGCAATCACCCGAGCGGCAAATGTGGACGCGTTAAATTCATGCTCAGCGTAGAGAATCAGTGAGGTATGCATCGCGCGCACCCAATCCTGTGGCGGCGTTTTGCCATGGAGTAGGTGTAGGAAGTGTCCACCGATGGTGTCGTCGTCCGTGTCGACATCGATCATTTTCCCGTTGTGGCTGTAGTGATACCAGTAGAGCAACATGGATCCGAGTGAGGCCATGAGGCGGTCGGCAATATCCCGTGCACCCGGGGGGTTGTGGTCATCTTTCTCGGGCAGATTACAGCCCAGTGCCGAAACTGCCGTGCGCATCACATCCATCGGGTGGGCGGAGGCGGGCAAGGTTTCTAGGGCGGTCATAACATTTGCAGGAATGCATCGCATGGCCCGCAGTTTGTTTTTATAGCCGTCTAACTCGGTTCGGTTGGGCAGGTGCCCGTGAATCAGGAGATAAGCGATTTCCTCAAACTCGCAGACATCGGCCAGGTCAAGAATGTCGTAGCCGCGATAGGCCAGGTCATTGCCTGTTCGGCCGACTGTACAGAGTGCTGTGTTACCAGCGGTAACGCCCGAAAGGGCTACAGATTTCTTTGGTTTTGGCGGGGTGTTGGTGTCGGAAGTCATAGTCTTGGAGGGTATCGTAGGAAGTTCTAGGTTGCGGTGTGATTCGGGAGTTATTTCTTTTGGAACAGGGCGTCGAGCTTGTTTTCGTAATCCCAGTAGCCAATTGAATCGTAGAGTTCTTTTCGGGTTTGCATGAGATGCAAGACATTATTCTGGGTGCCGTCTTTGCGAATCGCCTGGTAGACCGTTTCGGCTGCCTTATTCATTGCGCGAAATGCGGATAGGGGGTAGAGAACGATTGCAACGCCTGCGCCGCGCAGTTCGTCCACCGTGTAGAGGGGGGTATCACCAAATTCGGTAATGTTCGCGAGAATCGGAACCTTCACGGCTTTGGCAAATTGCTGGTACATCGAGAGCTCTGTCATGGCCTCTGGAAATATTGCATCAGCCCCTGCCTCGACGCAGGCGCAGGCCCGATCAATCGCGGCCTGGAGGCCCTCTACGGCAAGCGCGTCGGTTCGCGCCATGATGACAAAATCAGGATCTGTTTTTGCATCAGCAGCAGCTTTAACCCGGTCAACCATCTCGTCTTGGCTCACGATTGCTTTTCCTGGCCGGTGTCCGCATCGTTTCGCGCCCACCTGGTCTTCGATGTGCATCGCAGCTGCGCCAGACTTGATGAGTGATTTAGTTGTACGGGCAATGTTAAATGCAGAGGCACCGAACCCGGTATCGACATCGACCAGTAACGGGGTATCGCAGACATCGGTAATCCGCCGGACATCGGTGAGCACATCATCGAGGCCCGAGATCCCGAGATCGGGCAGTCCAAGCGAGCCCGCTGCAACGCCACCACCCGACAGGTAGAGCGCCCTGAATCCGGCCCGTTTAGCCAGTAGTGCATGGTTGGCGTTGATAGCGCCGATGACTTGAAGGGGCTGCTCTTGCGCCAAGGCCTCGCGAAAACGTCGGCCCGCGGATTGGACGGAGTGCGCCATACCTGTTTCTCCCTGATGAATGCCCAGCATTGTTTTAGAACGTTCTTTTTTGTGATGCTGCACCGAACAATACGCTGGATCTCCGCGGCTGAGAATGCGTGGTTTTGGCTCGAGCCTTCGTGATTTGCGAAGGCTCGGGAATCCCGTTAGAGTCGGGCGATGGCATGGGAAGCATTGACAACCGCAACGGTCTCGGTGGCATCTAGGAGGCGCACATGTTTAATCCAAGTAAGGATGAGGTCAGACAGTTCTTCTGTGAGGCTTGGGCAAAATCCCAAAGCGAGTCGGTGCTCTCGCCGATGGAGGTGATCGCGGTCGAGTGGATTCGGGAGCATCCCGAGTATCACGCCGATCTGATGAATCTGGAAGAAGCGCTCAGCAGAGACTATGGTGTCGACTCCGGCAAGAGCAATCCGTTTCTCCATCTCTCAATGCATCTATCGATCGAGGAGCAGATTTCAATTGATCAGCCGCCAGGAATACGGCAGGCGTTTGCGCGTCTTGCCCAGCGCATGGATAGCCGACATGCGGCCATGCACGAGGTAATGGAATGTCTGGGTGAGGTCTTATGGCGGGCTCAGCGTGATCAGCAGCCCATCGATGGTCAGGCGTATGTTGAACTCGTGATGAGGCGGCTCGCGTGACCAATCCGCAACGGGTTGATTTTGTAACCCTCAAACTCCTCTTGGCGGTCGCGCAGCTGGGATCAATTACGAAAGCGGCTGAGAGTCTACATCTCGCCCTTGGGGCTGCCAGCACCCGAATCCGGGATTTAGAGAGTCGTATGGGCGTAACGCTGCTTGCGCGTCATGCGCGGGGTGTGCGCTTCACGGAGGCCGGCAATACTGTGCTCCATCATGCCCGATCGATTGAACGGGAACTCGCCCAGATGGAGTTTGAGGTCGGGGATTTTGCATCCGGTATCAGTGGCCATGTCCGGGTCGTTGCGAATGCCAGTTCGATTGCAACCGTCTTGCCCACCGACCTCACAAAATTTCTGAAGGCCCATCCACGGGTGCGGATTGATCTTGTGGAGCACACCAGTCGGGAGATTCAACGCCTAGTTGCCGAGGGCGATGCAGAAATTGGAGTCTTTGCGGGTGGGTTATTGCGCGATGGGTTGGCGGTCGTGCCCTACCACGAAGATACCCTAGTCGCGATGGTGCCCAACCAGCTCAGTTGGAGAAAGGTTCGATCAATTTCTCTCGAGCAGCTTCTTTCAGAGGATCTTATCCTCCTCCAGGAGGGTGGTTCGATTCAGGAGTGGCTTGCGAATGCCGCCCGACAGTTTGGCATCCATCCCCGCATTCGCGTTCAGGTAAAAGGCTTTGATGCAATTTCGCAGTTGGTTGCAGCGGGTCTTGGCATCACGGTACTGCCCGAGATTGTTGCCAAGCGATTTGGAAAATTATTAGGGCTTAAAACCCTTTCAATCTCGGGTTCTGATTCGGCTCGGGCGCTGTCGATTTGTCATGGAGATCCCAAAAAACTCTCGCCCGCCGCACTCGATTTACTCGTTTTTTTTAAAAATAGACGGTCTTAATCGGGTGGAAAACTCTTACTGCGATAGTCGCAGAGATCTCGAATCGGACATTGCCAACATTCAGGTTTTCGCGCCTTGCAGATATAGCGTCCGTGAAGAATCAGCCAGTGGTGGGCCTGTCGTTTAAATTCTGCGGGCACAAGCCGCTCAAGGCGTTTCTCAACCTCACTAACGGTTTTTCCATGGGCGAGCCCAGTGCGATTCGAGACCCGAAAGATATGGGTATCGACGGCAATCGTTTCCCATCCAAATGCAGTGTTCAGAACCACATTGGCGGTCTTGCGGCCGACACCGGGCAAGGCCTCGAGTGCGTCACGATCTTCTGGCACCTCTCCCCCATGGTCGCGAATCAGAATCTCGCAGGTTGCAATGAGATGCTTAGCTTTTGTGCGGAAAAGACCAATCGTTCGGATATACGGCTCAACCCCAGCGACTCCGAGGCAGCAGAGGCCCTGTGGGGTGTTGGCGACAGCAAAGAGCTTGCGTGTTGCAGCATTCACCGAAATATCGGTCGCCTGTGCTGATAACAAGACGGCGGCAAGGAGTTCAAAAGGCGTTCGGTATTCCAGCTCGGTGGTGGGGTTGGGATTTAGCGCTTGGAGCCTGGAGAAAATCTGTTCTCTTACAAGCCGGTTCATTTGGCCCGCTCCGCCCCACGCTGTTGGGCCCGCGCTAGGATCGCCGTCAGCTGATCTGCCGGTGGTGAAGCGGGTGCAACCGAGGGTTTCTCGAGCCGGGCGGTACGCGCCATGAATTGTTGGCGTGCCCGATTCGCATCATGGGGTGACCAAGTGAGTGGCCCTGCAGGCATGGTCATCTCAATACAGTCGACAGGGCAGGGCGCAACACAGAGCTCGCAGCCCGTGCAATCCTCTGCGATCACCGTGTGCATGAACTTAAACCCACCGACGATTGCATCGACCGGGCAGGCGAGGAGACAAAGCTTGCAGCCGATACATCGATATTCATCGATAAGCGCTTGCTTTCTTGGGCCCTCGACTCCGTTCTGAGGGTTCAGCGGCGCATAGGGCAAGCCCGTGAGTTGGCTGAGCTGTCGGATTCCATCATCACCACCCGGGGGGCATTGATTAATGTGGGCCTCGCCACGAGCAATCGCATCTGCATAGGGCCTACAGGCAGGATAGCCACATCGGGTGCACTGCGTCTGCGGTAAAACCGCATCAATAGCGTCGGATGAAATCGCTAATTTTTGGGGCAACCTGCTCACGCCATCGTCGTCCGCTGAAAATTCCGTAGTGCCCTGCTCCGGGAACGACGTAATCCTGCTGCCGATTCTTTGGGATTCCCGTGCACAACTCGTGGGCGGCTTGGGTCTGGCCCGCACCGGAGATATCGTCGAGCTCGCCTTCTACGGTAAAGAGTGCGGTCTTGGTGATGTCTTGCGGGCGGACAGGCTTGCCGCGTATGAACCATTTGCCGTTTGGGAGCGCGTGCTCTTGGAATACCACCCGGATCGTATCGAGATAGAACTCTCCGGCGAGATCGAGCACCGCGTTGTATTCGTCGTAGAAGACGCGATGATTTTCAGCACTTTCGTCATCGCCACGAATAAGCTGAAGGTAATAGTCGTAGTGAGAGGTGAGGTGACGATTGGGATTCATTGCCACGAACCCTGCGTGTTGCAAAAAGCCGGGATAGACTTTTCGGAGGTAGCCGGGATACCTGTGTGGAACGGTGTAAATCACATGGTTTTCAAACCAATGCAATGGCTTCTCCGTTGCGAGATCGTTGACCGACGTTGGGCTTTTTCTGGCGTCGATTGGCCCGCCCATCATGATGATGGATCTCGGTGCGATGGGGTTGTTCTCGGAGGCCATTAATGCAACCGCAGCGAGAACCGGCACTGTGGGCTGGCAGACCGACATGACATGAAGGTCTGGGCTTAGGGTGACAATAAACTCTTTGATGTAATCGACATAGTCATCGAGGCCAAACGCGCCATCCGTGAGGGGTACCATTCGGGCGTCAATCCAGTCGGTGATATAGACCTCATGATTGGGCAGCATCGTGCGTACGGTATCTCGCAAGAGTGTCGCGTGATGGCCCGACATTGGGGCCACCAGCAGCAATTTCGGATCGCGAGGCCTCTTCATACCCTGGGGAAACTGACGCTCGAAGTGGATGAGCCTGCAGAATGGTTTAGCAACAATGACCCGCTCAAGCACCGGGATCTCCTCGCCTGCGACCGTTGTGTGAGCGATCTCAAAGTCGGGCTTGTGATAGTCCTTCCCAATGCGATGCACGAGGTCAAGCGTAGCCGCTACTCTCTTTGAAAATGGCGTGTAAGACAGTGGGCTATAGGGATTGGTGTACGCCTGGGCGGATACGCCTGCGAGCCGGCTAAGTGGATGCAAAATCGAGCGTTGTAATTCGTGGAGCTGATAGAGCACGTGGCGTTCCCCCTGCGTCGTATCTTACCAGTAGTTTTCTACTGCAATCTGCCCTGGGCGCGACTGACGACTTGTTTGAAACCCTTTTGTTTTCAAAAGCTTGCGTGTGTCGTCTACCATCTCTGGGTTGCCGCACAACATAATCCTCGAATTGTCCAAGTCAAACACTGTTTTCGCCGCTCGCTCAAGCGCGCCCGATGTAATGAGTTGTGTAATGCGCTCCGATAAAACTCCTGGGAGTTTCTCTCGGGTGATGACCGGAATATAAATTAGCTTGTTAGCGAACTCGCCAAATAAGGGGTGCATTGGCAGTGCATCGATGGTATCGCGATAGGCGAGTTCATCTGACTGGCGCACACTATGAACGAGAATAATCTTCTGGTACTCGGACCAGACACTGGGTTCTCCAAGGATCGAGAGAAACGGCGCGATGCCGGTCCCGGTGGAAAGGAGCCAGAGATCTCGGGCGGCGCTAAAACGATCGAGTGTGAGAAACCCATGGTTTTGTTTCTCAATAAGAATGCGATCACCAACCCTGAGTCGCGAGAGCTCGCTCGTGAACTCCCCCTGGGGGACGACAATGGAGTAGAACTCTAGGAACTCGTCATAGGAGTTTGAGACCATGGAGTACGCCCGCCAGACGAGGCCTCCATCGGCCTTCTCTACGCCGAGTCGCGCAAACTGACCTGCGGTGAAACGGAAGGCCTTCGGCCGGGTGATACGAAATGAGAAGAGATGAGGCGTCCAGGACTTAATCCAGGTAATTGATTCGCGGGTCGTTTTTTCCGCTGACTGGGTCACCGTTCGAGGAGTCCGCGCTTATCTTTTACATCGACCCAATCATCTGCGTCTGGGAAGTGGGGCTCCATTCGGGTGATGGTTGGCCAGTGGGCACAGAGATCCGCATTGATCGCAATGAAATCCTTTTGGTCGTCGGGCACATCTTCCTCTGCATAGATGGCATTGACGGGGCACTCTGGAATGCACACGGCACAGTCGATGCATTCATCGGGGTCGATTACTAGAAAATTTGGGCCTTTGCGAAAGCAGTCAACCGGACAGACATCGACACAGTCCGTAAAGCGGCATTTGATGCAGGATTCGGTCACTACGTGGGTCATGGTCGTTAGAGTCTCGTGACGGATGGGGGCTAGGTTTTTGGTCGTTTCGGGCGAGGGCTAGTCAAAAAGCACTTTAGACGATAGGTTCTTGGCGCTACACTTGCGATTCTAGCGAACTTCACCCCCGAAGAGCCCTTGCGCCAACGAATAGGAATTAATTCCCATGTCCTCTAAACCGCCTTTGGGTAGCCTGGAGTCTGACGCTTCGCGGACTCGAATTTTATCGAGGATTCGGTCGGCCCAGGGCCGCCCCGATCAGGCCAAGCAGCGCGAAGAAGAGCTCAGCTATAACTACATTGCGCAAAAGCCACCGGGCCCTCAGCCTGAGGTAGACCCGGATTTAATGGCGCAGTTTGTCGCGCAGTCGGCACGTCTGCAGACCAGTATTGAGAAGGTCAAAACAATGGCGCAAGTCCCTGGCGCGGTGGCCGAGTACCTGCGCGGCAGGGGTCTGGGCTCCCGAGCGATTATCTGGAAATCATTTGCAAAACTAGGCTGGGACAAGGTGGGCCTTAATGTCGAGGCCCGTGCACCGGTGCGTGATGAGCCGGCACCTGATCTGGTGGGAATTACCGGGTGTTTCGTTGCAATTGCCGAGACCGGAACCCTCACGCTGCTGTCGGGACCGGAGACACCCGCCTCGATGGCCCTCCTGCCAGAGACGCATATCGCGATCGTCCCAAAATCGAGAATCGTTCGCCACATGGAGGATGCATTTGCGTTACTTCGTCACGAGCAGGGGGCGCCGCCGAGGGCTTTAAATTTCATTTCCGGGCCGTCTCGTACGGCGGATATCGAGCAGACGCTGGTCATCGGCGCCCATGGTCCCTATCGCGTCCATGTCATTTTAGTCACCTCCCTGTAAACCTCGACGACCCTTTTTAGACCGAAAGAGACGAATGGCAAAACCAAAGTTAGTAATTTCGCGGCGTATTTACAACCCTGTTCTGGCCTCGTTGGAAGAGTGCTTCGAAATCGTTGCGGATAATCAGCAGACTGACAAGGCGTGGTCGGTCCAAGAGATACAGTCCAAGGTTGCAACGGCGCAGTATCTGCTCTGTACCGTAGCCGATAAAATTGATGCTACGGTTATCGAATCAGCACCCCAGTTAAAGGTGATTGCAACCGGAGCGGTTGGGTTTAACAATATCGATGTTGCGGCCTGCAAGGCCCGTGGAATCCGGTTAACCAATACACCGGATGTCTTAACTCAGACCACCGCTGATTTTGCGTTTGCGCTCATGATGGCCACGGCCCGACGCATCTCTGAGTCTGAGCGTTATGCCCGTGCTGGGCAGTGGACAGGGTGGGCCTTCGATCAGTTTACGGGTGCCGATATCCATCATGCCACTCTTGGAATTATTGGAATGGGCCGCATTGGCAGCGCTATTGCAAGGCGGGCGTTTGGGTTTGATATGCGCGTGCTCTATCACAATCGTCAGCCAAGCCAAGAGGAGGGTGGTGCCCAGTGGGTGACCCGAGAGGCACTTCTGCAGGAGTCTGATTTCGTGATGCTGGTAGTGCCCTATAGCCAGGCCACACACCATCTCATCGGCGAACCGGAACTTGCATTAATGAAGCCAACCGCAACATTGATTAACATCGCCCGCGGCGGTGTGGTTGATGATCAGGCGTTGATTTCGGCCTTGAAGGCGAAGACCATTGCCGCGGCAGGCCTAGATGTCTTCGAGGGAGAACCGCGATTTGATTCCGCTTTTCTGGAGTTTGAGAATGTGGTGATTACGCCGCACATCGCGAGCTCGACCAAGGCAACCCGCGGCGCGATGATGCAGCTGGCAGCCGACAACTTGATTGCCCACGCCAGAGGGATGCCACTGATCACGCCCGTCGCCTAATCGGGACCGTTTTTGATACACTCCGGGTTCCTTGCCACACCCATAAGTTAGCAGGTGCTGACTTAATCATTCGCAGCCTATCGCGGGCTGCCACTGGGGTGGCATTACCCATAAGGAGATAGCGTGCGTCATTATGAGATAGTGTTTATTGTGCACCCCGATCAGAGCGAGCAGGTTCCAGCGATGATTGAGCGTTACAGCACAATCGTTACAGCAAAGGGTGGCAGAGTCCACCGCATGGAAGATTGGGGCCGTCGGCAATTGTCCTATCCCATTGCCAAGGTTGCCAAAGCCCATTACGTGCTGCTGAACATTGAGTGCGGCCAAGAAGAGATGGATGAACTGGACCACGCGTTTCGATTTAACGATGCAGTCTTGCGGCACCTCGTTGTAGCCATGAAAAAGGCGGAGACGGGTCCATCCCCCATGATCAAGGTAATTCAACGCGAAGAAGCTCGTAAAACGGCCTCTGAGATTCCGGTCGCAGCCTAGCATCTGGGGTCGGAACGGCTGCTGAATTTCTACTGAGAATCTCCGCGTGGCGAATCCCGCAAGGAACTCAGTAAGGCTGTCGGGAGCGCTGATTGAAAAAAAAGCAAAACGGTTCACCCCGGCAGGCATTCCAGTCATTGAGGGTTGCGTGGGCCATGAGTCCGATGTGATCGAGGCAGGCGCGAGGCGAAAGATTCAGTGTGAAGTCCGGTTGAAGGCGATTGGTGAGATTGCGGAGAGACTTGATTCGGTAGCGATTGGTACAGAACTTCACTTACAAGGATTTCTGGCCCCCGCGCGGCAGACCAGCAGACAGTTGATTTTTCACTTAACAAATTTTGAATTGGAGTAAAGAAAATGGCATTTAATAAAAAGTTTGACAAAAACAAGCGGCCTCGCCGTCCGACCCAGTCGGCCTTATTCAAGCGTAAACGTGTCTGCCGGTTTACCGCCGAGGGTGTCGAGCAGATCGATTACAAAGATATCGATACGCTACGAGATTTCGTTACCGAGACGGGGAAAATTATTCCCGCCCGTATCACCGGGACCAATGCACGGTATCAACGTCAGTTGACAACCGCAATCAAGCGCGCTCGTTTTCTTGCCTTGATCGCGTTCACCGATAACCATTAATCGCACCGAACCCAATTTAAGGATTGAATATGCAAGTGATTCTTCTTGAGAAAGTCGTCAACCTGGGGCAGCTTGGCGATGTCGTTCGCGTGAAAGACGGTTTTGCGCGCAATTTTCTGATTCCCCAGGGCATGGCTCGGCGTGCAACCGACACCGCAATTGCGGATTTCCAAGCCCGTCGCGCAGAACTCGAAAAAGTCCAGGCTGAGAAGCTGGCCCAGGCGCAGTCGATTGGCAGTCAGTTATCGGGCCTGGTCCTTGAAATCTCTCAGAAGGCCGGAGTCGATGGTCGACTCTTCGGGTCGGTTACAAACTTCGATATCGCGGAGGCTTTAAAGGCCAAAGGAATCTCGGTTGCAAAGGCGTGCGTGCGACTACCCGTTGGCCCATTGAAGACTGTTGGAGAGCATGCGGTACAGGTTGCGCCGCATACGGATGTTGTCTCTGACATTACGGTTCGTGTGATCGGTGAGACGGCCTAAGGGCGATGGATACCCAGGCGCTTGCGCTGCGGGTCCCCCCGCATTCGATTGAAGCTGAGGCCTCCGTTTTAGGGGGCCTTTTGCTTGATAACTCGGCCTGGGAGAAGATCGGCGATATGGTGCGGCCGAATGATTTTTATCGGGCCGACCATCGCGTCATTTTTGAGAGTATTGCCAAGCTGATTGATGGTGGCCGACCTGCAGACGTCGTCACCGTTTACGAGGTGCTGCAGAGTATCGGGCGTGCCGATGAGGTTGGTGGTGTCGCGTATCTCAACACCCTCGCCCATGAAACGCCCTCGGCAGCCAATATTCGGCGCTATGCGGAAATTGTTCGTGACCGATCGATTCTCCGATACCTCGTATCGGTGAGTGATCAGATCGCGACCCAGGCGCTCAATCCCGCAGGCAAAGAGACTCGTCAGATTCTCGATGAGGCCGAGAGTCAGATTTTTCAGATCGGCGAACAAGGTTCTCGATCCTCCGGTGGGTTTCAGGAGTTTCACGTGGTCCTGGCCAAGGTGGTCGAGCGCGTTGATGATCTCTATCACAACCCCAATCCGTCGGATGTAACCGGTGTACCCAGCGGCTTTGTTGATCTCGATCAGAAAACAGCAGGGATGCACTCCGGCGATCTGATTATTATCGCGGGCCGCCCTAGTATGGGAAAGACATCGCTAGCGCTGAATCTCGCCGAGTATGTAGCGATCACTGAGAAATTACCGGTTGCTGTTTTTAGCATGGAGATGGGCGCGGAGCAGCTTGCGATGCGTGTCCTGTGCTCGGTCGGTAAGCTGGATGCCCAGCGGGTGCGGACCGGCCGGCTCACTGAAGATGATTGGAATCGGTTATCGCAGGCGATGGGCCGAATGAAGGATGCCAATATTCATATCGATGAGACTCCGGCTCTAAACCCACTTGAATTACGCTCGCGGGCACGTCGTTTATCTCGACAGTACGGCAAGCTGGGTCTGATTGTGGTGGATTATCTCCAGCTCATGAGTGGCACGAGTGGCAATAGCGAAAACCGTACGACCGAGATTTCCGAAATTACCCGTTCTCTAAAAAGCTTGGCAAAAGAGTTGGGATGCCCAGTCATTGCGCTATCACAGTTAAATCGGACGGTTGAACAGCGAACCGATAAACGGCCTGTCATGAGCGACCTGCGAGAGAGCGGCAGTATTGAGCAGGATGCGGATTTGATTCTGTTCATTTATCGCGATGAGGTCTATCGCCCAGATACACCGGATAAGGGTGTGGCAGAGATAATTATCGCTAAGCAGCGAAATGGCCCGATTGGTACAGTCCGTCTAACCTTCCTGGGTCAATTTACTAAGTTTGAAAACTTTGCGCCGCCACCCTCGGCTGGCTATTCTTCGGAGTATTAACGATGCAATCTCTTCCAGCAGTTGAGCAACCCTCAGTGGCCATTTCGGGCTCAGGTGCCCGTTTCCCAGTTCGACGTGTTTATTGTGTTGGCCGCAACTATGCCGACCACGCGAAAGAGATGGGGTCATCGGGACGAGAGCCCCCTTTTTTCTTTTTTAAGCCTTCTGATGCACTCTTTAATGTGGCGGCAGGCACAACCCAGGAGTGGCCGTATCCCTCAATGACCCAGGACCTCCATCATGAGGTGGAGCTCGTGGTTGCGGTGGGTCGTGGAGGAAAAAACATCGCGGTATCCGATGCGGCCAAGCATATCTGGGGCTATGCCGTTGGCCTGGATATGACCCGTCGAGATTTGCAGGCGGCGATGAAAAAGGAAGCGAAGCCGTGGTGTATCGGCAAAGGGTTTGATCATGGGGCGCCCATTGGTCCACTTTTTCCGATTGAATCAATCGGTGAGATCACTGCTGGGCCAATTACTCTAAAGGTTAACGGAGAGGTTCGCCAACAAGGGGATATTGCTGATTTGATTTGGAGTATCAACGAAGTGATTGCACATGTCTCGAATGCCTGGGCGCTTCAAGCCGGTGATCTCATCTACACGGGTACACCCGCCGGGGTGGGTCCTGTTGCACGCGGCGATGTGATGACCGTCGAGGCGACACAGGTCGGTGGGTTCTCATTAAAGGTCGTCTAGCGGTTGTGATCCCCTAAGGAGTGGACGGATGCGCCAGAGTTCGGCCCCCCCTCTCGCTGCGCCAGCGGTTAGGCAACGCGCGATCATTGTCTCCGCAGTCGTGGTTACCCATGCGGCTGTTGTCGCGATGATATTGAGAGCTGAGGTCCGGGTTGATCAGCCGCCTCAGCCCCATGTGATTCGTCTTCAGATAGCAGCGTTTGCTGGCCCGCAAACACGTCAGCCCAGCCCACCACCGATGCGTCCCCCCTTGGCGGGCGCTCAGCAATCCCGGCCGCAGATGAAGCCGGCACAGTCACAGCCGGCACAGTCGCAGATGCAGGCAACCTCACCGACAACGCCGGTGACGCCAGCCGAGCCTGTTGGCCGGGCGGCGGCGCCATCAATCACGAATAACATTGCTGTTTCCGAAGATCGCCAGCCAACGATTGATGCGAGTTTTCGCGGAAATCAGCCTCCTGTCTATCCGGTCATCGCGCGTCGACGCGGCGAGCAAGGGACTGTTATCCTCCGGGTTTTGATTACGCCGGATGGCCGTGCGTCGGATGTGGAACTGGTTCGAGGCAGTGGTTCGGCTCATCTGGATCGCTCAGCAATTGAAACGATTCGACAGTGGCGGTTTGTTCCGGCGATCAAAGGGGGCAGACCGGCAGCGGCTTGGTACGAGTGGCGTTGGGAATTTCGTTTAGAGGGTTAAGTCGGATTGGCCCATCGTTTATGTACTAGCATGTTCACAGATGTTATGACCCGCACAGGAAAAAATGATGAATAACACTTCTCTGGGCCTTGCTCACATGTTGTCGAACGCAGACGCCGTGATCTGGCTCACTGCGATCGTATTACTCGTAATGTCGGTGATCTCCTGGACTCTGATTATTGCGAAAGGCCGTGCCACACAGAAATCCCGCAAGGCCTCGGCACATGCGGCGAGTCTTTTCTGGCAATCAAGTACGCTCGAGGCTGGATTGAGCCGGTTGCAGTCGGCAGAGCCGACACCGCTGCTTGCCTTACTCGCCGAGGCAGCAATCGATCTTCAGAATTCGGCGGGCCGGGGAGCGTCGGGTGAGCCAGCCTTAAGCCTTGATGATCAGTCTGCCGCTGAGGATCGTGTGACACGGCGTTTACGCAGTGCCTTGCAGACCGCAACGACAGGCCTTGAGTCTGGATTGGTAACGCTTGCTTCAATCGGTGCGACTGCGCCCTTTGTTGGGCTCTTCGGAACGGTATGGAGTATTTATCATGCACTCATCAGTATCTC
>Ga0255111_1000191_pt1 | contig 18966 bp, 16 predicted proteins | sample Law_Yuk_RepA_8h_FD_188472 | JGI IMG/M metagenome (GOLD analysis project Ga0255111, IMG submission 188472) | Freshwater microbial communities from St. Lawrence River, New York, United States - Law_Yuk_RepA_8h | ecosystem: Environmental > Aquatic > Freshwater > River | place: USA: New York... | reverse complement strand
TTACTGAATTGGTATCAATACTCAGAGCTAACGGTCGGAAGTCCCATCCAAAAACAAAGCTCTCACCATCGTCCGCGACCACTTTCAGTACTCGTCTTGGATGATAGCCTGCTTTGAACATTGACATGAAGCGGGGCAATCCCCGGATTGAGTCGGTACGTTTGTCCGTGATCATCCAACCAGATTCATCCGTGAAGCTACCCTGAATGCATCCTCGCAGGACGCGAGATCGAATATGGTCCCAAACAATCGCATCAAAGGCACCTGAAAGCTCATCTTTGGCTAATAGCACGATTACGCATGCAATCAGCACCATTCCGGTTAGTGAAATTAAATGGTACGAACCGGCCGTAATATAGAGCGAAAATGTGAATGCGCAGATTCCTATTATCATCGCCAAACCCTTGACGACATTTGCCAGCCAAAAGGCAAAATTAGCCCACTTCCACACAACTGTTTTCTGAAAAATCAGGCCATTCACGGCTGGATTATATCTGCCATAACCACGTACAGGACTCTGGTAATATATGGTCATGTATAGCACGATAGAAGGCAACTTGGTTGCAGGCGATGGTCGTATCGCAATCGTAGTCTCCCGATTCAACTCTTTTATAACCGAAAAGCTTCTTGAGGGTGCGCTAGACACGTGGCGCCGACACGGTGGTGACGATAGTGCAGTTACGGTCATCCGTGTGCCTGGTGCATGGGAAATACCGGTAGCAGTTCGTAAGATTGCGCACGCGGGCTCAGTAGATTCTGTCGTTGCACTTGGTTGTCTGATGCGCGGCGCTACGATGCACTATGACCAAATCGCATCCGAATGTGCCAAAGGCGTCACGCAAGTGATGCTTGAGACAGGTATCCACGTTTCGTTTGGAGTGATCGCCTGCGATACCCTTGAGCAAGCCATCGATCGTGCCGGAGCTAAGTCAGGTAACAAGGGTGCCGAAGCGATGTTGGCATCGATAGAGATGATTAATGTGCTGCGGCAAATTGCATAGACGCCTGTAAGTGGAGAGTCTGTCGAGATTCGGTTTTGGCGTATTCACAGCGATTTGTTTCGCGAGCCTGACAATGGCGAATCCGGTACAAATTCCGTCCTTTCCTGTGCCGCTGTGCGGGATTTCAACACGTTCCGACACATCGAATCAACTCGCTCTTCGCCAGTACTTATCGCACTTCAGCCGAACAGATTTGGATGAAACATCCCTCGAGCCTAGATTGGGTGTTGATGGTATACCTTGTATCCGCCCAGCCGTGCGGAACACATCCGTCAAACTCATCCACCGGGCTGTTGAGTTGGGTTACGCCGAATGGAATCCATCATCCGGGATGCTGGATGTCGATACATGGATGATCAATTTGATGTACCTACAGCGTCCTTCTGAACATTACGCTGCACCTCAGTTGACTCGTGTAACCACCGGCATTCCAGTGACGCAGCCCAGACTAAAACTTCCTTGGCTGCAAATGGTAGCAGTATTGTTCGTGTTGGCCGCAGCTGTATTACTTTCCCAGTTGAGTCGATTGTCGTCATTGTTGATTCGTAGGACATCTATCGCTGGATTGTTAAACTCTGATGTTCGTTCCAAGCTACGTGGCATTGCGATTCCGACCGTTGGGGCACTTCAAATCGCCCATACGGACATTCAGGCGATCGCAGTCCTTCGTACAACCGAACAGTATGGTCATAATGGTTGGCGGGTTACAGGAAGAAATAGCGAGCAAGTTGCTTGTTCTATTGATGATGGAACCGCTTGCATTGATGTCGACTTAACTCATGCCAATGTACATTTTTCTAATCGAGTCTCCATTTACAACGGGATACCGGGTGAACATTTGGGAAGAACTCCGTACATGGATGACACCAGAATTGTTTTTCAGTACATCCCTGTCGGCGCTGTAGTCACCCTTATCGGCACGCTCGTGCCGCACGATACATGCTATCGAGCGATGAAAAATGTTCATGTTTACGATGGCGATGAACGCGCGGAAGTTCGTGTCCTAAAGTTCCGCGTTTTGCTGTGTATAGGCGTATTATTAGTACTAAGTGTTTTGATGTTTATTCTGCGCCCTGGCAGATAGGAGTTCTTTGACTATGTTCGATGTGTATTGCCTCTGTAATCCATTGTTTGACATTCTTGCGACAACATCCGATGAACTCCTCGTGGAATGTGGTTCAGAAAAAGGTTCGATGACATTGGTGTCTGTTGAACACCAACGTCGGTTACTCGGCAAAGCCGCGCTCGAGATCACTGCACGGGAAGCCGGCGGCTCCGGAGCGAATACGGCAATCGGTGTTGCCCAACTGGGTTTCAAGGCTGCATTTGGCGGCTGCGTGGGCGGGGATGACTTTGGGCTTGCATTATCAGATGCCTTGCTAGCAGGTGGCGTAGCTCCTCACTTTGGCCAAGCCGATGTGGATACGGGTGTCTGCTTGGTACTTACCACTCCGGATGCCCAACGAACGATGCACACGTGTCTTGGTGCAAGTCAATACTTCTCTCCTGAGTTTGTCAACGTAGATGCAATTGCGGACAGCAAAGTCCTTTACGTAACTGGCTATCTTTGGGATACGAAGCTGCAACAGGATGCGGTTGAGCATGCGATGTCAGCAGCGCGGAATGCGGGACGCCTTGTTGCGTTTTCCCTCAGTGATTCGTTTTGTGTCGCTCGCCATCGTGAAGCGTTTGGAAGTCTACTTTCGTCCCACGTTGACATCGTCTTTGGAAATGAAGATGAAGCAATAGCAATCAGTGGTAAGGATGATGTCCACGAGGCATCAAAGTGGCTAGCTGAACAAACTGGCCATCTCGCAATTGTCACCCGCGGTGCGCAGGGTTGTTTGTTTGCAGATGCCAACGGCGTGACTGAAGTGGAAGCATTCGGTACCGTTGCAGTGGATACCACTGGAGCTGGCGATATGTTTGCGAGTGCTGCACTTTGTGGTTTGGTTGCCGGCTATTCATACGAACAAACTGGCCGCCTGGCGTCATATATGTCAGCAGCAATCGTGGCGCAATTCGGTCCACGCAACCCACACATCAATGTGACTGATGCGTTTGCCTATGCCGGCATTCAAGTCGCTTGACACATCAAAATGATTATGCAACAATTCATGCTTGGCAGCAGTGTTTTCTTATTCCTGTCCGATCGGATTCAATGTGTCACCATCAGTTTCAACCAACACGCAAACGTCTAACCTCCAAACTTCAGTCGCAATAAACGAGCCGCACATTGTAATTGAAGGCGGGTATCCGCTGTCCGGAAGCATTCAGGTTGCGGGTTCCAAGAATGCTGCTCTCGCATTGATTGCCGGTACTTTGCTTGCAACATCCGGAGTGACTGTTTTACACAACCTACCAAACATCACCGACATTGCAGACTTGGTCGCTATCCTAAATTCGATGGGAGCGATAGCGGAACTTTCTCAAGGGAATGCGACGCTCACAGTAGATGCGAGTGAGGGTCGGTTTAATGAGCCTCCTCCTCACTTGGTAAGCAGAATGCGGGGGTCGCTACAGCTACTTGGCCCACTGCTTGCACGCCAAGGGATTGTCCGTTTAGCGATGCCTGGTGGATGCAATATTGGTGCACGTGCCGTTGACCTTCATGAAAAGGGATTGCGTGGACTTGGTGCCACATGGACGATCGATGCCGGCTGTTTTTTTGCAGAAGCTCCATTCGATGGCTTAGTTGGCGGTGCAGTGTACTTGGACAAGCCGTCTGTCGGCGCGACGATGAATACGATGATGGCAGCGTCACTAGCGACGGGTGTCACGACGATTGAAAATGCTGCACAAGAGCCCGATGTCGTTGATTTGGCGAACTTGATTGTAGCGATGGGCGGACTCATCGAAGGGCAGGGGACGAGCCGCATCACAGTGACTGGAGTTGAAAGTCTCCACGGCTGCGAGTTCAATGTCTCACCGGACCGTATTGAGGCGGGGACATATGCCATTGCTGCCGTTGCAACAGGTGGAGATATCACGCTTATTGGTGCAGATTTCAATGCACTTAGCCCTGTGCTTTCCAAACTTACAGATATGGGAGCGCATGTTGCTCAAGATGGCAACCATGTCCGTGTATGGTCTGGACCAGTTCAGACCCTAACGGGCACATCGATTGTTGCCAGCCCGCATCCAGGGTTTCCGACCGACCTACAACAACCCTTCACCAGCCTGCTCACATTGGTCCATGGTACGAATACGATTCATGACAGCGTTTATGAAGGCAGATTCGGTCACATTCCGTACCTTACAAAAATGGGTGCGAACATCAAAGTTGAAGGAAGCGTGACGATAGTTTCAGGTGTGTCTACTCTCAGTGGTGCAGATGTTAAAGCAACTGACCTGCGTGCTGGGGCGGCACTTGTCGTTGCGGGGTTGGCAGCCAATGGACAAACGCGAATATTTGATGTCCACCATATTGAGCGAGGGTATCAGGAACTTTGCCAACGACTTCGGCAGCTGGGTGCACGCTGCTGGCATGTAAACGTGAGTGACACAGATATGTTGGTGATGGAATGAAATTTGGCCAAGAAATCGGGATCGACCTTGGCACAGCCAACATCCTCGTTTTTGTTCGAAACCGGGGAATAATCCTAAACGAACCAAGCGTTGTTGCAATTGATACCAATACCCGGCAAGTCAAGGCAGTCGGCGAGGAAGCGCGGCAGATGCTTGGAAGGACGCCTGGAAACATTGTTGCCATTCGGCCAATGAGTGATGGTGTCATCGCCGAGTACACAACAACCGTTCAGATGCTACGTTACCTAATACAAAAGAGTGCGACTGGTCCCAGAATATTCAAGCCGCGCGTCCTCGTGTGCGTGCCTGCGGGTGTCACATCCGTTGAGCGCAGGGCGGTAGAGCAGGCGGCAATGGAAGCTGGTGCAAGAGAAGTCGCTACGATCGAAGAGACAATGGCAGCAGCGATAGGGGCCGGTCTCCCAATTGAATCTGCCGGTGGAAACATGGTTGTCGATATTGGTGGGGGGACAACGGACATCGCTGTTATCTCACTCGGGGGCATCGTTACCAGTCAAAGCATTCGTGTGGGTGGTAACAAAATGGATGAGGTAATCGTCAGACATATTGGGCATCAACACGGATTGATTATCGGAGATAGAACTGCCGAAGAAATCAAGATTGAAATCGGTAGTGCTTACCCAAGTGATACGGAAAAGACAAAGGAAGTCAAAGGGCGTGATCGTCTCCAAGGACTCCCAAAGACCATCCTTGTAACAGAGGGTGAAATTCGCGAGGCACTATCTGAGCCTGTTGCACAGATTATTGCAAAGGTCAAGTCAGTGTTGGAGCATACGCCTCCAGAGCTATCGAGCGACATCATCGAACGCGGTATCACGCTGACGGGTGGTGGAAGCTTACTTCGAGGACTAGATCAGCTCATTTCTCTTGCGACGGGTGGTATTCCCACGCGTGTTGCTGGCAATACCCTCGAATGTGTTGCCTTAGGAACAGGGAAAGCACTGGAAGAGTTTGATACGATTCGTAAGTCGCGAAATTTCCGTGGACATAGAGGCTAATACGAAATGATGTTCCTAGCTGGTTTGTCTGTTTTGCTCTGTTCACCTACCCTTGCAGAACAAGATGTCCTTGTTAAGAAGGCGATTTTGACTCCAGCGCAGCTAAAGTCGATGGCAGTTGATAAGACTGCCGTTAGCAAAGCTGAACTTGTCGTCATTCTCACAAAGCTCGTTAACTACCTCGAGTCTGGTAACAAGCAGAAACGTGGATCGACGAATGCTGTCGCACCGATAAAGACTCTTAGGGACTTAATCAAAGCCGGTTACCTTCCTTCGGATACGAAGTTAGCAGCTGCCAGTCCATCAACGGTAACCCGTGAAGATGTTTCAGCGGCCCTATCAATGATCTTGATCAGACATAATGAGAAGATTGTTCCGATTACGCCTGACTCCCGCCGTGCAACACCAATTCCGCACCCATCAGAAAACAACGGAAGTTGATTGCCAACCCAGTTTCATAGGGGTATACTTTTCCGGTTCGCCCACGTAGCTCAGTGGTAGAGCACTTCTTTGGTAAAGAAGAGGTCATGGGTCCGATTCCCATCGTGGGCTTGTACTGCTCATTACGAGTGGTTGCGAACCTGGCGTTTCATTCGCTTTGGTCACTGCAAGAGTTGATGCTTACGTGGTAACGCGTGTCGTGTCGCTTGTTATGTTTTAGAGTTTTTACTAGGAGAGAAACAATGGGTAAGGCTAAGTTTGAGCGTTCCAAGCCACACGTAAACATTGGAACCATTGGACACGTTGACCACGGTAAAACTTCGCTTACAGCAGCTATCACTACGGTTCTTGCCAAGTCCGGTGGTGCGCAGGCTCGCAAGTACGAAGACATCGATGCTGCACCTGAAGAAAAAGAGCGCGGTATTACGATTAACACCGCTCACGTTGAGTACGAGACGGCATCGCGCCACTATGCTCACGTCGACTGTCCAGGACACGCTGACTACATCAAGAACATGATTACTGGTGCAGCTCAGATGGACGGTGCAATCCTCGTCTGTTCCGCTGCTGATGGCCCAATGCCTCAGACCCGTGAGCACATCCTGCTTGCACGTCAAGTTGGTGTTCCTTCCATCGTTGTCTTCCTCAACAAGGCAGACATGGTTGATGACCCTGAACTTCTTGAGCTGGTTGAGCTCGAAGTGCGTGAGTTGTTGTCCAAGTACGACTTCCCTGGCGATGACACTCCAATCATCGTTGGTTCTGCCACCGAGGCTCTTGCTGGTGGACAGGGCGAGTACGGCGAGCCTGCTATCCATAAGCTTATGGAAACGGTCGACTCCTACATCCCAACACCTGAGCGTCCAAAGGATCTTCCATTCCTGATGCCAGTTGAAGACGTCTTTACGATTACTGGTCGTGGAACGGTTGCAACGGGTCGTGTTGAGCGTGGACAGCTTAAGGCTGGTGAGCAGATCGAGATCATTGGTCTCAAGGACACTGCAACCACGACCGCTACATCCATGGAAATGTTCCGCAAGACTCTCGACTATGTCGAGGCTGGTGACAACGCTGGAATCCTCCTGCGTGGTGTGGACCGCAAGTCCATCGAGCGTGGTCAGGTTCTTGCCAAGCCAGGTTCCATCAAGCCACACACCAAGTTTGAAGCCGAAGTCTATATCCTTTCGAAGGAAGAAGGCGGACGCCACACACCATTCTTTAGTGGTTACCGTCCACAGTTCTACTTCCGCACAACGGACGTAACTGGTTCGATGAACCTTCCTGAAGGTGTTGAAATGATCATGCCAGGAGATAACATCAAGATCTCCGCAGAGCTGATTGCTCCTATCGCTATGGAGCAGGGATTGCGCTTCGCAATCCGCGAAGGTGGACACACGGTTGGTGCAGGCGTCGTTGCCCGCGTCATCGAGTAGTTCAATATGGGAATGCATCTTCAACGGATGCATTCCCACAATGGGGGTGTAGTTCAGTGGTAGAACATCGGCCTCCAAAGCCGAGTGTCGTGGGTTCGAGTCCTGCCACCCCCGTAAAAAAGAGACATCATCTGATGTCTCTTTTTTGTGCTTTAGGTCCATACAGAGTGATCTAAATTGTACGGCTCAGCGTGCGGATGTTTGGAAGGTAGACCTTGATATCCAATGCCTACCGTTTGTTCGCTCCCAGATGCTCATCGTTATCTGTGTAGCCGAAAAACACACTACACATTTCTTCATCTGTTCCCTCGCCCCAAATGATGTCTCTCGGCGGCTTGTGAGGATTGTCAATGTTGGATGACGTGTTGTCATAGGATGCAACAACATCGATTCTTGTACCACGCGGAAGCTCAAGGGGAGTCAAGAAGCGATAGCTAGGCTGCCATCGGAAATCCCATCGGCTGATGTTGATAATCGTGATCATCTGACCATTTGGAAGCTCTGCTGTAACCTTCATTGTTCTCCCCAGCAGATGTAGATGTGGAGTGATCGAATGAAGACTTACGTTCGAATTAATTACAGCCGATGCTTCAGCGGTTCCCTTTGGGTCATTGGCCTTGATTTTGATGTTGTACGTACCCACATCACCGACTCGATATCGCTTATCAACTGGATCATCCGTAAAGTAAAGTCCAGTCGCTGTGATATCGGATTCTTGTTTTCCCGTTAAGTGATAGTGAACTTCAACGACAAGGTCGGCTCCTTTGGGAATAGGAATCCCGGATTGAAGGGGCAGTTTTCGGGGCTTGTGGCCCGGCGTCCAGCCACCAATGACATAGTAATCCTTGAAACCGGGTCCATTGCCAGGCGTTGGATTTGTATATCCAATTCCAGGGTCGGCATCATCCATTTTTCGGGCTGCCCCGCTCGTGTCAATGAACGCACTGACATGGTGAACAGACTGTACAGCTCCCGGTTGAAATGCAATCGCATTCATCCAGCGGTCCCGGTCCGTGATGTTCTTGAAAACAAAGCAGCGGTAATGATCTTTCCCAATACTAGGCGTGACATATGGCTTATCCATGCTGATAACCGCTGTAGGTTGTCCCAGATGCCATTGACTTTTTGCAAGTTCCTTGTGCTGAATAGCAATAGGTGACTTCCCACCGACAGGCATCCCACGCTTGAACCAAAGGTCCATCCGCTGCATATCGATAAAGGACAGCGATGGATCATCATGAAATTTCCCGGTGTCTTCTGCTTGCCAAGGTGGCATTGTTCTACGCATCACCAATGCCTGAATCTTCGTTGCCATTCCAAAGATGTCTGAATAGTCAGCCAACTTTATCGGTCCCACACCAGTGCCAGTGTGACACGGAAGGCATGTTCGTTCAAAGATCGTATTGATGCCTCCATTCCATGTAATCGGGCTGGAGGAGGAGGGGGTCGAATCTGAATTTGACTGTGTGGGAATGACTACCGTCGCCAATCTGAGAGGGCAACCAGTCACGGAAGTTGATCTTGTGTACGCTTTTCGATTGCGTATTCCATCCACGGCAAGGATTGGATAGAAGCTGCCGGATTTCTCTGTATCATCCCGTTCAGTCAATTTCCCGGTATAAACCACAGTTTTCCCACGATGCAAAACTGTCGTAGGCGTTGTTCGAACCTTCAAGTACTTTGCGTCTTCTGATGAAAGGCTAAACCCGACACCCGAGAGCCCGTGATCTTTCAGCCATTTGGTAACGGATTCTTTACTCTCGTTGGCATTAGGAAACACAATCAAGATGGTGACATTACGCTTACGCAATGCACTTAGATTGACTGACAGTGTCCTTGCCGTGCGTCCTGCGACCGGACAATCTGTTGCAGCAAAGACAGTAAGTTTGTATTGAACATCTTCAGAAACAGCTGTCTGGGCTGCTGTAATCATAGAAGTTAGCAGCGCTACGGTCAACATGCGATGCATCAGGTTGGCACCTTTACATTTGTCATTGCACTCTGCAGCTGCTCTAATGAAAGTCCTGAACCTGTACATCGATGCATCAGCACATATGGGATTGCCTCGATGATCACATCCGGTGTGACGTAATCCTTTTCAGCTCGCAGCCATGTAAGACTCTGTGCAATCCTCTGAAGCCAAAGCGCGGCTCTTGGAGAGAGCTGTGCGGTTGCTCCTAAGTGGAGGCGGATTGCTCGGATTACATCAACGATAAATGCTTGGACATCTGGATGTATGGACACTCTCCGAACTTCCAATGTCATCTCGAGCCACTCGTCAGAACGACAGACTGACACCAAGTGCGCCACAGGTTCGTCAATGATGTGCGACTGGAGCATACGAATTTCTTCATCACGTGTTGGCAGCTGCAAAGATATTCGAATGGCAAATCGATCAAGTTGCGCATCAGGAAGTGGAAAAGTCCCGGCCTGATCCATTGGGTTTTGTGTTGCGATTACAACAAATGGCTTAGGTAGCGCATATGTGTCTGATTCGACGGTGACATCGTTTTCGCTCATCGCTTCCAGGAATGCCGATTGTGTCCTTGGTGTCGCTCTGTTCAATTCATCGGCCAGCACGATATTGCTGAAGATGGGGCCTTGATGAAAGTTAAAGTCTCCTCGGTTGAAGTTGTAATAGCGTCCCCCGAGGACATCCCCGGGTGTTAGGTCAGGTGTGCATTGAATTCTTCGGGTTACACCACCAAGTGACTGTGCTATCGCTTTTGCAAGTGTTGTCTTTCCAGTACCGGGTTTGTCATCCAACAAGACATGCCCCCCAGAAATCACGGTGGCGATGACAAGCTCGATCACCTGCTCTTTGCCCGGGAGGACGCTTGCAACGTTCTTAACGACTGACTGTGCAGTGCGTTGGAGATTAGATGTCACTTTGAACAACCGGATGGATTGTTAGACCGGAATTTGAAGAATCAAGTCCAGCTTGTAGAATCGCCTGCGCATTCCGTGAAACCAATGGGTTACAAACTCCTTGGATTGGAGCCCCGGTTTCAAGATGATTCACAAAATACTGTGGACCATTTTGATTGGGATATACAGGTTGTGCCACGTCAATCTCGATAAAGGAATCCTTACCAGACAGGAGTAACAGTTTTCCGCGTTCAATTCCTATGGATGCAGCAGACCCATACGCAACTGGATTCCCGCCAAAGTATCCAGTGACTTGAGACCAGCTAGCTTCAGCAACGGCAATCGCAGCCTTGTACTTCATCGTTACAACGGCATTGTCATCACAAATCTCATAGTCTTTTGCGAGACGTCCACGGAGTCCAGTGACATCCGATGGAAGTCCCAAGTGATATGCCGCAATAACGGAGCCGTAGCAGCAATAGTCCATAAAGGCGCCCGCGCCGTTTAATTTTTCATCGTAAAGCCACTCAACGAATGCTGGATCGCAGCCAATTTCTTTAGGACCATTGTGGGCTGAGCGATACCGAATGTAGTGAATCGTGCCAATCTCTCCAGCATCAATTGATGCATGAAAGGCTTGAAACAAAGGATTCCAAGCAGTTGGCCAGTTGACCATCAAGGAGAGTCCAGACTCCATAGATGCTGTCAGCATCCTGTCTGCATCCTCGAGGGTGCTTGCCATTGGCTTTTCTGTGATGACGTTACAGCCATTTGCAAATGCTTCGACAGTCAGACGCGCGTGATGGGCATTTGGGGCGGCGATTTGAGTGATGTTTGCCTGTCCTTTGAGAGCTGTGTACATCGCTTCGGTCGATGGAAACAAAGGAACATCCGGGTATTCCTTGGTAAATCGCTCGGTAAGTCGCGTATCGGCTTCGGCTACACCAATAATTGTAGCATTTGGCAAGTTTTGCCAATGAACGAGCTCACCCCAAATGTGATCGTGCGAAAGTCCTGCGATAACGACATTCCAGCGCATTTCACTCATAATTGTTGCCTCTACTCTGTACAACCTGATAATTTTGATATTGGACCGGAGCGGAACCTATCAGCCCAGGTGGTGAAATGGTAGACACGGCGGACTTAAAATCCGCTTCCGCAAGGAGTGCGGGTTCGAATCCCGCCTTGGGCACCATTCCCGGTCCACCTTCTCATTTACATATCATACGCCCAATAGGCCACGTGAACAGGTCAATCGCGGTAGACTGTACCATCGCAATTTGCGTGTGAAACTTCGTGAGGTGGCACTGTGGCGGTTACGTTCGACTCTTCAAAAGATACTGATGTGTTGGTTATTGGTGGCGGACCTGGTGGATATCCCGCTGCAATCCGTGCAGCGCAGCTCGGCGCGCGCGTAACCATTGTTGAAGCGGATAAGCTCGGGGGGACATGTCTGAACTGGGGATGTATCCCTACGAAGACGATGATCGCATCCGTTGCAGCGCTTCACACCCTTAAACATGCTGCTGATTTTGGATTGGTTGCAGAAAATGTAGGCTTCGACTTCACGAAGATTATGGCTCGCAAGGATGCCAACTTAAAGAAGCTCGTAGGTGGCATCGGCTACCTGATGAAGAAGAACAAGATTACGCACCTCCAAGGCTTTGCATCATTCGTCGACCGCTCTACGGTCCTCATAACGAAGCATGATGGAACAACACAAACGGTCACGGCAAACAATGTGATTGTTGCTACGGGATCTGTTCCGACAAAACTCCCGATTCCTGGTTTGGATGCAGCTGATATTTGGCATGCGAACCATGAAGCTTCGAAGCGCGTAGTCGATGGAACAATCGCTGAGGGTGCGATTTGGTCATCCAACGAAGCGGTCACAGCGAAGCGCGTTCCCGAACGACTTGTGGTTATTGGTGGCGGCGTTATCGGAGTTGAGTTCGCTTACACCTACGCTGGTCTCGGCAGCAAGGTGACTGTCCTCGAGTTTTTGCCACGCGTTATTGCGAACATGGATGCCGATCTCGGGACAGAGCTTGCCAAGATTCTAAAGAAGCAAGGCGTTGAACTGAAGACTGAGGTCAAGGTCACTGGAGTCACCGACAATTCCGACGGTGGCAAAACGGTAGCCTTTGAAGGCAAGGATGGCACTGTTGGATTAGTTGAAGCGGATGTCGTTCTTGTTGCAACAGGCCGTACACCGTTCACAGAAGGCCTCAACTTGGATGGAGTAGGGATCACCCTTGGGTCAGAAAAGGGTCGGCGCGCCATTCCTGTCGATACAAAGATGAAGACGCCTGTAGCGGGCATCTACGCAATCGGCGATGTTGTTGGTTCTGGGCTTGCGCACACCGCGACTGCTGAAGGTCTTGTAGCAGCAGAAAACATTTGCGGTCACGACGCTGAAATGAATTATCGTGCCATTCCATCCTGTATTTACACAGAACCTGAAGTTGCATCCGTTGGCCTCTCCGAAGAAGCTGCGCGTCAAGCGGGTTACGATGTTCAGGTTGGCACATTTACATTCCAGAACTTGGCTAAAGCAATGGCCATCAACGAGCGGGATGGTTTTGTCAAGGTTGTCGCAGACAAGAAGTACGGTGAGCTGCTAGGGTTCCATATTATTGGCCCTCATGCAACCGACCTTATTCACGAGGGCGTTGTTTCCATTCAGCTTGAGAACACCGTCAAAGAGTTAATGAAAACGGTTCATGCACACCCATCATTAGCCGAAGCGGTTGGTCAAGCTAACGAAGATGTCCTCGGAATGGCGATTGATAAAGGCTAAAGCACATCAAAGCAAGCGTTTGGACAAGGATTCTGTAGATGGGTGATGTTATTGGTGTTGTCCCTGTAGCTGGCTTTGGAAGCCGGCTAAAGCCTCTTACCAATCTCCTACCCAAGGAACTCCTTCCGGTTGGGCGCCACTTAATTGTGGAACGTGTCATTTCTGAAATGAAGTCCGCTGGTATTGTGGATCTAGTTTTTGTGGTGTCTCCGCCCAAGCTTGCGATTTTCGAAGCCATGTTAGGGCAGGGTGATGGATTAGGAGTCCGAATCCAATATGCCGTGCAAAACCATATGGGGGGACTAGCGGATGCCGTTTTGTGTGCGCAGCCGTTTGTCCCTTCTGATTGCAAAATGCTCATCGCGCTGGGGGATTCGTTTTTCTCTGGTGGCTTGGATGGTAGTGTTGTCAAGCGTATGTTAGACACAGAGGCAGATGGGGCGATAGCTACACGTGAAATCTCCCTCGACTTTGTCTCACGCTATGGAATCGTTGCCCTTAGTGACAAGGCGAGTCTGATCTCACACATTGTTGAAAAGCCTAGTCCTGAAAATGCTCCATCGCGGAATGCTGTTTGTGCTCGTTATCTTGTTGATACTTCGATGTTTCAAATTATTCGTGATTCGACGCCGACAGATGGTTCAGAACATCAACTCACCGATTGCCTTAATGACTGGATTCAAGCTGGTCACACGATCGAGAGCATTCCCCTCGTGAATGGTGAGAAGCGTCACGATGTAGGTAACTTTGATACCTATTACGCTTCTGTTATGGAATTGGCTTTGGAAGAAGCAACCGACCGGCCGCAGCTGGAACGGATGTTAAAGGAGCAACTGCAGTGAAAGGCATTATTATCGCAGGCGGAGCCGGAACCCGGCTACGTCCACTTACGTATACGCGCCCTAAACCGCTGATTCCCGTCGTCAATCGACCATTCCTCGAATACCAAGTCGCTTGGCTTCGTAAGTATGGAATTGATGAAGTCATTTTTTGTACGAACTATATGTCCGATGCGATTGCGGCTCACTTTGGTGATGGAAGCAATTTTGGTGTCCGAATGCAGTATGCAATCGAAACGACACCGCTTGGAACCGCAGGTGCAATCAAGAATGCACAAAAACTTGCAGGTAACGATACATTTGTTGTCCTTAACGGTGATGTTCTGACAGACTTCGATTTGGATTCAATTGTGAAGTTCCATCGTGAAATGGGGTCGATCTCAACCTTGACATTGAAGGAAGTCCCGAGCCCAAGTCCATATGGAGTGATTGATACAGATCACACGGGCCGCGTGCTTGAATTCCGGGAGCCGACTGAATCCATCAAGAAAGCCCTTGCAAGTGCAACACATCTTGAAACAACTGGTGTCGATTACATCAACGCAGGCATCTACATCATGGAGCCAGAGGCCCTGGAACACATTCCAACCGGCCGTGCGGTATCGGTTGAGCGCGAGACATATCCGTTGCTGCTGCAGCAGGGTGCTCCTGTCTACGCGACAGCACGCGAGGGATTCTGGCTTGACATCGGTAGACCAGCCCAGTATCGCCAAGCAACCAACGCTATCCTGACCCGGGAAATCGCAGTTGATCCGCCTGGAGCCTGGGATGTCGCAGGATACTGGAGCGAAGAGGGAGCTGAAGTCAATCCTACAGCCCACATTGCTCCGACTGTACATATTGGGAAGAATGCACGTGTGCATAGTGGTGCATCTGTCACTGGGAATTCGGTCATTGGTAAGAACTGCAGAGTCGGCACAAGTACCACGCTCACCGATGTCATTCTGGAGGCCAATGTTCTGGTAGGCGATGGATGTCACCTAGAGGGTGTGATTCTTGATGATGGCTGCCATGTAGAAGATGATGTGATTATTAATGTTCCATCAGTGTATGCTGCTGGTACTGTTTTGCGTAAGGGGACCCGTATTGTCAGCTCACCGGACTAATAATGTAATTTCGATGGCGAATCTTGCCGCTCAGCACGGAAGTTTACAGGGTGAGATCGAAAGTAATGTGCTCAACGTGTTGCGTTCTGGTGGCTATATTCTAGGTGATGTAGTCTCAACGTTTGAAACAACAATCGCAGAGCTTTCAGGCGCAAGTCATGCGGTGGGTGTCGGAAACGGGACGGATGCGTTGTTACTTGCACTGATGGCCGCAGGTGTGGGCCCTGGGGATGAAGTTGTAACCTGTCCGTTCACGTTCGTTGCTACCGTCGAGACGGTCGTGCTTCTGGGAGCTAAACCTGTCTTTGTCGACATTGATCCGATCAGTTACACGATGGCGCCCGATCAGCTGGAGGCTGTGATTACACCGAATACAAAGGTGATTCTTCCGATTCACCTGTTCGGACAAATATCCAATATGCTTGAAATTGGCGCAATCGCCAAAAAGCATGGACTCGTAACTATCGGTGATGCTGCGCAGGCAATCGCCGCGACGCAACATGGCGAAAAACTTGGTAGTACCGCAGACATTTCTACGCTTAGTTTCTATCCTACGAAGAATCTAGGGGCAGCTGGCGATGCGGGAATGGTCATCACAAACAACAGCGTGCTTGCAGAGAAGATACGAATTCTACGGTTTCATGGTTCGAAGGGAACCTATGACTATCGCGAAGTTGGCGTTTGTAGCCGACTCGATGCGATACAAGCAGCAGTCCTCAGTGCTAAAGTGAAAAAGCTCAATGCGTGGACAGAAAAACGACGCGAACACGCGGACTACTACATCTCAGAGCTTTCCGACATTGACAGCATCAGGCTCCCAGCTACCATCGATGGCAACTATCATACATTTCATCAGTTCACGATTTCGGTGATGAACGGTCAGCGGGATGCGCTTAAGCAACATCTGATGGAGCATGGAATTATGTCGGGTATTTTCTATCCGGTTGCACTTCATTTGGCTCCGGCTTATGCCGATATTGTTTCTGGACACGTTGGACAATTTCCGTTTTCAGAAGCTGCCTGTGCTGAGGTGCTGTCGATTCCTGTGCACCCAGACCTTCACGATGGTGATTGTGCAATAGTGGCTGAGACTTTACGTAAGTTCTGGAGTTAATTATGAAGGCAATGGTACTTGGCGCAGGCCTTGGAAGTCGTTTGGACCCTCTTACACGGTCCGTACCAAAACCAATGGTGCCCGTCGTGGGAAAACCTGTTCTCGGACATATCCTCGACCACTTACGTCAGATTGGCATTCGTGAGGTTATTGTCAATGCTCAGTACCTACATGGTGTTCTTGCCGAAAAAATTGGCGATGGTTCAGCCTACGGAGTAAACGTAACGTTGGCGATTGAAACTGAGCTTTGCGGGGATGCCGGCGGCCTTAAGCGGGTGCAGTCGTTCTTCGATGACGGCTCAAATGAACCATTTCTAGTTATCGGTGGGGATGATCTTACTGATATTGATCTTGAGTCTTTAGTCCAGTTCCATAGAGATCGGGATGCAGTTGCAACAATGCCGGTAAAGCGTGTTGCTGACACCAGCCAATTTGGGATTGCCGTTGTTGGTGAAGATGGCCTAGTTCAACGCTTCCAAGAAAAGCCCAAGCCTGAAGAAGCATTTAGTAACCTAGCAAATACGGGAATGTATGTTTTCAGTCCAGAAGTCTTTAAGCATATACCTGAAGGCCAGTTTTACGGTGTTGGGAACAATGTCCTTCCCGACTTGTTAACTAAGGGACTCCGTGTTGCTGCGATGGAAACAACGCGGTACTGGATGGATGTTGGAAACGTAGCCGTGTATCGACAGGCACAACGAGATGTTATAGATGGCCTCGTTCATTCAGAGCTTCCATCCGGAGCAAGTCGTTTAGGCGACTGTATTGTTTGTGCAGGAGCCGTTGTAGATGGGACTATTGAAGATCACACCGTCGTTGGTCATCATGCCGTTATTGAGGCAGGAGCAACCGTCCGTAATTCCATTTTGTGGGATGGCGCGATTGTAAAAAGCGGAACCACGTTGGAAAACTGCATTGTTGGAGAAGGAGTTTCTGTCTCCTGCTCACATACTATCTTCGGGGGCATCATCGTCGAAGGAAACCGACCTTAGCACTAATTCTTTTTCCTTGACACACTATGCTCAATAAATGTTATTGTCCCAATGGGGGACAATAACATGGACGAGGACTTCATTTGCCCGATGGTGTGGAAATGGTCTGACATCTTCGATAAGTTGGTCGAGCAATGGAATGCTCATCCTGAAAAGGACGATGTACCGGAGCCGCCACATATGCTTGCACCAAATGCGACCGATAATGCACGTCGGCAACGGTGGAGTGATACGGTTGACTGGGCCGAAAAGTATGGAATGAGCATCCCAGTGTTGGATGAACATGAAAAGCATTACAGAATCTAGATAAGTGCACTGCGTCGACGTGGCATGCCTCGTCGACGCACACTACAATAAAAAGTTGCCGCCCGTAGCTCAGTGGATTAGAGCGTTGGCCTCCGAAGCCAAAGGTCACAGGTTCGAATCCTGTCGGGCGGATTTACTTTGTCCCTAAGAGCTGACGCGCACTTTCAAGCGATATAGCATCCGTATTTCCCGACAGCATCCTAGCCATTTCGTTGACGCGCATCTCACCTCTCACATCTGTGATGGTTACCGTTGTTTGTCCATCTGTGACTGATTTTTCGATGACAAACTGCTGTGATGCAGCCGCCGCCACGACCGGAAGATGCGAAATACAGAGTACCTGTCCATACCGGGACAAGTCTCCTAAAGTGGCCGCGACCGAATGCGCAGTCTTTCCACCAATACCTGCATCTATCTCGTCAAATACATAGACTGGAGTGTCATCAACCGATGCCAATTCAGCCGTCAATGCCAGCAGCACACGGGACATTTCGCCGCCAGATGCAATGCGTCCAAGAGGCTTTGCTGGTTGGCCAGGGTTTGGTGCAAACAGAAACTGCACTGTTTCATTTCCTGAAGGGGATGCATCGCACTCCGTCAACGACAAGTCGAACGATGCATGCGGCATTGCCAGTCGATGAAGATATCCTTCGATACGTCCACAAAATGCCGGACGGGATAGACCCCGTTCATCAGAGAGCGTCTTTGCAGCTGTGCTATAAGCAATCCAAGCATCTTCAACTGCCTGCTCCAGCTCCGCTTGCGATTCTGAGATCAAAGCCAACTCACTTAGGCGACTTGCTGACTGATTCTGATAACTGAGGACGTCATCGATTGTTTGTCCATACTTTCGCAAAAGATCCTTGATCACTTGTCGGCGATTGTCGAGTGTTACTACATGATGTTCGTCAACATCGATGGAAGAAGCATATCTGGTGAGGTCTCCTGAAAGATCTTCAATGGTAACTACAATCCCGTTAATCGCCTCAGGCAAGTGACCCAAGCTGGAATCCAATCCTGCTAAACGTTCTGCATCTCGGATACAGGAATACAGCTGCGACTTTGTCAGCTCGGTTCCAATGCTACTCGCAAGCGTTCGGCGTTTGTCCGCATTGGATGCCAGTAAGAGCTGTTCATCTAAGGTTTCATCTTCACCAGAAATCAATGCTGCATCATTGATTTCCTGGACCTGATAGGCAAGTAAATCCATTTCTCTAGCACGTTCGCGGGCGCCATTGACAACCTTTTGTAATGCCATTTCACAGCGTTGCCAATTCGAATACGTATCCTGCACGACTTTTCGGGCAACGCGTAGTTCGGGTGATGAATTATCAAACCACTGCATTTGACGCGTTGCTTCAAGGAGTCGCTGCTGATCATGTTGACCAGAGTTCACAACGAGCGCCGATGTCAGCTGCTTCAGATTCGATACCGTAATAAGGACACCATTGGCGCGTGCGGTGTTCTTTCCGGAAGCAGTCAGCTCACGGTCAAGAATTAGCTGACAATCATCGATGGC
>Ga0255111_1000190_pt1 | contig 18972 bp, 14 predicted proteins | sample Law_Yuk_RepA_8h_FD_188472 | JGI IMG/M metagenome (GOLD analysis project Ga0255111, IMG submission 188472) | Freshwater microbial communities from St. Lawrence River, New York, United States - Law_Yuk_RepA_8h | ecosystem: Environmental > Aquatic > Freshwater > River | place: USA: New York... | reverse complement strand
GACATGCCAGGTCTGCCAGTCAGACCCAGCGCGTTGGATGGAATACGCCAGCCATGTCCCACACGGCGACACGCTGGTGCCCGCGAGAGCAGCGGTGCCATCCGTGGACAACAGATTTGGATCCAAGAGGATGCGGCCATTCACCGCAGGAGCATCCCCAACCATCAGCTGCGCCTGGTTGGCAAGACCCGGATTGAATGTCCAGAACCACTTGCCGCCTTCCTGCCATGGCACGCCGACACGCTCATAGTTCCAGAGGTTTGCGAGGCGTTCCCGAAGTGTGTCCCTCCCCGCAAGTGACCGCAGAAACGGCATCGTCACCGCATTCTGCGCTGCGACCCAGGATGCAGTTTCTTCCGAATTTGCATCCTCAAGCCAGCGGTACGGGTCAGCGATTTCGGTGCCATGGATGACATCCACGATGTTTTCACGGCGGGTTACCGGATACTTCATTGTCCTCGATACTCCTAAAAAACCATTGGAAACAGCCTAGCGGCGACCACTATCCGATGGACGCTCATGGCTCTCAAGCTTACGTAACACGGTGAGCAAATTCCGCATCGGCTCAGGCAGGGGTGTACGGACATCCACAATTTTGCCGGTTCGCGGGTGGCGGAATGCCAAGCGGTAGGCATGCAGCGCCTGACCACCGAGAGCTGCCACTGCAGCATCGATATTGACATCCCCAGTGCGGCGAATGCCCCCATAGAGGGTGTCTCCCACGACTGGATAGCCGGCAAATTGGCAGTGCACACGAATTTGGTGGGTGCGCCCGGTGTCAAGGCGACACTCCCAAAGCGAACATGGGCCAAGCGGCTCACGCATAATCACTTTGGTGACTGCCTTGCGGCAGACGCCTTGGGTTGAGCGCAAGTGGACGGCCATTTTCTTGCGATCTTGGGGATGCCTACCGATTGGTGCATCGATGACCGCATCGGGGAAGCCCGGCGTGCCCCAAACGATGGCTGCGTACCGACGCTTCGCATCCCGTGACTGGATCTGATCCTGCAAGCCACGGTGGGTAAAGTCGTTCTTTGCGACCATTAAGAGACCCGTTGTATCCATATCCAAGCGGTGGACAATTCCCGGACGCTCTACGCCGCCGACGCCGCTGAGCTGACCTTTGCAGTGATGCAAAAGCGCATTGACTAGGGTTCCGGAAAGGTGGCCAGCACTTGGATGAACGGGCATCCCACGCGGTTTTTGTACGACTAAGAGGTCATCATCCTCGTAGTGCACGGTCAATGGAATATCTTCGGGAAGGATTTCACTCGATGTAATCTCGGGAATCTCGAGAATCATCGTCTGGCCGGTCTGAACCTTGTTCGCAGAGCGGGTTGCGGGCTTTCCACTTAGGAGAAGTCCGCCGCCTTCTACCCAGCGCTGGATTGCAGCCCGGCTGGCCTGCGGGAGCAGCGCAACCAATGCCGTATCCGTTCGGGCCTGATTTAGCTCCTCAGGAACGACAAACTTATATGTTCCAGCGACAAGCGGTGCCAGCTCTGCAGGAGAATCATCCTCAGTGCCATCCAGCTCTTCGTCTTCAAAACCATCCACATCTTCAACTAGCGGCATCAGGCAGCAGTCTTCTTTCCGCGCTTTGCCAACAGCAAATACGCTCCCAAACCTACGAGTGCGACGGCAATAGATGCGTATTGCCCAGTTGTGAGCACTCCGAACTGCACCTTAGCGGTCACACCCTCACGGATAAATTCGACTCCAAAGCGGTAGATGCCGTAGAGGATGGCAAACATCGCAAGCAGCTGTCCGGGAACGCGCTTCTTCGGCTCGAGGACATGGAGGATGCCGTAAATAATCAGACCACAGATAGCGGAGTAGATTGGCACCGGGTGTACGGGATTAATGCCAACGGTTTCCGCGGTGTCCGGGAGGTTTACGCCCCACGGAAGCGTGCAGTGGGTTCCAAAGCAGCAGCCATTGAGGAAACATCCGATGCGGCCAACGACATATCCAAGCGGGAGTCCGATGGCGGCGATATCCGCGGCATCCCCGAGAGCTATCCCGCGCTTCTTCGCTGTTGCAATTCCGGCCCACAGTCCGCCGATAAACCCACCAAAGCTGGTTGAGCCACCCTGCCACATCGCGAAAATCTCGAGCGGATGCCCGATGAAATAGGATGGCTGCTGAATGACATAGGCCAAGCGCCCACCAAGTACCCCACCGATCAGACCGTAGAGTGCGCAGTCCCAAATGACCTGTGGGTCGACTTTATAGCGGGATGCAGACTTCGAACCACGCCAAGTTGCGAGTAAAAACGCAAACATCAGCATCACCCCCCACGCATGGACGGGGTAGTTGCCGATTTTGAAGAGGGTTGGATGCATGCTAAAAGGTTCCTATCGCCTATACCGTTCCGGAAGGGGAATCGTTTCCGGGTGTATCCCGCGCGGCTTCCTGCTCGAGAGGGGTGGGTTGCAGAAACGAGAGGATGAGGAGCCAGACAATACCCATCGTGATGGCACTGTCTGCAACATTGAAAATGGCAAACTTAATGCCACGAACATCTATGAAATCGACGACATTCCCAAAGCGGATGCGGTCGATCATGTTACCGAGTGCGCCCCCGAGGGGCATCGAGAGCGCGATGCCATACGCTAGCCCCAGCCTCCCGGCAGCTTTGCGCTCAGTGAGAACAATACCAAGCATCACAATCGCGCTGGCGATCAGAATGATCGGTATCTTGCCCTCAAGCATAGAGAATGCAATCCCTGGATTGCGCACATGCGTGAAGTGAAAAATGCCTGGGATGAGTGGAATCGTCCCTGTTTCCCCAATGGGCATTTTGGCAAGCACGACAGCCTTACTCAGCTGATCAAGTGTTGCGACCACCAGTGCGGAAACATAGAAGGCAAGCGGCGACAAGCGCCGCTTTCCGTGCATCGCGGGCATCATCAGGCTTCAGTTTCCAGCGCCACCGCACCGCGGCGGATCAGCTCGCGCACAATCAGCGCCTGCGGGATGGACAGCGTTGGATGCTCAGGATCCGTCCCGACATCCTCGCGGATAAACCACGAACGCATACACTTCTGACCAGGGGATGCCTGTACGCTGACGCTTATTTCCGATCCAGTCGTGAGGTCAAGCTTTGCAACAATGAGCGCCTCGCGAAGGACATCGATATGTGCAGCATCGAGAGGAGCCGTCACCGTCGCCCAGGCTTCGGCACTCTTGGTGATGCCACCTTCGGCACGAACCGTTTCCATGGATGCGTTGAAGGCATCCCGGACTTGGAGAATCGTTCCAAACAGCGCCTCGACATCGGCATTTACCTTTGCAGGGTCGGCGACTGGGAAGTCAGCAAGCTGCGGGCTGATGGCAATATCTGCCGTTCCCGGGAGGTGCTGCCAGATTTCCTCACAGGTGTGCGAAAGGATTGGCGTCATCATCCGGCAGAGAGCCGAGCAGATTTCCCAAAGCACGGTCTGGCTTGACCGGCGCAGCGGGCTATCCGGCAGCTCGGTGTAGAGACGGTCTTTCAGAACATCCAGATAAAACGCGCTCAGCTCAACGTTGCAATAGTTGAGGACAGCCTGGGTTGCCTTGTAGAACGCATACTCATCGTAGGCAGCGGTGACATCCGTGATCAATGACTGCAGGCGTGACAGCGCGTAGGCATCCAGAGGATGGAGCTCTGCCACCGCAACGGCATCCGTCGCCGGGTTGTAGCCAGCGAGGTTTCCGAGCAGGAAGCGGACGGTGTTACGCAGCTTGCGGTAAGAGTCTGCGAGCTGTTTGAGGATGCCATCCCCGAGGCGGGTGTCTTCGGTGTACTCAATCGAGCCAACCCAGAGGCGAAGGACATCGGCGCCGTAGCGGTCAATCGTACCGAGTGGATCGATGGTATTGCCCTTCGACTTGGACATTTTGTAGCCAAGCTCATCCACGGTAAATCCATTTGTAACGACTGCACGGTATGGAGGAACGCCACGCATCGCGGTTGCGATCATCAAGGATGAGTTGAACCACCCGCGGTGTTGGTCGCTACCTTCGAGGTAGAGATCGGCCGGCCACGAATGGTCAGGCCACACACCGCTATCGAGGACAGCAAAGCTGGTCGACCCGGAGTCAAACCAGACATCCAGAACATCTTTTTCCTTGGTGAATTCGCTCGCGGGGATGCCTTTGTAGGTAAAGCCATCCGGGAGGATGTCCACCGGGGACATGCTGTACCAAGCTTCGATGCCATTTTCCTTGATGACAGCGACGGCGGCATCGTATGCGGTCTCATCGAAGACCGGCTCGCCGTTTGCGTAGAAGATAGCGATTGGGACGCCCCAGTGGCGCTGGCGGGAGACGGTCCAGTCAGGGCGACCGGCGACGGCGGCGCTGATGCGGTTGCTGGCCTGCGGCGGGTACCACGCGACGGTGTCGATACCGGCGAGGGCCTTTTTGCGCAGATCATTGTGGTCAACGGCGACAAACCACTGCACGGTAGCGCGGAAGATCAGCGGCTTGTACGGAGCGCGCGGGGCGTGCGGGTACTTGTGCGAAAAGTCGCGGAGGGCGAGGAGCGCACCGGCATCCGTGAGGGCCTGCGGGATGACCTTATTACCTTCATCCGTGGAAATCCCAACGAATGGCCCAGCATCTTCGGTGAAGCGTCCACGTCCATCCACTGGGGAAAGGACCCGGAGGCCGTGCTTCATTCCGGTGATGTAGTCATCGGGGCCGTGACCAGGTGCGGTGTGTACGATTCCGGTACCGGTGTCAAGGGTGACATAATTTGCCGGGCAGATTGGGGACTCGCGGTCGAAGATTGGGTCGAGCGCGTGCAGCGGGTGCTGGAAGCGAAGGCCGACTAGCGCTGAGCCACGGAGGCGGAGGAGCTCGGTGACATTTTCGAGGGTGCAGCTGGATGTGACATCTGCGAGGAGGCCATCCGCGACGAGGAGAGGCCCGTGGTTGCTGGTGCCGACGACGACATAGTCAAAGTCCGGATGTACGGAGAGACCTGTGTTCGCGGGGATGGTCCATGGGGTTGTCGTCCAGATCAGGACGCGGACGCCGGGAGTTGCATTTAGGACGCCATTTGGGTCACCGCCAGCGATCAGCGGGAATGCGACATGGATGCTTGGCGAGATGTGGTCTTTGTGTTCCGCTTCGGTGTTTGCAAGGGCGGTTTCGTTGGCCGGGTCCCAGAGGACGGGCTTGAGACCACGGTAGACATAGCCTTGCTTGCAGAGGCCAAGGAAGGTCTCGACGATTTTGGACTCGAATGCGGGGGCCATCGTGAGGTATGGGTGGTCCCAGTCACCGCGGATACCGAGGCGTTGGAACTGTGTCTTCTGCGTGGTTACCCAGCGGGTAGCGTATTCGCGGCAGCGTGCGCGAAGTGTGTCGGGCGTCCACTGGACCTTTTCCTCGCGGAGCTCTTTGACAACGGCTACTTCGATGGGCAGGCCGTGGTTGTCCCAGCCGGGGACGTAGGGCGCTTCGTAACCGGCCATCGTTTTATATTTAACGACGATGTCCTTGAGGGTTTTGTTGAGCGCGTGTCCGAGGTGGATGTTGCCATTTGAGTATGGCGGACCATCGTGAAGGAGGAAACGTCCCTTTGGTGCTGGTTTGCTGAGGGATTGCTGGTAGATGCCAAGCTCATTCCAGCGTTCCTGGATGGCGGGTTCGCGGGTTGGCAGATCTGCCTTCATCGCGAAGTCAGTGGCAGGGAGGTTGAGGGTGTTTCGATAGTCCATGGGGTGCAGTCGGGTCCGGTTCAACGTTTCGACGATGATATGCGCCCCGCGGGATGCGTGCGCCCACCGAACCGGGGCCGATGCAGAAAAAGGTCATCGACAGCGGGGGCACTACTCCACGGGACGCCAGATAATCTGACAGATCCCACCGGACCGATAGTGTCGTGCCATCATAGCGGGCTGATTTTACCATGATGGCCTCCTCGGGCGGGCGTGGGAGGTCTGCGTGATGGTTGGGTTCAGGCACAGAGAGTAATCGGGATGCTTGCTGCTGTTACGGTACGGGTCCTTCTGCTCGCCATGTTTGCTTGCTTGACTGTAATTCTCATACTCATCACTGTCTTCGTATCCCAAAATCCTCTAGGCTCGTTTAGGTACGTGCGCTTACTGGCAAACAGGTGAAACTTTAGTGACCACCCACGATGCCCTTCGAGAAAGTCATTCGTTGGGGTTCACAAGCAGTCGCTCAACATCTTTCATCAGCAGGTAGAGATGCAATGGATTACTTGGGCACACGGTCATCCCGAATCGAAGATAAAGAGATTTAGCGTCTTCATCCTTGGCATGCGTCATCACTGCCCGGACGCCGGCAGCTCGTGCCACCGTAAGACAGCGCTTTAGTGCATCTTTGAAAAGACCTTTGCCGATACCTTGCCCTTGATAGGCAACATCAACGGCAAAGCGAGCCATCAGAAGAATCGGAATGGGATGCCTTGCAAGCCCTTTTGCCATCCGTTCAGGTGCATCATCGTAAAGAACAGAACTTGCGGCGAGCGAATAGTAACCCACCACTCTGTTTTCATCAAGACCAACAAATGTTCTGGCGCTACCGTTGGTTTGGTTCGCTAGTGCGTGTCGGGTAAGGAAAGTATTGAGCGGTTCTTTGCCGCAGTCAAATGCGAGAAAGTCGTGGGACTTTTCAAGAGGATACGGCCCGGTAAAGCGACTCACGATTCGAAGACGCTCGGCCGGCTAAAGAGCTCCCGCAATGCTGGAATCTCCTTGGGAGGTTCTTCAAGCTTGGCCAGCAACCAGTCGTGTTCTTCCTTGGAAACTATAATGAGACGCTGATGTGCTATGACTTCTTCTGCCGCATCCAGAGACTTACGAAGTACGAATTGACTCACATTCATGTTCTGAATCCGAGCTGCCTCAGCAAGTTTGGCTTTCTGTTCAGCAGATGCTCTTATATTCAGTTGTTCGGCTTTTTGGATGGTTTGCATATCTAATTCTCTTGATGAAGTATGAAAAGACCATACCATTTGTATATACATTGACCACACATTTTCGAAAATGTGCAATCCTTAGTACCGTGTCTACTCAGATGTCTATCGAATAAAGGGATGATAACCGGCGAGATTCTCTTCTCTTAGATGGCAAGCACCCGTTGCGCCAAGTTGACTATCTCTATCCTTGATGACCTCTTGTAACACAACTAATTTAGATTGGAGAGATTTTGGAGAGATTTCGAAAATGAACCACCACTTTCATACCAATAACTAGTGCCGGCTCCAAATGTGCGTTTCACCCAAACCGCGTGCTAAGGTAACGCCATGGATGAGACAACCAAGATCGCGGCAAGGAAGATGGCATTTATCGATGTCCTTCGTGGTCTGGCGGCCGTGCTCGTGTATGTGTTTCATCAACAAATCCACACATTTATCGGCTACCCGGAGAAGCCTATCCCGCCCGGGTCACTGACTTGGTGGTTCTTCCTTGGTGCGATCGACCTCGGGAAGATTGCCGTGGCTGTCTTCTTTTGTGTATCGGGCTACCTAATTCCAAGCACGCTGACCAAGCCCGGAGCGACGATTCGCGACTTCACCATCCACCGTATCTTCCGGCTCTACCCCGCTTACTGGGTGAGTATCGCAAGCCGGCTTTTGGTCCTAATTGCCCTCGGGATGACGGCAAACCTTCCGACCACATTTAACCTGCTTGCAAACATCACGATGTTCCAAAAGTTCATCGGGCAGCAGGACATGATCGGCGTCTTCTGGACGTTGCAGATCGAGCTGGTCTTTTACATCGTGGCCGCATTCCTCGCGTGGCGAAAGCTCCTCACACGCCGCTGGCCGATTCAGCTCACGATGATGTTCCTAACGCTCATTTGCGCTGCGGGCCGGTATGTAACGCACAAGCCTCTCCCGGTGGCGATGTTTATGGCGATGTCACTGATGTGGATGGCAGATACGCTGCGGGCGAGCGAACGCGGTGAAGTCGCGGGCGCAGCGGTTAAGCGTGCGATTATCGGGATGATTGTGATGCTTGTTCCCGCGAGCCTGCTCGGCTACGGGGATGAGGGCCCTCGGTACATCACGTCGTATCTCATCGCGATAGGAATTTTTGTACTCTGCTGGGCGAAGCGATCGGCATTTGAGAAATCCAACATTTTGATGCGTGCGCTGGGCTGGCTGGGTGACTGGTCGTATGGCATTTACCTGATGCACGGGTCGATGTTGATTCTCATAGCGCAGCCACTGAAAAAATCGACCGAGAACGTGTGGCTGACCACTGCCGCGACGCTCCCGCCATTGCTACTGGTTTCTTGGTTGCTCTATCGCTTCATCGAGGCCCCGATGGTCCGCATCGGCAAGCAGCTCACCAAGCGGAATACAGTTTGAAGCTCGTTTTGGCGGGTTACGGGATGCCGGCATTTCTGGCATAATGAATGTAATTCGTAGGTTCACCGATGCGCCTGCGACATCCCCGATTACTGTTTGCTGACCGGTCACCTACTATGACATTTACAAAACCCTTTGCAACCGCGCTCCTTGGCACCATCGCGCTCGGCATCAGCCTTGCCGCGCCCACCAAGCAGACATCCAAAGTCATCTTTAATCGCGATATCCGGCCGATCCTCTCGGACAGCTGTTTTGCGTGTCATGGCCCCGACAAAAACAAACGCCAAGCAAACTTGCGCCTTGATCAGCCAAACCGCGCCATCATCCCGGGCGATATTGTCGCGAGCCAGCTGGTTCAACGGATAAGCAAGCCGGCATCCGATGCCCTTGCGATGCCACCCGCGGACTTCCACAAGACCATCACCCCGGCACAAAAGGACACCCTCCGCCGCTGGATTGGCGAAGGCGCATCCTACCAAAAGCACTGGGCTTATGAGCTCCCCGCAAAGCCCGTGGTTCCAAAAGGCAAACACCCCATCGACTTCCTGGTCCAACGCCGCCTCGCCGAAATCGGTCTCCAGCCAAGCCCGCAAGCCGACCGCCGCACACTCATCCGCAGGCTGTCTTTCGACCTGACAGGCCTCCCACCAACCTATGCGGAAGTTCAGGCATTCATCAATGACAAGTCGCCAAAGGCCTACGAAAACCTCGTCGACCGTCTCCTCGCAAGCCCGCACTATGGCGAAAAAATGGCGCAGCACTGGCTGGATGTCGTCCGCTTTGCAGACACCATCGGGTACCACTCCGACACCCCGCGAAACATCTACCCCTACCGCGACTACGTCATCAAGGCATTCAACACAAATAAGCCGTTTGACCGCTTCACACGCGAGCAGCTCGCTGGCGATATCCTCCCGGATGCCAACCAGGAAACAAAAGTCGGCTCTGCGTTCAACCGTCTCCTCCTCACCACCGAGGAAGGTGGCGCACAGGCCAAGGACTATGAAGCCCGCTATCTGACCGACCGCGTCCGCGCAGTCGGAACGGTGTGGCTCGGCCAGACAACCGCGTGCGCCCAGTGCCACGACCACAAGTTTGACCCGATCTCGACACGCGACTTCTACACCCTCGGAGCCTTCTTTGCCGATATTGAGGAAGGCATTATTGCCGCACGCGAGCCTGGGATGCCGGTCATCGATGAAGCAAACGAAAAGGCCATCGCCGCTGTTGATGCCCGTATCGCAGCAGCGGAAGCCAAACTAAAAAATGGAGCAACGCTGCTTGCTGGAAGCCGCACAGGGTGGGAAGCCAGTCTAAAGGGAATCCGCACGGTTGAGCAAAACTGGGAAGCCATCGCGCCAACCAAAGCGACCGCAAAAGCTGGCACCATCCTCACGATCCGCGCCGACAAGTCCATCCTCGCCAGTGGTCCAAACAATGGCCAAAATGCCTACGTTCTAGATGTCCCTGCAGCTGGCACGCTGCGCGGTATTCGCATCGATGCCCTCCCCGATGCCAGCCTCCCACAACGCGGGCCAGGCCGCGCTGGAAATGGCAACTTTGTCCTTACCGAAGTGCGGGCAAGTGTTGTGGATGCCAATGGCAAAGTCACTGGACAGCCAACCTTTCTAAATGCAGATGCAAGCTTCGAACAAACTCTGTTCTCCGGGGATGACCTCCGCTACAAGCGCTGGGGTGCAGCAAACACGATTGATAACAATATCCGCGGCGGTGTCCCAGGCTGGGCTATCCTCCCGGATGTTGGTCAGCAGCACCACATGGTCATCACGTTTGCCGAGCCCGTTACCATCCCGGATGGCGGTCGCCTTCAGCTAACCCTCGAGCAAACCCATAGCAATGATCACAACATCGGGTGCTTCAAGGTTTCCGTGGCAAAAGATGTTCCTACAAACACCTGGACAGCTGCGAAACCAGCAAGTGTCACCGCAACGGGCGACACAGTGCTCACCATTCGGCCAGACAATTCCGTGCTCGCAAGCGGTCCAAACAACACCAAAGGCACCTTTGCAATCGACATCCCTGCGCGTGACCGTATAACGGGTATCCGCCTCGAAGCGTTGCCAGATCCATCCCTTCCGCTTGGTGGACCAGGCCGCGCGCCAAATGGCAACTTTGTCATCACCGAAGTCAAAGGGCAGGTCATCCACCAGGATGGCACCCGTGGCCGCACCGTCAAGTTCACGCACGCAGCCGCAAGCTTTGAACAGACGATGTTCGCGGGAGATGACATCCCAGGCAAGCGGTGGGGCGCGCTTCATGCCATCGACAACGATGCCAACCTCCCATACCTAGGGTGGGGAATCCTTCCGGAAACGGGCAAGTCACACGCAATGGTCCTCGGACTTTCCGAGCCTCTGACACTGCCAGCAGGCGCGATGTTGCGTGTGATCATCGAGAACAACCACAGCATCGACCATAACATCGGGTGTTTCCGAATTTCAACCACCGCAGCGCCAGACTACATCCGAACCATCACCAAAACTGACCTTGCTGTCGCATCCATTGCCGCAATCGATGCGGGCAAGCGCACACCTGAGCAAGTCAAGCAGCTTGATGATGCATTTATTGCAGGCGCGCCTGAAATGGCTGCTCTCCGGGATGATGTCGCAGCAGGACGTGCTGAACGCGGACGCATCGAGCAAATGCTGCCTCGCTGTCTCGTAACGGTACAGAACAATACGCCTCGCACGGTGCGCATTCTGCCGCGTGGCAACTTCCTCGATGAGACAGGCGAAATCGTAGCGCCCGCTACGCCAGCATTCCTCGGCACGTTTGGCCTCCCGAAGAAAGACAAGCTGACACGCCTTGATCTTGCTGACTGGATTCTCAGTCCAAAGAACCCGCTGACGGCCCGGACCGTGATGAACCGAACATGGAAGCAGTTCTTCGGTGTCGGAATGAGCAAAGTCCTCGATGACCTTGGTGCGCAAGGTGCTCCGCCAAGCAACCCGGCTCTAATGGACTTTATGTCCGTCGAGTTCCGTGAGAGCGGCTGGGACACAAAGCACATGGTGCGGTTGATTGTGACATCCGGGACATATAAGCAGGTATCGACGGCAAGTAAGGCCCTCATGAACCGTGACCCGGAGAATCGTGAGTTTGCCCGCCAGAGCCGGCCACGTCTCGAGGCGGAAGAGGTTCGCGACACCGCATTGCAGCTTGCGGGTTTACTGGTTCCAAAAATCGGTGGTCCAAGCGTGAAGCCATATCAGCCCGAGCGCTACTGGGAAAATCTCAACTTCCCGGTACGTGACTGGATGGCGGACAAGGGCGAGAGCCAGTGGCGCCGCGGTCTGTACACGTGGTGGCAGCGAAGCTTTTTGCACCCGAGTATGCTTGCCTTCGATGCCCCTAGCCGTGAGGAATGTACAGCAGAGCGTAACCGCTCAAACATTCCGCAGCAGGCACTCGTACTCTTGAACGACCCGACCTACGTAGAAGCGGCACGCGCATTTGGCGCCCGAATCCAAAAAGAAGCAAAGGGTGGAACCACGGAGCGAATCACGTGGGCATTCCAAACGGCGCTTCAGCGTAACCCGGCGCCTGCTGAGCTCGCGACGCTGCGCGGTGTCTATGACAAACATCTTGCGAGCTACAAGGCAGACCCAGCGGCAGCGGATGCTTACTTGAAGACGGGCTTTGCGCCCGTCCCGGATGGCAGTGACAAACCGGAGCTCGCCGCCTGGTCCCACATCGCACGCATTCTCATCAACCTCCACGAAACGATTACACGACAATGAGCCAACCAATCAATATTCAGGATGAGCTGAAACAAGCACACGCCCAGCAAATGACGCGCCGCGCTCTGCTCGGTCGCACGACACAGGGACTCGGTCTCGTCGCGCTCGCATCGCTGGGCCTCCCCGGCGTCGCAGGCGTGGTCAATCCTCAGACAGGTGGAGCCCTCGCCGGAAGCAAGGCGCTAAACGGGCGGGGCAAAGCCAAGCGCGTGATCTGGCTGAGTATGGCCGGCGGACCAAGCCACCTCGAGACATTCGATCCTAAGCCAAAGCTTGCGGAGATGAATGGCAAGCCGATGCCAGAATCGATGACCAAGGGTCAGCAAATCGCCCAGCTCCAAGGGTCGCCACTGATCTGCTTTGGCCCTCAGCATCCATTTCAGAAATTTGGCAAAAACCAGACCGAAATCTGTTCGCTGTTCCCGAAAATCGGTTCGGTCATTGATGACATTTGTCTGATTCGCTCGATGACGACCGATGCGATTAACCATGACCCGGCCCATATGTTTATGAACACCGGCTCGCAGATCGCGGGGCGGCCGAGCATGGGTTCCTGGCTGACATATGGCCTCGGAAATGCCGCAAAGGACTTGCCCGGATTCGTTGTGCTGACATCGCTAGGGCGTGGCGGCCAGAACCAGCCCATCGCTGCGCGCCAGTGGTCGAGTGGCTTTTTGCCAAGTAAATACCAAGGCGTTCAGCTACGCGGAAAGGGTGATCCGGTTCTTTACCTGACCAATCCAAATGGCGTTACACGTGACCAACAAGGGATGGACATCCAGGCCATTAATGCCCTGAATAAACATCACAATACCTTTGTGGATGACCCGGAAGTTGCCACCCGCGTTGCACAGTATGAGCTGGCCTTCCAGATGCAAGCAAGCGTCCCGGACCTCATGGACCTCTCCAAGGAATCCAAGGAAACGCTTGAGCTGTACGGCTGTACTCCCGGGGATGGTAGCTTTGCGAGCAACTGTCTCCTCGCACGAAGACTTGCAGAAAAGGGCGTTCGCTTCATCCAGCTCTATCACAAGGACTGGGATCACCACGGTGGCATTAAGAACGAAATCGTGTTCAAGGGCGAAGAAATCGACCGCGCATGCATGGCGTTAATCACCGACCTGAAGCGCCGCGGGATGTTTGATGACACGTTGATTGTGTGGGCGGGTGAGTTTAGCCGTACCCCGATGTCGCAGGGTGGCTCCGGGCGAGATCACCACAACAAGGCGATGTCGGTCTGGCTTGCAGGCGCCGGCATTAAGGGTGGCATGGTTTATGGCGCATCGGATGACCTTGGTTACGCAGCCGTCGAGAATATCACCACGGTGCATGACCTCCACGCAACGATGTTGCATCAGTTTGGCATCAGCCACGATGCGTTCAGCTTCAAGTTTCAGGGCCTGGATGCAAAGCTGACAGGCGTCGAAGGTGCCAAGGTTATCAAGCAGATTATTGCCTGATGTCGGCCGTCAGTTGATGCGTAATAGACGCATGCGTGTGGCTTGCAGCGGAACGAATGCCATGAGCCACACGTATCAATCATGCTACAATCGCCTCACCCGCGAGACAGTTACATCCCATGGAAAACGGCCCAGAAATTACATCACAAGCACCCACGACCGCATCGTCAACCGATGAGGTAATGGTGTCCGATGTCCCGGCCCCTGAGAACGTGTCAAATGATGCGGTAGCCGTTGCTGTCGATGCTGAAACTCCTTTAGATGAAACATCTGTTCCGGATGTCTCGAGTACTGAGACGGTATTCAGCGCTGACGAAACAGTTGATGTCGTCGCTGCGCAAGCTGTTGAACCAGAAGCTGTCCCTGACACTGAAGCACCAGACCTTCAGGAAGCGCCCGTCCCACAGCCAGTTCAGATGTTCGACTTGGGTGATGATTTGGGTGTACATCCCGAAGCACCAACATTTGATATGGCGGAGGAAACTGTTGAGCCAACGGTTTCCGACGAAGTTGTTGATGAGCCCGTTGATAATGCCGAAAGCGATGACGACGAAGCAGAAGCAACCATTGCCGTAGAAACTACCGCATCGGCCTTACGTTATGACGAAGAAATCTTTGAGCAGGTGATGGGCTCCAGCCGTGTGGAAGACATCCCGGTTCCACGCCGCTCCAGACCCGGTAGTATCCCGCTCCCTCCGCAGGTCGCCGAGGAACAAATCCGCCGTCAGCGTAGCGCTGCACCAGCACCTGCGGATAGCAGAGGCCACAAGCATCCGCTGCCAGCATCCCAGCGCGCTCCTCAGCGTCCGGGACCAAGTGGGCAAACATCCCCAAGATCGGCGCAGCCTACTGCTCCACAGGCTGTGGATGTGATTTGTCCGAAGTGTCAGCGGACCACGAGTACACGCTTCACGTTTTGTATGAAGTGCGGCACAGACTTCCCTTCTGGATATGTAGCCAGCCTGACTGGACATAGCCCGCAGGCGGCAACGCCCGGCGGACATAGCGGTGTCCGCGACACACGCACAACCGTGCGGCAGATCAACAGCATCCATGAGGGTCGTGGGAGTAGAGCAGCGGGTGCCGGGATGGGAACTTCTCAGACGGCTGGGGAGGAAGAGCTTCCACGCCTTAACGCTGGGATGTTGGCTAACCCATTTCTGGTTGCGTTTCTGTCGTTCCTGATGCCAGGGCTTGGGCACATGCTGATAGGCGAACATAAAAAAGGGCTCCCATGGTTGTTTGCCGGCATCGCGGCGATGGCCTTTTTGCCTAGCTGGACGTTTCTGATGTGGGTTCCACTGTTGCTGCGTATGTTTTCCGCCTTTAATGCCTACCATTTAGCAATCATCAAGCAAGGTGAGCAGCGCGGTACGTTTGATGCGGATGATGACGCATAAGCATTGAGTACATCTGACGGGCTGTTTGCCAATAAGTCGCGCATTTTGCTATTTGGCGGAAGCTTTGATCCTCCGACGCGCGCCCACTCGGTCATCGCAACGCTTGCGGCAGCGACGCTGGCTGCCGACCTAACCCTCTGGATTCCCAACCAGGTGTCTCCATGGAAGGATCAATCATTGGTCTCACCTGCGGCGGCACGCGTTGCGCTGGCAGAGGCCGCGACGATGGGCATCGATGACATGGACGTTTGGACGGTAGAAGCGGAGCGACCGGGTCCAAGCTATACCTTCGAGACAGTGCATGAGGCAAGGCGGCTGGCGGGACCGGATGCCAAGCTTTGGTTTCTCTGCGGCGCGGATGTGCTGGCTGGAATAGCAAGCTTTCGTGAGGCGGATGTCATTTGCCAAATAGTACGGATTGCAGCCTTTGACCGGCCTGGATTCGACAGCGTGGCTAACATCATTTCGCAGCTGCCACAGCAGTGGCGGGACATCACCGATGCTATTCCAACGTCCGAACCGGTTGACATGAGTAGCACAGCGGTCAGGGATGCGTTGCTGTCCGGCGGGGATGTGAGCGACTTGCTGCTCCCTGCCGTGGTCGACCAGATTGTTGCGCGTGGGCTGTATGGAAGCGGCCCAAAGGAGCAGAAAGTAGTGTAAACAGCGGCTCCGGAATCTTTTTCGTTCGATGGACGGGCTTTCCGGTAGAATTGCACCATCTCACAGAATCGTAAATTTACAATGCCGCCTGAGCTGCGTGGCATTTTCCAGTAACCAAAAGGGCACAGAGTGGCTAAACAGCAAATTCCATCCGAAGAGAAGAAAAACCTTATTCTCGAAATCATAGATGACCGCAAGGCAGAAAACCCGGTAGTCATCGACCTGCGTGAAAAAGTAAACATCGCAGACTTCTTTATTATTTGTACCGGCCTTGCCGTACCGCACATCCGCGCCATCTCCGAGCACGTTCTCGACACGATGGAAGACCACAACATAGCCAAGCCATCCGTTTCGGGTGAGGAAGTTGCGGAGTGGGTTCTTGTTGACTTTGGGGATGTCATTCTCCACATCATGAGCGAAGAGGCGCGTGAGCGTTACAAGCTGGAGGTCTACTGGACAACGGTTCAGCCTAAGGGTGCGCTTCCGCCACACCCAGGTTCGCTCCCGACGTATCCACTTGACCGTGTTCTTGCTCCGACGGCTGAGAATCAACCTGCAATCCGTGACCCACGTGATGAACCTGTGAAGGTAAGTCCTGTGGATGACGACTGGGATGATGACGAAGCTGAAGGCGACGATGCATCCGGTTCGCATGAGTTTGGCGAGTTCCCGACCGAGGCTGACTGGTCGGATGATGAGCTGGACGACTGGGATGACGACGACGAGGAAGACGATGCCGATGGGACAGAGACCTTCTTCCGTGTTGCGGATGAAGCCGTTGCCCCTGTGGATGAACCTAAAGAGGACTAACGGAACCTGGCACACAATGTGTGCCGTCCAAATGCAACCATGAGCGAATCTCAAACGCATTCGACATCTGACGAACAACCGCCCTGCACATCGTGTGGGCGGTTGTTTGGTATAAATGACCGCTTTTGTGGCAGCTGCGGCGGGCCGCGGCCACGGGTTTGCACAACCTGCGCTGCGGTGAACCTCCCGGGTGCGAATTTCTGCAGCCAGTGTGCGACAAAGCTCTTCGAAGCACCGGTGGTGGCATCGGTGCCAGAGCCAGTCGTCGATGCATCTGGCGAGCCAACGGTTGCCGATGTCCATGAGCAGGACGCTGATTCAGTTTCAGCAAGCAGTTCTGATGCTCAAAGCGGAGAAGGCGCGGAAGTAGCAGAAACGGGTTACGTCAACGAGAAGCCGATGCTCGAAGGGACGAAGCTCTACGCAGCTGAACAGGAAATCACGCGGCAAATCGCTCAGGCAAACCTCCAGCGTGTGCGGGCACAGTACACAGATGCCCGCAAAACCTTGCGCGCTATCATTCAGATGTACACCAATGTACCGAGTGCATTGATAGCGCCTGCGCATGAGCTCCTCGGCGACCTGGATGCCAGTGAGCAACGCTGGGAAACGGCCCTCGGGCACTATCGGCGCGCGCATGCGGCTGACCCTAAGCGTGCATCCAGCGAAACAAAAGTAGGCAAAATGACCGTTCAGATCGCCGATGAAGATGCGATGAAAAAGTTGGGGCTATCGGTCACCCCGCAGGTGGATGTCGAGGAAGCGCAAAACCAGCTGGCCATCGCGACGGGCATCTCGTTGGTGCTCCCGGGAGCCGGCCACTTGCTGCTCAAGCAGCTCACCAAAGGCGCGCCGCTGCTTGCCATCTTTGTCACAGCCGTGACCGTCTCAATCGCGACGCGTGAAGCCCCGCAAATCAACACGACTGCCAAAACGATGGTCAGCAAGACGCTTGCCGCACAGGCGCAGCAAATGCACACGATGCATCTGGTGGCAATCGGTGTTGCTATCTTTGTGTATGCTGGCACCCTGATGGACCTGATGGCCCAGAGCAAGCGCAAGCAGGTCAGCAAGGGCATCAATCCCGTGCCGGCAGGCGATCCCAAGGACTGGGACATTTAGCCTCCCGGCACAAAACGGACTGGATTACCGATAGAGTGCGGTCTGAACCTGACCCTCATTCGTCGGTCCGATCAGCCGCTGGTCAAGTCCTTGGAATGGGAACCGTAGCCGATACGGATCCAAGCCGACCGCATCCAGAATGGTTGCCTGCAGATCGCGAATCGTGACTTTCCCGCTAGCAACCTTATAGCCAAGCTCATCCGTTTCACCGTGGATATAACCCTGCTTCATCCCGCCGCCGGCCATCCACATACAGAACGCATGTGGGTGATGGTCACGGCCAAGATACGTGGAGCCGCCCCGCGCCTCGTTCATCGGAGTACGGCCAAACTCACCGCCCCAGACAACCAAGACATCATCGAGGAGACCGCGCTCCTTGAGGTCCATCACAAGCGCCGCGGCAGCCTTGTCGGTCTGCTGACATTTCTGTGGGAAAGCTGTCATGAGGTCATCGCCGGGGCCTGTCCCGTGAATATCCCATCCCCAGTCATAGAGCTGCACATACCGAACGCCCTGCTCCACCAAGCGGCGGGCAAGGAGACAGTTCTTTGCAAAGCTGGCTTCGGCCGGGTTGGTGATGCCGTAGCGCTCGAGTGTCTCTGGCTTTTCTTTGCGGATGTCGGTGACTTCCGGGACAGCCATTTGCATGCGATAGGCGAGCTCGTACTGCTCTGTGCGGGCGATGGTTTCGCGGTCACCGGTGCGCGCCGAGTCGAGCTTGTTCAGCGTTGAAAGGGCATCGAGGGTGCGGCGGCGACTCTGACGGTCGATGCCCTTTGGATCCGAGAGGAACAAAATCGGATCGCCTGCTGCGCGGCATTGGACGCCCTGATAGATGGATGGCAGGTAGCCGCTGCTCCAGATGCTCTTGCCTCCGGTTGGGTCTGTTCCACCGCTGAGCAGAACAACAAATCCGGGAAGGTTTTTATTCGATGAACCAAGGCCGTAGGTGATCCAGGAGCCCATCGATGCGTTTCCAGGAAAAGCATTCCCGGTATAGATGAACATTTCCGCTGGCGAATGGTTGATCTGGTCGGTAACCATCGAGCGGACAAGCGTAATCTCATCGGCGATTTTGGAGGTGTATGGAAGCTGTGAGCTCACCCACATCCCGGCTTTACCGTACTGCGCAAAGGAGTGCGGGGATGCGAGAATTTTTGGGACGCCCTGAATGAACGCGAAGCGCTCCCCTTTCATCAGCTCTGCAGGGCAGTTCTGGCGGTCGAGACGCTTGAGGGTAGGCTTGTAATCGAAGCAGTCAAGTGTTGGAGGTGCACCGCTCATGTGGAGGTAGATGACGGCTTTAGCACGGGCCTTCTTCTTTGGGATAGGCGGAATGCCATCCGGTTGAGGCTTTGGCGCCGCGCCGGCATCATCGGTCATCAGGGTTCCGAGCGCCATGGCGCCTATCCCAAGAC
>Ga0255111_1000181_pt1 | contig 19472 bp, 22 predicted proteins | sample Law_Yuk_RepA_8h_FD_188472 | JGI IMG/M metagenome (GOLD analysis project Ga0255111, IMG submission 188472) | Freshwater microbial communities from St. Lawrence River, New York, United States - Law_Yuk_RepA_8h | ecosystem: Environmental > Aquatic > Freshwater > River | place: USA: New York... | reverse complement strand
CAGCTTTTTCTGCCCGATCTTTATCGTATGGTGCCTTTGCTCGGCCATCAGAGACCGTGAGTTTATTTATCGTCACTTACAGCCTTCTTGCGCCTTGTTGGCTTTTTTGCATCGGTAACAGGTTCAACGGTAATTCGCTCTGGGACATCAACAGGAGGCTGAGACGATGGAACGCGCGTGGCAGATCCTGTCCAGGCAGCTCTTGATGTCACTTTCTTAACTTTCTTGAAAATAACTGCGATCTCATCTTTATTGAGAGTTTCTTTCTCCAAAAGCTCAATAACCATTTCATCCAGGATTTTGCGGTTAGCAACCAAAATATCAAATGCTTCTTGGTGTGCATTTTCAATCAAAGTTCGAATTTCACGATCGACTATTCCTGCAATGTTTTCACTGTAATCACGTTGATGACCATAGTCGCGTCCCATAAACGGTTCAGTGCTCCCACCACCTAATTTGATCGCTCCAATTGCAGAAGTCATTCCATATTGCGTAACCATTGCTCGTGCTAGTGAAGTTGCTTTTTCAATATCATTTGATGCACCGGTTGATGGATCATGGAAAATCAACTCTTCAGCAGCGCGACCACCGAGTGAATAAGCCAGTTGATCTAATAGCTGATTGCGAGTTGTTGAGTATTTATCTTCGTCAGGCAACACCATTGTGTAACCCAAAGCGCGACCACGAGGCATGATCGTTACTTTGTGAACTGGATCAGTGTGTGGCAAAGCATGGGCAACGAGTGCGTGACCTGCTTCGTGATAGGCAGTTACTCGGCGTTCTTCATCACTCATCAAACGAGATTTTCTTTGTGGCCCAGCCATCACTCGATCAATAGCTTCATCAAGTTCTAAATTCCCGATCTCTGCTTTGTTTTCACGAGCTGATAAAAGTGCCGCTTCATTGATAACACTTGCTAGATCAGCACCAGTAAAGCCGGGTGTTCGGCGTGCATAGTCAACTAATTTCACGGATGAATTAATTGGTTTACCTTTTGAATGAATCTGCAAAATCGCTTCACGTCCCTTTAGATCTGGACGGTCTACTGCAATTTGCCGATCAAAACGACCTGGTCGAAGTAGCGCTGGATCTAAAACATCAGGACGATTTGTTGCAGCGATCAAAATAACTTTTGAGTTCTCTTCGAATCCATCCATCTCGACAAGTAACTGATTAAGTGTCTGTTCACGTTCGTCGTGACCGCCACCCATACCTGCACCGCGTTGGCGTCCAACTGCGTCAATTTCATCGATGAAGACAATTGCGGGTGCGTTCTCTTTTGCCTGAGTAAACAGATCGCGAACTCGCGCAGCTCCAACACCTACAAACATCTCAACAAAGTCGGAACCAGATATCGAATAGAAAGGCACGCCTGCTTCGCCAGCAACAGCGCGCGCTAATAAAGTCTTACCGGTTCCTGGCGGACCAAAAAGTAAAACGCCTTTGGGAATCTTTGCTCCTAATGGTGCATATTTCTCAGGCTTTGCAAGAAAATCCTTTATCTCATCTAACTCTGCTAGTGCCTCATCTGCACCTGCTACATCCTTGAATTTAGTTTTCGGAACATCATTGTTTTGAAGCTTTGCCCTTGATTTTCCAAATTGGAAAACTTTATTTCCACCTTGGGCCTGGCTCATCATCCAGAAGAATAAGAAACCAATGAGTAAAAATGGCAGAACTGAGAACAAGAATGAAACAAATATGGATTGCGAAGGAACTTTAACGTTCCAACCTTTGGGAGGAGGATTTCCAGTTAATGCATCAATAATAGTTGGCTCTTGGCGAGCTACATAAAACGCTTCAACTTTTTCTGAACCATTAATTCTATTTCCTGGTGTCAAAATCAAACGGATCTTTTGTTGCCTATCAACTATTTCTGCCGAGAGAACTTGTGTTTTTGAGATCGCATCAATTGCTTGCGATGTTTCAATCTGTGTGTACTTGTTTCCAGCAGATGAAATCTGACCCAAGCCTGTCACAGCAATAATTGCAATAATTATCCAAAAGAGTGGACCGCGGACGATTTTCCCAGTGCGAGTCGTTGGCTTCTTGCTTGGTTTCTTTGCAGAAGTTTTTTCCGATTGCTTACTGGTAAAACTTTTCTTGATCTGCTTCTTTGGCTTTTGTACTTGTGACATGGGTTCTTATTCTCGTTTCTACAAATTACTCGTACATGTGCTTGGCAAGCACACCAATAAAGGGAAGGTTGCGATACTTTTCATCAAAATCTAGGCCATAACCAATTACGAAATCTTTTGGAATATCAAAGCCAACGTATTTAACATTGACTTCAATTTTGGCTGCCTCTGGTTTACGCAAGATTGACAGTATCTCTACAGATCCAACTCCACGCGATTCAAGATTTGATTTGAGCCAAGAAAGAGTTAAACCGGAATCAACAATGTCTTCAATAATTAAAACATTGCGGCCGGTAATATCGCGATCTAAATCTTTCAGTATCCGTACAACTCCACTTGATTTTGTGCCAGATCCATAAGATGAAACTGCCATCCAATCCATATCAACGTGGCGTTGTAGTGCGCGTGAAAAATCTGCAACAGCCATGACTGCACCTTTTAAAACTCCAACGAGCAAAAGGTCTTTACCTTCGTAATCTTTTCCAACCTGAACTGCAAGCTCCTTAATTCGAGTTTGCAACTGTTCTTCTGTAACGATTACGCGTTCGATATCGCCTTTAACTGCTTCTAAATCCACGGTTCTCCCTATGGTCGCTGCGTTGAGAGCGAAAGTCTGCCCGAAATTCTCTCAACCTTCACACCGCCGGGAAGATTTGAAGCTCCTTGGCCGCTCCAGGCCGAGATTAATGCCTCAACCACGCTCACATGCTCTGCAGTAACTGAACCTGAGGGCGCCCCTTGGGCATAAATTGCGATTCTAAGAACTCTGGTTCGAATCGCCTTTGGCATCGCCTCTAAGTGGGCGCATTCCAGATCGGCTAAATCTAATTTCATAGCTTCTCGCTCCGCCCAGTGATCAAGAGCATCTGCATCGTCGCGAAGTAAATGAGAACTACGGGCAAGGGCTTGAGAAATCCCAGGTCCAATAGTTTCCTCCAATACTGGAATTGCTTGTTTGCGAACTCGAACTCGAGCAAATTCTGAATCATCATTATGTGGGTCCTTCCAAAATGATAAATCTGATTCTTTGCAATAACTTTCAGTTGTTTTGCGAGTAAGTTCTAGAAGTGGGCGAATGTAGATTCCCGAATGAGCTGCCATTCCTGAAAGTGAGCGAGTGCCCGATCCTCGAGCAAGTCCTAATAACACAGTTTCAGCTTGATCATCTTGTGTGTGCCCAAGAAAAACTGCAACAGCGTTCTCCGCTTGTGCAACCTCATTGATTACTTTGTATCGTGCAGAGCGAGCAGAAGCCTCTAGTCCATTTTTTAGATCTACTTCAACTTTTTTTACAACACACTTTAAATCCATTGCTGCTAAGTGATTAACAGTTTTTTGTGCTTGCACTGTAGATTCTTTTTGGAGTTGATGATCAACTGTAACTCCGACAACAGTTATAGCCAGTAATTTAGCTTCTACTGAAAGTGCATGCGCTAGGGCAAGCGAGTCAGCGCCTCCTGAAACTGCAACTAATACTTTATCGCCGGCCTCAAATTTTTCTAGCCATGATCGCACAGCATTGCGTACTGCGGGAATAGCCATTGTCATGGCTTAACAATAGTGGTGCTTTAAACGCGCCCACCAAATGGCATCATGCCCTTAATGCTGTAGATATTGGAGTAAAGCAAGCCACGACCCTTGGAATTTGCTTCCCACATCATCCCATCGCCAGCATAAATTGTTATGTGGTGGATTGTGGAGACGGTACCTTTGTATGAGTAGAACAAAAGATCCCCAGGCACTAATTCTTTGAGCGAAACATGCATCGTATATGTTGAATATAGGGCAGAGTTTAAGCGATCCCAGTTTGGCCATCCTAAGCCAGCTGATCGATATGCGGCATAAACAAGTCCAGAACAATCAAAGGTGTCAGGACCTTCGCTTCCCCAGACATATGGCTTTCGGGCTAGGACTTGTGCCTTTGCAAATGCAACAGCTTTATCTCGTTGTGCCTGTGTCGTTCTACTTGTTGCACGGCCCTTAAATCCTAAGTCACTCCAGACACTTTTTTGGCCGCCAGTTTGAGCCGCAGTATTTGCTTGGTTTTCTTCAAGTAATGCTAACTGTCTTTGTTGTTCTAACGTTGTTCTAACTTTTCGCGCACTATTGAGTTGACGCATTAATTCATCTTGAACTTTTTGCAGCTTTGCAACTTCTTTGGCTTGTTCTTCTTTCGCATCATCTGCAATTTTTTTGGCTTCAGCAACTTTTGCAGTTGCAACAACTTGTGCTGCTTTTGCATCATCTGCAACTTTTTTCGCTTTTATCGCGGCAGCCTCTGCAATCTTAAATCTTTCGAGTGCAACAGAGTTTTGTGCACCTAAAGTTCCAAGTGTTGAAATTTGGTCGATAAGATCTTGTGGGCCATTAGAACTAAGTAGCGGTGCAATATCACTCATATTTCCGCCAAGAATGTAGGCATTGGCAGCTAACCGCCCAATAGTTTTATGGGCATCGGCAACAGATGCAGCGGTTTCTTCGGCGTGCTTTGCTGCTGCATTTGCCATGGCAGTTGCAACAGCTAACTCTTCTTGAGCCTTGCGATAGAGAGCCGTTGCTGCATTTGCTTTTGCGGTGAGTGTACGAAGATTTTGATTTGCTTCTGCAAGTTTCTTAGCTTGAGCATCGGCAGCTTTCTTTTTCTCTGCCTCTACTTTTTTTGCCGCTTCAATTTGCGCCAGAGTTGGTTTTGGGGCCGCAAGAGCTGGAACCGACGAAATCGACAGTCCTATGATTGCAGCGAGTGAAATCGCCTTTAACTTTTTCACAAAAAACCTTTCGCAGGGAAGGCCTCTAGAATAAATGGCGAACCTTAAAATTCCTTGGTTTTAAAGGCTGGTGTCCTTAATTAGCTACGTCACGGCGAACAAAAAGTATTGCAGCAACAATTGCCCCTATGCCCACGTAAATTCCACCCACTGTTAAGGCGTTTTTATAAGCCAAATCTAAGGTTCCGCCCGAGGCGATTGCATTGAGTTGTGCTCCAGGGAGCCAATTTTGAAGTGAACCTCTTACGGCAATCAGTAAATTCTCAATAATTAGAAGCCACAAAACACCAAATGAAATCGCACTAATTGGTGATCGTAGTAGCAAGCCAAGGACCATCCCGATTATTCCAAAACCAACAACAGAGATTGTTACATTTACAAATGAGGTAAAGATCGCCTCAATACCATCTGATGTGAACCACAAATCAGTATTGACGTTGGCACCGGGTGCCAATACAACTGACGTGCCAATTCCAATTATTGCTGCCACAACGATCATTACAAATGCAAAAATTTTCATGGCAATCAACTTGCCGATCAAGATTCTTAACCGACCTGGCTGGCGAATTAAAAGATTGCGCAAAGTTCCATATGTATATTCCTGTGCTGTTTGAGCTGCAAAAACACATAGGGCAATAACTCCCAGAAATCCACCTGTGCTTGAAAATCCCTGGACTCCGCCTGTTGCAAGTCCTAAAACTTCACGACCAACAACTTGCCCACGATCAGAGTTGCCTTGTGGTGAATCAATTAATAGAAATAAAAGAGCAGAAAAAAGACCGCTAAAAAATACAACCGCAGCCATCGTTCCCAAAAACAAAGTAGGCCGACGGAGTTTTCGAAGCTCTGCTGAAACAACATTAAACATTACTTATCTCCTGTCATTTCAAAAAATGTTTCTTCTAGATTTGGTAGCTGTGGTGCTAATTGAGCCAAAGTTATTCCTGCGTTGAATGCTGCTTTGTTTAATTCTGGTGCCCAGTCCATAGCAGCCAAAATATGAACTGAATCATTTCGAATAACAGCATGATGGCCAGAGGCCTGTGCAATCTCAACGATTTTCTTCAGGTCTAAATGATCTAGTGACTTAGCAATAATTGTTGGTTGCTGTTTTGCCATCAAATCACCAATTGGGCCAGCAAAAACAACTTCACCTTTTCTAAGCATCACAATGTGATCACTGATGATCTCAAGTTCTGAAAGTAGATGGGAGGAGACAAAAACAGTTGTTCCTTCATTTGCTAAGTCACGCAGCAATGCACGAATCTCTTGAATACCTTCTGGATCCAAACCATTCGTTGGTTCATCAAGCATTAGAAGTTTAGGTTCAGGAAGTAAAGCTGCAGCAATACCGAGGCGTTGTTTCATACCTAACGAATATGTTTTGTATTTAGATTTACCACGATGGCCCAAGCCAACTTTTTCTAATAAAATTTGAACTCGCTCTATTGGAAACCCACCAAGTTTTGCAAGAACCATTAAGTTTTCATGACCAGATAAAGCCGGATAAAAAGCTGGTCCTTCGATCATTGCACCCACGCGACTTAAATATTTTTCTGGATGCTCAATAGGTTCACCAAGTATGTGACCTTCACCTGTTGTAGGCGTGATGAGACCAAGAAGCATTCTCATTGTTGTTGTCTTGCCAGATCCATTGGGTCCAACAAATCCACATACTGTCCCTAGAGGGACCTCAAAATTGATATGAGAGACGGCTAAGCGATTGTCATACTTTTTCGATAAGTCACGAACGGAGATTGCTGTGCTGGTCATGGCTCCTACTCTGCCACAATTGCTCGATTAATAAACAACCTTGTGGATCACAAGCCACCTGTACTGCTACTTTCTGGCGGCTTAGAACACTCAAGTGCTCAAATAAAAGTTATTGAATTGGCGCTAGCTAAGTAGTTGGGCAATAACGAGAACTACTGAAAAAAGACTCAAATACGTGATTGACCACTGAAATATTTTTCCCGCCACTTTTGCATAATCTGGTGATCCATCTTTTAACTGCAGTAGCTGAATTGCAAAAACTACTCCCAAAAGAATCGTTACCGCCACTGACCAAATCGGAAGCGAGGCAAGGCTAATTAGTGCAACTGATGAAGAAATCATCAAAATTGTGTGTAACCACATCTGCCGACGAACATTACTTTTCGTCGCAACTACCGGCAGCATGGGTGTTCCTGCCAATGCATAGTCATCTTTGTATTTAATTGCTAAAGCCCAAAAATGAGGTGGGGTCCAAAAAAAGATTACAAAGAAGAAGGCCCAGGCAGTTAGTGAAAGTGAGTTGGTAACGGCCGCCCATCCAATTAGCACAGGCATGCAGCCGGCTGCTCCGCCCCAAACAATATTTTGAGAAGTTCGCTGTTTAAGGGCCATTGTGTAAACAAGAACATAGAAAACAATTGCAATAAGGGCAAGTAAAGTTGCAAGTTCTGTGGTGAAGACCCAAAAAAAAGTGAGAGATACCAATCCAATTATTGTCGCAAAAACTGTTGCGTGAGATTTTGTAATCAATCCAGTTACAAGCGGGCGCTTAGAAGTTCTCTCCATCAGCTTATCGAGATCACTTTCTATAACCATATTAAAAGCATTCGCACTTCCAGCTGCAAGTGTTCCTGCAACAATTGTTGCTAAAGTTAATCCGAAGCTAGGTAAACCTTTTTCTGCCAAAACCATCGCAGGTAAAGTGGAAACTAGCAAGAGTTCAACGACCCTGAGTTTCATCAGGTCTATATATGCTTTAAAGGTTGAACTCACCTTCCGAGTTTACTCAACCTTCTTCGTTGGTTCTCCTCACTTATTCTCAATTCACCTAATTTACTGAGTTATGTTGCTCTCAATCGAGGTGTCGATTTCCTCTTTGACCCCAATAGCCAAGGGCTAAAACGAAAAATGGTGGTGATTTAATTGAGATTATTTCTCAGGGGCCCTATCTGAAGGCTAGTAGAGTTAATGCATGCGAAAAGTTTTTCTACTCCTGAGTGTATTTCTTTCATTTTCTTTGGTTACTCTGCCCGCCCAAGGTGAGGAAGTTGCTAAAAAGAGTTCATTGAAGTTGATAAAAACCATTGAAGGATCAATTGCACCGAAATCTGTGCGAACCTCAAATGACGGCATCATTAGTGCTCACAACATGATGTATAAACACTCAATTACGATTTATGATGCAAAAACTTTTGAACTACTAAAAACTATTCCTGACTCGGTTTCACTTAAGGACTACGGTTTTTCAAAGAGCTCATCACTTTTTAGGGGCGCACCCGTAGAGGGCTCTTTCTCACCTGACGGCAAATACTTATACGTCAGTAATTACGCGATGTATGGGCCTGGATACAAAAAGGAGGGAACTGACACTTGTTCGCCTTCATCTGGATTTGATAAAAGTTTCATCTACCGAATAAATCGCAGTAACTACCAAATTGATGCGATCTACCCTGTTGGTTCAGTTCCTAAGGTTGTTGAAGTAACTCCAGACAATAAATATATTTTGGCTGCAAATTGGTGTTCCTATACGGTGTCAGTAATTTCTATTGCCGAACAAAAAGTTGTTAATACAGTGAAGATAGGAAAGTACCCGCGAGGTATTGCAATAACCAAGGATTCGACTAAGGCATACGTTGCAGAGATGGGTGGCAATAGAATTCACGTAGTTAATCTGGCAGATTTTTCCACAACTTACATACCGATTGGAAGTAATCCTCGAGCTATTGTTTTATCGCCGGATGAAACAAAAATGTATGTGACTATGAATCTATCTGGGCGCGTTGCATCGTGGGATTTAACTGAAAATAAACCAGGTAAGTCAGTACGAACAGGTAATAAAGCTAGAAGCCTTGCTATCTCTTCTGATGGTTCTGAACTATTTGTTGTAAATTACCTCAGCAATACAATGTCAAAGGTACAAACATCAGATATGAAAATTTTGGAGACAATAAAGGTCTGCCCAGAACCAATCGGTGTAACCTACGATAACCCCACTAAAAACACATGGGTTGCGTGCTACAGAGGCCAGATAAAGATTTACTCAAACAGTTGATTAAATCCCTGATGGTAAAGGTGAAATCTCTGCTGGAATATTTGGAGCAGCGATTCGTCCAAGAATTTTGTCTATCGCAGTGCGCGCTTTCTTAAGTGATGTATACCCTCTTGGAATCTGGTCGGCAAGTGTGACAAAAACATATTCGCGATCTGAAGACTCTACATACCCAGCTAATGTGGCAGTGCCGTTAAGTGAGCCAGTTTTTGCTCGAACTAGACCAACAGCTGATGGTGCTGTATCGATAAAACGCTCATTTAATGTGCCAGAAATACCACTGACTGGTAACACAGGATGAAGGCCTGCAAATCGTGGGTCTTTTCGAAGTTTATATAGAAGTTCACCAATCATCTTCGCTGTAACTTTATTTGACTTTGATAAACCACTTGCATCCTTTACTACCAATTTTGATGAATCTATTTGAAGATCTGCCAAAAGCTTTTTGAAGATTTTCTCAACACCCAAAATTCCAAATGGTTCACCTGCAGCTTTTGAAGATAAACGAGCTAATCTTTCTGCAAGTTGATTGTCACTCCACAACATCATCCAATCTAGAATTTTTGCAACTGGAGGTGAGGTCTCTGTGACAACTGGAATAGCGGTTTCGTTAAACAATAGATCTGCTTTTTCAGCCTTGAAAATCGGTTTAAAGCCATGCTCGGCCCAATACTTTTTGAAGTTCTTTATATCTTGCTCAAATAAATCACTATATACAACGGTGTAATCAACTAACTCACCTGCGTTATAGCTGCGCACTGCGTTGGTTGCATTGCTTGCCATGTGAGTTAATGAGGCTCTATTCATTTTTCTTGCAACCGAATGAGTTGTGCCAATCCATGGGTCTAGTGAACCCTTTATATAGAGTGTATTTGTTTCAGGCGTAATTCTGACTTCGGTTGTATACACCTTTAATGGATCTAGATACTGCAAAACCATTGCTGCTGTTAAGACTTTCATCACTGAAGCGGGTTTACGTTGCGCATTGATGTTCTTCTCATAAATTGTTTCACCTGTTGAGCCATCGATAACAATCATTGCTGGGTTGGACAAAGTGGGAGAATTCAATAGTTTTTCAAAAACGGGTGGTATCTCTGTTGGTTTAAGAGTTGCGCTAGCTGATGAACCGATTAAAACAAATGCGATAGCTAACGCAAAAACACTTCTGACTTTTTTCATTCAGAATTTTATCGCGCAGAGGCAATTACAATATTAAATATCGTAAGCCCCAACATTGTTAGCCATACTTTTTTCGAAAGTTCTTGTTTTTTTACGTTCAATAATCCCAATACTAAAATTACCAACAAGACAAGAAACTTAATGCCGACAATCCCATGGTTAAGAGATTCATCAGGTTTTACGGAATTATGTAACCCAACAAGGATCACACCGGCAATTAACGCTGTCAGGCTTGCATGCAACACTCCCGGATTGAGTCGACGTGGGCTCCTTCTTGCTTCGCGAAGTAAGAGGAAAAGAATTCCAACTACCGAAAGAAGATGAATGATGTATACAACTGTGTTGATTGCGCTCATGAGTTCAGTTTAGAGTGCTCACATGTCATCTCCAACCACCCCAGCCAGTATTGGTCCTGGTGAGTTTTTTCCAGTAGTCGGGGTTGGGCCGTACGAAAAACCTTGGCCTCAAGATGCCCACTTTGATCCTGAGTTATTGCTTAATGGTGATCGCCGTAACGTATTAGACAAGTACAGATATTGGAGTGTTGAGGCAATAGTTGCGGACCTCAATACAAAGCGACACAAGTTAGAAATTGCGATCGAAAATTGGCAACATGATTTAAATATTGGATCAGTAGTACGAACTGCTAATGCCTTTAATGTCAACGCTGTTCATATTGTTGGAAAACGAGATTGGAATAAGCGCGGTGCAATGGTTACCGATCGCTACTTAACTGTGATTCATCATCCATCTGTGGCTGATTTCTCAGAACACTGCATGCAACGTGGAATTCCAATTATCGGAATAGATAATGTGCCTAGTTCTAAACAACTTGAATCAGCGCAATTACCAGAAAGTTGCGTTTTACTTTTTGGCCAAGAGGGCGCAGGGATGTCTGATGAAGCAATTGCAGTATGTAGAGATTTATACGAAATAAATCAATATGGATCTACTAGATCAATGAACGCCTCTGCCGCTGGCGCTATTGCTATGTATCACTGGGCATTGCAACACTTACCGCGCTAGTTTTTGCGGGCTAGCTTTCTAGGTCCCCTTCCAAGGAACTTCTTGGTTCTTCTTCCAGGGCTTCTTGTACAGATTTCAAACGCCGTTCAATCTCATTAGCCTCATCATTTCGACCTTGCATCCTCATAATTTTGCAAATCCGCGTTTCAATATCCACAATAAATTCAAAATCTTTAGGCTCATCTTCACTGACAATTGCTAAAACATTTTCTAGAGTTGCTAAACCATCATCATATTTTTCCAACAGAATTTGTGCTTTTCCATATTCAAACATGGCAAAAACCTCACGGCGGTGATCGTGTCCTGTCTCAAAAACATCTACCGCTTTTTGTGCAGTCTCGAGTGCAAGTTCACCCTCACCAAGTTCAATGAGGCAGGAAGCAATTTTTTGATCGCACCTGGCAACATGGATAACTTCTTTGTTGCGCTTAAACAGTGCACGGGCTTCTTTAAAAGCTTCAATGGCTTTTGTGTAATTTTTTAACTCACGTTCAGCGCAACCGATTAAATGAAGATCATTTGCTGCGCCAATTTCATTGCTATCAACAAGGTGCTCCTGTGCGCACTCGTTCATTGTTAAAACTACTTTCTCATACTGCTTTGATGTGTACCACCATTCACCTAATGTGCAGGCAAGTTCTAATGCAATAGGTGATTTGTTCTCTCTTAAAATCTCAACTGCTTTACTCATTGCAGTTGCAGCCTCATCAATTCGCTTGAGTTGATTTAAGTTGTATCCAATCGCCGAATAGGCTTGAGCTAAACCTTCAGATGCAGATGTGACACCAAGTTGTGAATAGATATCACGCGCTGTTTCAGCAAGTGCGAGCGCTTCGTCATATTGACCACGAGCAAAAATTCGAGCGCTTAATTCGTAAAAAGTACTGGCTCGCTCTTCGCCCTCAACCTCAGGGATTCGATCCCAAAGCATCTCTTCGGAGACGAGTTCTTCCATACCTTCGTCATCGCTCATGCCCGTGACCTTATACGCACAACGTTAAGGAGGAGTGAGAATATCCCTACGTGCCAAGCCAATTTTGGCGGACCTGAGTCAGATTGGCAGTGGCTTCAAGCCTCAAAACCGGCAGCCTAGGACTTGATGCGGTAAAGATGCAGATGCGAATGATTTGCGTTAACATTTACCCATGCATATTCCAGATGGTTTTATTGACGTACCCACATCAGCGGCATTCGTTGGGCTCTCGGCAGTTGGCATAGGGGCAGCCCTCAAGGGTGCTCGAACTCAGTTGGACGACAAGACCGCTCCACTTGCTGGATTGACGGCCGTGTTTATCTTTGCAGTTCAAATGCTCAACTTTCCAGTTGTTGCAGGAACAAGTGGTCACTTAATTGGTGCCGCGCTCGCAGCTGTTTTGGTTGGCCCCTGGGCTGCAACATTGGCATTAACAGTGGTCTTGCTGATGCAAGCGTTTTTGTTTGCCGATGGTGGCCTTACCGCACTTGGTCTCAGCGTCTTTAACATGTCCATTATTGCAGTGTGGGTTGGCTATGGAACATTTTTATTGATCAGAAAAATTTTGCCGAAGAATAAATCTTCGGTTGCAATTGCCGCATCCATCGCCGCAGCTGTCTCCGTGCCTGCTGCTGCATTTGGTTTTTGGATTCAGTATGTAATAGGTGCGACTGGTACTTTTTCAAATTCTGCCGTCTTTACATCGATGATTGGTGTTCACGTTCTGATCGGAATTGGTGAGGCAATCATTACAGGACTTACGGTAACTGCAGTATTGGCAAGTCGAAGTGATTTAGTTTTTGGTTGGAAAAACAATAAAAACAAATTGGAGATTAAGAATGTCTAAAAACCGCAAGTTTTATATCGGGGGATTTATCGTCTCACTATTTCTTGCCGGTGTAGTTTCTTTTTATGCCTCCTCATCACCTGATGGACTAGAAAAAGTTGCTGGTGATATCGGTTTTATTGAAACGGCAAAAGACCACACATTGGCCGAGGGTGCGTTAGCCGATTACGGTGTTAAAGGAATTGAAAATGAGCGAGCTTCGGTCGGCATTGCTGGAGTCATTGGTGTGATCGGAACGGCCGTGGTTGCTGGAGTCTTCTTTAAGATAATTGCTCGAAAGCCTGAAAAGAGCAAGAGTTAATTCGCAGGTTCAAACACATCATCATGGACATGATGTCGGTGAAAGACTTTATCTTCATCGCCACTCAATAGTTCATGAGACTGCCTCCTACCTTAAAGTTATTGCAGCTATTGCCTTTATCCTTGTAGCAGTTTCAACTCCAATCACAAATTGGCAAGCTTTTATTGGTTATTTCATATGGGTTTTAACGGTTGCAGCAATTGCAAAAATTCCTTTCACACTTTTGTTCAAGCGAGCATTGATTGAGATTCCATTCATTTTCTTTGCAATTTTGATGCCCTTTTTTGGTTCGGGCGAAAGGTTTGTTGCTGGTCCATTTAATTTGTATCGTGAAGGTTTACTTGCCGGTGCTGGAATAGTCGTCAAAGGCACGCTCGGCGTGCTGACAGCAATCATTCTTTCCACGAGTACAACTGCCCGCGAGATTCTGCGCGGTTTAGAGAGATTACGTCTTCCAGCATTGATGGTTCAGATCGCCTCCTTTATGTTGCGCTATGTCAATGTTGTAAATGATGAAATGGAGCGAATGAAAGTTGCTCGGGATTCGCGTGGCTTTGAAGCAACCGGAATTAAACATTGGAAGGTAATAGCAACCGCCGCTGGTGCACTTTTTATTCGCTCTTACGAACGTGGTGAGCGCGTGCATCTATCAATGCTTTCCAGAGGATACGAAGGAGTTTTGCCCCATGATGAAGTTGAAAAATCTAAACCATCCGCCTGGTTAATGGTTTTGATTTATCCGTTAGTTGCCCTTGTAATACTTCTTATAACTACTCTGGTTGGAAACTAATAATGTCTACGCCAAGTTTGGAAATTAAAGAATTAGCTTTTGCCTATCCAGATGGCAATCAAGCTTTATTTGGAGTTAATCTGTCAATTAATAAAGGTGAGCGAGTTGCACTCCTTGGTCCTAATGGTGCGGGCAAGACAACTTTAGTAATGCACATGAATGGAATTCATCCAACGGCGCAGGGTTCGGTGCGGATCGCCGGAGAGTTAGTGGATGCAAAAAACAAAGATTCACTCAAGCAAATTCGAGCAAAAGTTGGAATTGTTTTTCAGGATCCTGATGATCAACTGTTTATGCCAACTGTTGGCGAGGACGTTGCATTTGGTCCCTACAACATGGGTAAGCGTGGAGACGAGTTAGATTCGATCGTAAATGAAGCTCTTGAATTAGTTGGAATGGCAGAGTTTAAAGACTCATCACTTATCTTTTGGCCAACGCAGACGTGTGGCAGTTGCAACAGTGCTTGCGATGAAGCCTGAGATTCTTGTTCTAGATGAGCCTTCATCAAATTTAGATCCAGCTAGCCGGCGTGAATTAGCAGATATTTTGCGCTCTCTGGATATCACTATGGTTATGGTCACCCATGATCTTCCTTATGCAAATGAACTGTGCGAAAGAGCCGTTATTTTAAATGGCGGAGTGATTGTTTCTGATGGGTCCACACGCAGTATTCTTACAAATAAGGCGTTACTTGAGGCAAATCGCTTAGAGCTACCAGTTGGTTTTTCTATCTAAGCAATTTAATTCTTTGTTGGCCAATTGCTGCGCCAAGCAAGACAATAAGTCCGCCAACTGGTTCATACCAAGTAACTCCCTCACCCAAAAAAAGAATCCCAACAAGTACTGCAACAACAGGGGTTACATAAGTGACAGTGCTGGCAATCGCACTTCCAGCCGCTTCTAAAATTTTGAAGTTCCATATGTATGCAAAGCCTGAACCAAGAATTCCCAGAGTTAACATTGCAACAACTGGCCCAATAGGATAACCATTTTTTGGAAACCCATCGAAAATGTAGATTGGCAGCAAAGTCAATGTGCCCATTGTTAACTGGGCCGCTGCCAATGACTCTGCTTGTAATTTCTTTGGAATAACAAATTTGCGTGAATATGGATATGAGACTCCATAACAAGTGACTGCGCACAGTAGCGCGATGACCGCACCAGCTGGATTCTCTCCTAGTCCTTGCCAGGCACCGAGAACAGTGAGAACACCTAGAAAACCGGTTAACAGTCCAACTACCTGATAGAACTTAGGTTTTTCTTCCCTAAATACAATCATTATCGCAAGCAAAGTCATCAGTGGTGTAACAGCATTAATTATTCCAGCAAGAATTGAAGTCACTTCTGTTTCGGCAGCTGCAAATAAGTATCCTGGAATTACATTAAGTAGAAGAGCGATGATCCATAAGTGAAACCACATTGCTCGCCCTTTTGGAAGAGAGATTCCTTTAAATCGAGCCCACAAAAGCAAAGTAATGGCCCCTAAAGCGATTCGGCCAAATGCAACTCCTATTGGAGTCAAGAACTCCAATCCCAACTTAATGAAAATGAATGAACAGCCCCACACGGTTCCAAGTGCGATATACAAACTTATCCATGAAGCCTTCTTTGTCATTTACGAACCGTACTCAATTCAAGGGTGAATGTGGTGGTAAATGGCAATAGTAATCTGAGGTAGAATTAAGGCATTGGTGCAAAAGCATCAATGCACTTCCCCCAAGTGCTGCAATATGCAGCACTACATGCGAGTCTTATTTTCGCTCTGGACGCCATTAGCGCGATCCATACCCGAGACGCGCTTGTCGTCTTGATTGGTGTTTATTTTTATGTCTCTACAACCACGTATTGCCGCGCCCGGAAAAGCCCGTCGCGCCGCTTCAGTCGGAAAACCTAAGCGTGCTAAGAAGGCTGCTGCCTTTAAATCTGCTGCGCCAAAAGCTCGTCACACTTCGGCACAAAAAGCTGCCCGTAAAGGTGCAGTAGCAAAATCCGCCAAGTCTGCATCGGGAAAGCCTGCGACTCGTCGCTATTCAGATGTTGATGCATCCACAGTTTCAAAGAAAGAAACTCGACTTTCAGATCGCTCAAAACTTCGTGCTGAGCGTTATCAAAAACAAACTGCATCAAAGCCAAGACCGATAGAGGCACCTGAAGAGCGCAAAGCACGCATAGAGCGATCACAGCGTCCCGACTCTCGTGCAAAGAAATTTGTGAAAGAGCGCGATGCACGCGAATCTGCGCCGCGTGCAAACCGCACAGAGCGTTCGGAAAAACCAACTGCTCGTACAACTGGTAAACCAGATTTCAAAAAGAGTTACAAAAAGGCAGAACGTCCAGCCTTTAAGCGCGATGATGCACGTGGAACTTCAGCACGTGGAGCTTCAGATACACGTCCTACTAATAGACGTGATGCAGTAAAGGCAAAAATTGCACGAACCGATGATGGTCGTCCAAATTTTGAGCCACGTAAGTATGAAAAGTTTGATCCAACTCGACCAAAGAAGCCAAGCGCGGCACCAGATACTCGTGCTGCAAACTTTCGTGCAGAACGTCCAGTCCGCGATCGCCGTAATGACTCACCGGCATATGCCCGTGATGATTTCAAAAAACACAGCAAGACGCACTCAAATGCAGCTGTAGATTTTGGCGCAGACGACAATTACATTTCAGCAAACTTAGCTGATACAAATCTTGTAGATGCAACGCCTCTTACAGAGATTACAACTACATTCGCAGAGCTTGGAATCGCAGCTCCACTTGTAAATGCACTTAGTAAGCAGGGAATCATGCATCCCTTCCCTATTCAGATTGCAACACTTCCTGATGCACTTGCCGGTCACGATATTTTGGGTCGAGGACAGACTGGTTCAGGAAAAACTCTTGCATTCGGTTTAGCTCTTCTTAACAACTTAAATGGCAAGGTAGCAAAGCCTCATAAGCCATTGGCGCTTGTTTTAACTCCAACTCGTGAACTTGCACAGCAAATTGATGAAGTATTAATGCCATTGGCGCGTTCAATTGGTCATGAATCAGTTGTAGTTGCTGGTGGAATGTCTTATGCAAAGCAGATCACTGCAATGCGCCGTGGAACTGCAATCTTGGTTGCAACCCCTGGCCGCTTGATTGATTTACTTAACAAGGGTGAAGTTCAGTTAGACCAACTGCAGATCACCGTTCTTGATGAAGCCGATCAGATGGCAGACATGGGATTCTTACCCGTTGTAAAAGAGATTCTTGATCAAGCAAAACTTGATGGTCAGCGACTTCTCTTTTCTGCAACGCTTGATCGCGGCGTAGATTCACTTGTTCGCCAGTATCTAAAAAATCCAAAGACTCACTCGCTTCAAAATGATCGTGCCTCTGTTTCGACTATGGAGCACTTTGTATTAGTCATGAACCCATCAGAAAAAGATGACATTACGAATCAAGTTGCAGCACGAAATGGAAAAACAATCTTGTTCGTAAAGACTCAGCGCGGCGCTGATCGTTTGGCCGATAAATTAGCTCACGCAGGTGTGCCTGTTGGAGCTTTGCACGGAGGTAAATCACAGGCCGTGCGTACTCGTACTTTGGCGCTATTTAAGGACACTGCAAACGCAGCCTTGGTAGCAACCGATGTTGCAGCACGTGGTATCCACGTTGATGGAATTTCATTAGTTGTACACGTTGATGCACCTACTGATCACAAAGATTATCTACACCGTGCAGGTCGAACAGCGCGCGCAGGCGAGGCAGGAACTGTTGTAACTCTTGCAACAACTCGTCAGCAAAAATCTATCGGCTCACTTATTCAACGCGCAGGAGTTCTTGCAAAGTATGTAGGTGTTACACCGTTAAGTACTGATTTAATGAAAATTACTGGTGCACAAGAACCTTCTGGAATTCCCTACGTTGTACCAATTGTTGAAAAATCTATACGAAGTGGTGGTAAGCGTCCGCGCCCTAACTCAAGTCAGCGTCGACGTCGTCCTCGTTAAAAACTTTCTAGTTATTTAAACAATTGAAGTTGAAGCTGGATTAACCAGCTGAACCAGAACCAGATGGTCCGGCTTTGCGCTGAACTTGTGGAGCGCCTCCACTTCGTTGGCCTCCGCGAATCTTTGATCCAGAGTCGGCGTGTGCCTGAGTTCCTGGTGCACCTTTTTTATTCTTCTTAGCTTCAAGGGCAGCAAGCATTCTTGCTTTTACATCATCATTTTTATCAGGCATGGGTTAAGTCTACTGCACGATCAAAGGAGCAATTAAGCGTTAGATTCCTTGTATTCACGCAAGCGCTCTAAAACTTCAGACTCACGATATCGTCGATGGCCACCCAGTGTTCGAATAGGAGTTAACTTTCCCGCTTTTGCCCAACGGGTTACAGTTTTTGGATTCACATGAAAACGTGCGGCAACTTCTTTAGGTGTTAAAAGCACTTCTGCATCTGGAATGCGATTCATGAAGTCTGCTCCCACTTAACTCGTTTAGCGCTGGCCGGTATTGTCCATATTGACCCGTATTAGGGTGAAGTATTGCTGGAATTTCAAGGCTAAGCAAGAGCGGTTATGAGGCTTGTTCAAACCCTTGAACTAATCGCCATCTAGACATTAAACGCTGATAACCAGTTCCGGCCATCATCGCATCTGCAGCAGCAAGTCCTGCAACTGAATGCAAAACATCTTCAATGGATGAATCAGATTCCAAACCATCTTCTCCAGAATCGCGCAGAGCTTTATCCATATAGTTCGCTAAACCGCCATAATCAAGTTCGACTAAAGACTCTGGATGAAACATTTCTAACCAATCTAATAAATTTTCTAACTCTTCTTCGACAGGGCCTTCACCAAAAGCACCTAACACACTCTCATGCGCTGAAGCACACCGCTGCTTTGCATTTGCTATCGATGTTAAAGCCTTCGAATATAGACCGTTTTCATCCTCGCCCCGAGTTCGCTCTTCTGGAGAAAATAAGACAAACCAGCGTGGTGGGATTAACCAAGTCTCATTTAAAATATGTGGAGTCTTGTCATCAAGTAGATCTACGCCAGCAGTAATCACTTCTTCCAGCGCTGGTGAGATAAAAAAAGGAACAACTGAACTTGGAAGTGATTCTTTAAAATTATCAAGGGCTGCCCAACACCGTGTAGCTGTTGACCATGGAGATAGATATCGAGTTTTGTCTTTATCAATAATGTGAACACCATCTGGTCGTCCCGCAGGAGGTTCGGGATGGGCAACGCGATTCAGTGCTAATTTTTGTTCGCGATCAAAACTCGATGCATCATTTTCAATTCCCTGCCAACGTAAACGATCAGCGGCATCGAATGCAGAAATAGGTTCGTAGACACGAAGTGAAGCTACGTATGGAGTTGCTCTCACGAGCGTGGGATGTAATTGCCCTCGGCAAATGGATCGTCATCATCCTTGCG
>Ga0255111_1000176_pt1 | contig 19558 bp, 10 predicted proteins | sample Law_Yuk_RepA_8h_FD_188472 | JGI IMG/M metagenome (GOLD analysis project Ga0255111, IMG submission 188472) | Freshwater microbial communities from St. Lawrence River, New York, United States - Law_Yuk_RepA_8h | ecosystem: Environmental > Aquatic > Freshwater > River | place: USA: New York... | reverse complement strand
TACCCAAACAGCTCAAATTAGTGAAGAATTAAAAAACGCAATCACCGATTACACAGCCAACGGCGATTTTTCTTATGTATACTCACCGCAACACACCATTCGTTACGGCAGTCATTTTACATTCCACAATTTGCGTCCCGGACAAACCCGCATTCAGGAAAATACCAATTTGGCCAATAGGGATACCACTTTTGGGGTAGCCAATGTGCAAAATATTGCCGAGTGGGCAAATTATGCTGAACTCGATATGCACCCCAATATTGGTCTGTCTGTGAATTTTGGTTTGAGGGTATGGACCTTTGTAACCAATACGAAAACCTATGTGAGACCAGAGCCACGTCTGATTATTAGTCAGTTGTTAGAAGGTAAAAAGCGCATTCAATTGGGCTTTTCTGTCGCGAATCAAGGCCTGAATCAATTGTCTAGTGTGAACGGCTCTTTGCCCAGAGATGTCTGGTTTCCGAGCAGTGCGAGCTTCAGACCCCAGCGTACAACCCAAATTAGTTGCGCTTATTTGTTTCCCTTGGCTACAGGGGTTGAATTTTCAGCAGAAGGCTATTACAAATGGTTTGACGGAATTACCGATCTCACAGGGGTAGAAGAGGATCCTTTTGTAAAAGACTTCTGGGAGCGCAGCATCGTACAAGGAACAGGTAGGGCTAGAGGCTTCGAAGCGATGATTACCAAGAAAACAGGTTCAGGAACAGGTCTGTTGAGTTACACATACTCAAAAACAGAGCGCACCTTCGAATTTATCAATGATGGCAAACCCTTCGATTATCGTTGGGATCGACCACATCAATTGAAAGCGCAATTCACTTGGCAAGCACAGACTTGGTTGACAATTAACATGTCGGGCATGTTGATGAGCGGAAATGTTTATACGGTGCCAACAGGACAGTATCTAACTACCGACAATAAATTGGTATTCGACTACAGTAGAAAAAACAACTACAGGATGCCAATGTACAAGCGATTTGACATTGGATTCACCAAAGAAATTAAACCCTATTACAACCGCGGTTATCGCGAGTTCTGGGGTCTTCAAGTATACAATGTTTTGGGTTCGATCAACCCCATCAACGCACGATGGGAAGTCAACACCGCCGGAAAATTGGTTTTGACTGGAACCACACCTTTTGTATTCATCCCCTCTGGATTTTATCGTTTAGAATTTTAATCGCGTATGAAAAAGAATTTTTGGATGTTAGGATTGATTGTGGCAATGTTTGCTGCCTCCTGTGACACAGAGTTAGACGATAGTTCCATCAAGTTTACACCTAGGTTGGTGGTGAATTCCTTCGTAAACAGCGACGATTTTTTCTCTGTACAAGTATCACAGACCATACCAATGACCGATACAACCTTCCCTGACTTTATCGAAAATGCCAACGTAATTGTAAATGATGGGATTCAGGATTACACACTGAGTTACAATCTTGGATTAAGCAAATACGTGGCCAATTTTAAGCCGGTGGCAGGTAAAGAATATAAGGTAGAAGTAAGTGTCCCCAACTTCTCTAAGGCAACCGGAAGAATGACCCTTCCGAACAAATTGAATAGCCCAAAATCAACCTGGAAAGACAATACAGGGTTTGATTCTTTTGGATTTGAAACAGGCACAATTACTTGTTTCATCGCAGATCCCCAAAATGAACGAAATTATTATGAAATCAATCTGTATCGTTACGATGATTTCATCCAAGAATGGGTGATTATGCCCCCAACAACCACCGATCCATTTTTGAACCAAAACGCGGCCAAAACAGACCTTGGTGGTTTTCTGCTCGATGACAGAACCTTTAACGGCGGAAACCGTCAATTTGAATTTATTACAAGCTTTGGCAGCGCAGGAAACATGTATAAGTATTTGGTGGAGGTGCGATCGCTCAGCGTAGAGTATTACACCTATCTGCAGTCGTTGGCCAATTACCGCAAAACAACGGGTTTGTTTTCCGACCCAACACCCATTTACAGCAATATCACCAATGGCCGAGGGATCTGCGCAGGTGCATCCATTCAACGCGATACCATTCAATAAGTCGGACAATCCGGTATTTCAATGCAAGAAAAGAAAATTCGCATTATCAATGCACAACAACACAATCTTAAACAGGTTAATGTCGATATCGATCATGGTTCATTCACTGTAGTTACTGGCGTATCTGGGAGCGGAAAATCGAGCCTTGTATTTGAAACATTGTTTGCGGAAGGACAGCGGAGGTATGTAGAGAGTTTGAGCAGTTATGCCCGACAGTTTTTGGGTCGGATGAAAAAACCGCTGGTTGATGATATCCAAGGGTTATGTCCTGCGGTTGCCATCGAACAAAAAGTAAACACCCGCAATCCACGAAGTACTGTAGCTACTTCAACGGAAATTTACGATTATATCAAATTGCTTTTTAGTAGGGCTGGACATACCATGTCGCCGGTATCAGGCAGGGAAGTGAAGCGGGAAACCACCGAAGATATTCTGAAGTATTGCCAAGCCAATAAAATTGGTGAGCGAGCACTCATTATGGCACCTCAGCCGGAAAAAACCCGGAACGAAAGCGACTGGGATTTGCTCATACAAAAAGGATTCAGTAGGATTTGGTGCGAGAACCAGTTGTTTTCTGTCCAAACCTTACTCGACGAGAAATCAAGCCTAGACCAATCCATTTTTATTGTTGTGGATCGTTTGGCCATTCAACCCGATGAAGAGGAATTCCAATCCAGATTATTCGATGCATGCGAAACGGCATTTTGGGAAGGAGAGGGCAATTGCACGTTGCATTTCATGGAAAGCAAAGAGTCTGTGGAATTCAATAACCGATTTGAATTAGACGGTTTGAAATTTGAAATTCCAACCAAAGACTTTTTGAGCTTTAACAACCCACATGGTGCTTGTAGAACTTGTGAAGGTTTTGGTTCTGTGCTGGGATTGGATCGCGATTTGATAATCCCCGATACATCGCTCAGTGTGTTCGAAGGAGCCGTGGCGCCCTGGAAAGGTGAAACAATGGGAGAGTGGCGCAATGATTTCATTCGTTTGGCTAACAAAGTGGATTTCCCCATTCATCGGGCGATTCGAGATTTAGACCATCATCACCTCCAATTGTTGTGGGACGGCAGTAGAGAACTTCCAGGGATTTTGGATTTCTTTAAGTATATCGAGGATAAATCCTATAAAATCCAATATCGTGTGCTGGCAGCGCGCTATCGCGGAAAAACAACTTGTCCAGATTGTCATGGAACACGCCTTCGCAAAGAAGCTTCCTATGTGAAAATACTATCGAACCACGAACCCAAGCAACTCAGTATTCAAGAATTGCTGCTCATGGAAGTAGATAATGCCTTGGAATATGTCACAACGCTGGCGTTAAATCCAACTGATTATGCGATATCAGAGCGGATTATCGATGAAATAAAAGGACGCTTACAGTTTCTGAGCGATGTGGGATTGGGCTATTTATCGCTCAATCGATTAAGCAATACATTAAGCGGTGGTGAAAGTCAACGCATCAATTTGGCAACCTCTTTGGGTAGCAACCTAACCGGCTCGATGTACATCCTTGACGAACCCAGCATAGGATTGCATTCGAGAGACACAGAACGATTGATTACCGTTTTAAAAGCATTACAAAATGAAGGCAATACCGTAATTGTTGTTGAGCACGACGAGGATATTATGCGGAATGCTGAAAATGTGATTGATATCGGACCGCAAGCAGGTACGTTGGGTGGACATTTGTTGTACCAAGGTCCATTCGATGGAATCAGTCAATGTGATGCCAGTTTAACGGGTAAATATTTGTCGGGCGAGGAAAAAATCGAGGTGCCTTCAACTAGAAGGAAATCGCCCCATTTTATTGAACTCGAAGACGTTACCGCCAACAATTTGAAGAACGTGAGTTGCAAGTTTCCTTTGGAGTCATTCACTGTAGTAACTGGGGTATCGGGCTCAGGGAAAACAACCCTGATTAAACAAGTTCTATATCCTGCAATGAGCCGCGAATTGGGCTTGTTCACAACCACGAAACCAGGAAAATTCAAAAAGTTGTCTGGTGCTATTTCCCTAGTAAAATCCATCGAAATGGTGGATCAAAATCCCATTGGAAAGAGTAGTCGAAGCAATCCTGTGACCTATGTGAAAGCATTTGATGAAATCAGGGATTTGTTCGCCAATACCCCAACATCGAAATTCAATGGATTCAAGCCCTCTCACTTTTCTTTTAACGTAGATGGCGGTCGCTGCGATGTTTGTCAAGGCGAAGGCGAAACCATTATAGAAATGCAATTCATGGCCGACATCAAATTGGAGTGTGAAGCATGTGGTGGACATCGTTACAAGAAGGAAGTGCTGGAGGTGGAGTACAATGGAAAGAATATTTTCGAAGTCCTCGATATGACAGTGGATGAGGCGATGGTCTTTTTTGATGATGTCAAAGCGATCCGTGAACGAATCAAGCCATTACAAGATGTGGGATTGGGTTATGTGAAACTCGGACAAGGTTCAAATACTTTGAGTGGGGGCGAGGCGCAACGCGTGAAATTGGCCTTTTTCTTGAGCAAAGCCAGTCCAAACAAAGAAGGTGGGACGCTCTTTATTTTCGATGAACCCACTACAGGATTGCATTTTCACGACATCAAAAAATTGATGAAATCCTTTGATGCATTGATTGCCCAAGGAAATACAGTGTTGTGTATTGAACATAACTTGGATGTGGTGAAATGCGCCGATTGGATTGTTGATTTGGGTCCTGAGGCAGGAAATGCAGGCGGAGAGCTTGTTTTTCAGGGAATTCCTGAAGATATGGTCAATGCTAAAAATAGCATTACGGCGCCGTATTTATTGGAAAAATTGCAATCTTGATGGTTGCAATTTTGTAAGGAAGGCCAAGGTGAAATTACCGAATATTTTCGTTGATTGGTCTATTCCACTTCATTGAAAACGTTGAATTCATTACATTTGTGCACTTATGAAAAAACTGTTTCTGATAGGTTTCGCCTTGTGGTCTTTGGTCCCCACTGCGCAAGCCCAAGCAACACTCATCGAAAAGGTTGATGCACAGCCTGGAAAACTCATCGTACCTTACACAAAGTATCAGTATCCAAACGGACTTACCCTGATTGTAAGTGAAGACCACAGTGACCCTGTGGCGCATTTGAACGTAACGTATCATGTGGGCTCTGCCCGTGAAACACGCGGAAAATCAGGTTTTGCTCACTTCTTTGAACACATGTTGTTCCAAGGTTCTCAGCACGTAGCCGATGAAGAGCATTTCAAAATAATTAAAAATTATGGCGGCGATGTGAATGGTAACACAACACGCGATAGAACCGTGTATATCGAAACATTCCCGAGCAATTTCACTGAGACTGCGCTGTGGATGGAAGCAGACCGTATGGGTTGTTTTTTGGAGGCGTTCACCAACAAAAAATTTGAGATTCAGCGAAGCACCGTTAAGAATGAAAAAGATCAGCGTTACAACGTTCCCTATGGTTTCTTGATGGAAGTGAAAGACCAAGAATTGTACCCAAAAGAGCACCCGTACAGCTGGTCAACCATCGGTTTCGTGGACGATTTAGATCGCGCCGATAGCAACGATTTGAAGAACTTCTTCTTACGTTGGTATGGACCCAACAACGCTTGTATCATCGTTTCAGGTGATGTGAATGCCAATGAAGTAGTTGCTTGGGTTGATAAGTACTTCGGTTCAATTCAACGCGGTCCGGAGGTTAAGAAACAATCAGTACCGCCAGTTCGTTTGAAAGAAAGCAAGGTAATAACTTACCCTGACGGCAATGCTTACGTACCCTTGATTTACTCAACATTTGTGGGTGTGCCTGTAGGCCATCCCGATGAAGCAGCCATGGATGTATTGGCCTATTTGATGGGCGGTACAAGAAATTCTACCATTTACAAGAAATTCGTGGATGCAGAATGGGCTTTGCAGGCAGACGCTTCGAACAACCCGCTGAGCATGATCAACCATGAATTGGCTGGTGAATTTTCATTTACTGTAGTGGGTTATCCTTATTCCGACATTCCTAAATTACAGCGAATGTTGAAATCTACGATTGATTCATTCGGTATTGTAGGATTTACGGATGAAGATTTGGATCGCGCCAAAACCAACATTTTGAGTAACTACTCAAGTGGTTTGGAAGATGTAAGCACCAAAGCCAACTACTTGAGCGCTTTTTGGTACTTGGATGCGAAGAATGCCGATGGAAGTAGCTATAACCTAGAGAACGATGCCAATCGCTACAGAAGTTTGACCAAAGCAGATATCATGCGTGTTTATGAGCGGTACATCCGAAACAAATTTTCTTCTACGGTGATCATCACCCCTGCACAAGTAGCCGAAGATGCCGAGAAGCCGAAGTATCAAAGCGTAAACCCCAATGCGGGCTTTAAGAGTGCGATCGCTGAAGCAGAATACAACGGTTTAACATTGCGAACAATAAAGGACAATTTCGACCGCAGTCAACGCCCACAACCAAAAGCAATCACTTCGGCCAAAACGCCAAAAGTGGAAAAGAACGTCTTGGCTAACGGTTTGGAAATTTGGTCTACCTACTTTGATGAAACTCCGCGCGTTATTGTGCAGTTGAACATTGAAGGTGGTCGCTTGCTGGAAGATGGAAAAATCGTTCCGAAAGGAACTGCTGAATTGCTCGCCAGCGCGATGGAAACCGGTACTGCATTGCGTACCCCCACAGAATTGGAAAAAGAATTCGAGAAATTGGGCGTAAATATTGGTTTTGGCGCAAACTCTACGGGTACTAGCATCACCTTGTCATGTGAAAAGGAGAAATTGGATGCCGCCGTGGCTTTATTGGAAGAAATGATGTTTAAACCCCGCTGGGATGAAGCCGAATTCAAAAAAGGCAAATCTCGTGCAAAGGAAGGTGCAAACAGTTCTTTGAGAAACCGCAGTGTTGGTGCGTCTAACGCATGGAGACGTTTGATGAATGGCGATAATGCCCTTGGTACATCTGTATTGGCTGAGGATTACGACAAAGTATCTATGGCGCATTGCAAAGCGTATTACAACGCCAATTATGCCCCGAACTTAACCAAAATGGTCGTTGTTGGTCCTCTGTCAGCCGCCGAAGTTGATAGCAAATTCGCATTCTTGAAACAGTGGGAGAAGAAAAACGTAATCGTTCCGAAGCCAACACCAGCCGTAAATGTTGAAACACCTCAGTTATTTGGTGTGAAGTATACGGATGCCGATCAGAGCGATATCTATGTGGGATTCAAATCATTGCCATACGATGCAACTGGTAAGTTCTTCCAAAACAGTGTGATGAATTTTGCGTTGGCTGGAAACTTTAATAGTCGCTTGAATTTGAATATTCGTGAAGAAAAAGCTTGGACCTATGGTATCCGTGGTGGGTTCTCATCGTCATACAAGGACTTGCCAGGCACATACACCATCTCTGCTGGTGTAAAAGCTAGAGCAACCGATAGTGCCATTGTGGAGATCATTGATGAGTTGGTTCGATACAAAAACAATGGTATCACCGATGAAGAATTTGCATTTACAAAGTCGGCCTTGGTCGCCAGTGAAGCATTGGAATATGAGTCTATCGGACAAAAAGCGGGCTATATACTTCAGATGGCCAACCGCAATTTGCCTGTAGATTACGCAGACCAACAATTGCGTGTATTGCAGAGCATGACCAAAGAGCAAGTGAACTCGTTGGCCAAAGAGCAGTTGAACCTCGATAATATGGTTGTTGTGGTTGCTGGTGACTTGTTAGAAGTACAGCCCAAATTGGAAACTTTGGGGCTTGGAAAAATGCAAGTATTGGAGCCTACTGGTGCTGGTAAAATCAAATATTTAAAGGCCGGTAGCACATCGCTACCAAAGAAAAAAACACCGTACAATCCTCCTGCGGATTTGCGTAAATAAGATCATTTAGAATCGATAAAACAGAAAGGGAAGGGCAACCTTCCCTTTCTGTTTTTAAGTGATTTTTAAACAGACCGAAATCCATCCAAAAATGCGCCCAAAATGTATAAAATTTGTGGGCAACATCAAGGGCACTTTCTTCAGTTTTGGTGGTGTTTCAGCGTAATTTGTATAATCGACTATTTCCATGGATGAGTTAAACGAAAACAAAGAAAGAATTATCTCCATCAACATTGAGGATGAAATGAAAACAGCCTACATCGATTATTCGATGTCGGTGATTGTTTCTCGGGCATTGCCTGACGTAAGAGATGGTTTAAAACCTGTACACAGAAGGGTATTATACGGAATGACAGAATTGGGCCTCGCTTCAAATCGCGCGCACAAGAAATCAGCCCGTATCGTAGGGGAAGTATTGGGTAAATATCACCCACACGGTGATAGCTCGGTATACGACACTATGGTGCGTATGGCGCAAGATTGGAGCTTGCGTTATCCCTTCGTTGACGGACAGGGTAACTTCGGTTCAATCGACGGAGATCCGCCGGCTGCCATGCGTTACACTGAGGCACGTTTGCGAAAGATCGCTGAGGAGATGATGGTGGATATCGACAAGAATACGGTTGATTTCAGACCCAACTTCGATGAAAGCTTGGAAGAGCCTTCTGTGATGCCAGCCAAAATCCCCAATTTGTTGGTGAATGGTGCCAGTGGTATTGCGGTGGGTATGGCGACAAATATGGCCCCACACAACCTTACAGAAGTATGTGAAGGTGTGATCGCATATATCGAGAACAAAGACATTGAAATTTCTGAATTGATGAATTTCATCAAAGGCCCAGATTTTCCTACAGGAGGAACCATCTACGGCGTAGAAGGTATCAAAGATGCTTTTGAAACCGGTAGGGGTCGTGTTGTGATGAGAGGTAAAGCGGAGGTAGAGGTAACACACACAGGAAAAGAAATGATTGTTGTGACAGAGGTGCCTTATCAAGTGACTCCATCGCAAATCATCATTAAAACGGTTGACCTTATCAATGAAAAGGTCATCGATGGCATTTCTGCCGTTAGGGATGAAAGCGGAAGACAAGGTATGCGAATTGTGTTTGAATTGAAGCGCGATGCAATTCCCAATATCATCCTGAACCAGTTGTACAAATACACTCCTTTGCAGAGCAGTTTCTCTGTGAATAATATTGCTTTGGTTGCTGGTCGACCTGAGATGTTAAATCTCAAAGACATGATCAAGCATTATGTGAATCACCGACATGAGATTGTACAGCGCAGAACCCAGTATTTGTTGGACGAAGCACGCAAACGTATTCATATATTAGAGGGTTTGATCATTGCGTTGGATAATCTCGATGCAGTAATCAAATTGATTCGTGAGAGTCGCACGCCAGATGCAGCAAAAGAAGGTTTGATGAGCCAGTTTGGTTTGTCGGAAATTCAATCAAAAGCCATTCTGGAAATGCGTTTACAGCGTTTGACCGGTCTAGAAATCGATAAAATCCGCGAGGAATACAATGCCGTTTTGAAAGAAATTCAATACTACGAAAGTGTATTGGCTTCTGAAGACCTGCGCATGGAAATCATCAAAACGGAAATCACTGAAATCAAAGATAAATACGGCGATGCACGTCGCACCAACATCGAATTCAGTGCAGGTGAATTCAATATCGAAGATTTGATCCCCAATGAAGAAGTGGTGATAACCATTTCTCATATGGGTTACATCAAGCGTACTCAATTGAGCGAATACAAGGAGCAACATCGCGGTGGTAAAGGATTGAGAGGTGTTACTCACCGAGATGCCGACTTCGTAGAACATTTGTTTATCGCCTCAACACACAACTATTTGCTGTTGTTCACAGAGCAAGGGCGTTGTTTCTGGCTGAAGGTATATGAGATTCCTGAAGGACAAAAAGCGACCAAAGGCAGACCGATTCAGAATTTGATCAGTATCCCGAACGACGACAAAGTAAAAGCCTACCTGAATATCGTGAATTTAAAGGATCCAGAGTATCTGGAGAACAACTTTATTATTATGGTAACCAAGCTAGGCGTTGTGAAGAAAACTTCGCTGGAGGCCTACAGTCGACCTAGAACCAACGGTATCAATGCGATCACCGTTCGCGAAGGCGATGAATTGTTACAAGCTTGTTTGACCGATGGAGATAGTGAAGTGGTCATCGCCAAGAAACAAGGTAAAGCCATCCGTTTCCCTGAAGCAAAAGTTCGACCGATGGGCAGAACTGCGGCTGGTGTGCGTGGTGTAACCCTTGAATCTGCCGAAGACGAAGTAATTGGCATGGTTTGTGTAAATCCAAGAAAGAGTGAAGCCACCATCTTGGTTTTAAGTGAAAAAGGATACGGTAAACGCACTGATCTGGAAGACTACCGAATTACAGGTAGGGGAGGAAAAGGTGTTAAAACCATCTCTATCACGGAAAAAACTGGAAGCTTGGTAGGAATTCTGTCGGTTACCGATGAAGATGGTTTGATGATCATCTGTAAGAGTGGATTAACCATTCGTTTGGCAATCGATAAATTGAGGGTAATGGGTCGTGCCACACAAGGGGTAAGACTGATCAACCTGAAAGGTTCGGATTCCATCGCAGGTTTGGCAAAATCACCCAAGGAAGAGGACGAAGATGAAGAATCAGCGGCCGAATTCATTGAAGGTGTAGATGCAGGTGAGGGTAGCGCTCCAGACATAACAACTGAAACCGAAACACCACAAAACGATGAATAATCTATTCAAAACTACATTCGGCATTGCGTTAACCTTAGGTTTTGCTCAATGCAGCACTGCTCAAATCAAAGCTGTCAACTCTGCAGAATATGCGTTGATGAGCAATTCTGTGGAGGATTTGATTACGGCCAAAGAAGAAATCGACAAGGCCAAAATCAATCCAAAGTCTGCTGAATTGCCAAAGATGTATTTGGTACGCTCTGATGTTTATGCGAGAATCGCCGGTGCCAAAAACAACGAACTGTTGAAAGGCTTAACAGATGGAGCAGGTTTGGAAGCCATGGTTTCTATTCGCAAATTTCATGAAAGCACCATGCCCAAAAAGGCAGAGGAGAAAGAAAATGGAACAGCTTTGGCCGGAAATGCATTTGCAGCAGGCTACAACGAAGCCATCTCGTTTTTTGCCACTAAAAGTTATGATACGCTCTGTATTTACTACGCTGAATTGATTTCAATGTATGGATATTTGGATACGGCGATGTCAAATAACTTGGCAAACAACAAAATCACCAAAGCGAGTTTGACAGAAACCTATGCGCAGGTAGCAACGTTACACAGCGACAAATCACAGAAAATTGCGATTCTTCAAGGATTGGTAGACAATGGAAATACGGTTCCTGCCATTGTAGAAGGGTTGTCGAAGGCCTATTTGACCAACGGAGATACTGTAAAAGCCGAAAATTGTATCCGTACGGCGCTGGTTGCTTCGAATAACAGCGATGGGATGTTCCAGGTTTTGGTAAACTTCTTTGTTGGAATTAAACAAGAACAACGCTTGTATGCCGATGTTGATCGTCAAATTGGCATTGAACCCAACAGCCGATTGTACTACACACGTGCATATTTGAACGAAAACCAGGCGAAATATGACGCAGCGATAGCAGATTATCGCAAAGCAGTTGAGATGGACGAATTTAATTATGATGCCAATTTTAACTTGGGCTTATCCTTAATGAAATACGAGAGTCGCAAGCTTTACGACAAACGGAGTGCTGCGGTTGGTGCCAAAAAGAAATTGGTGGATGAAGAATTGAAAATGTTGTTTACTGACGCCAAGAAATACTTGGAAAGAGCCTTGGACAATGTGGATTATTCAACAACTGATCAGATTAATATTTGTAAAGCGTTGAAGTCGGCTTGTCTTGAGATAGGAGATACGGCCGGTGCTGAAAAGTACACGTCGTTGATTAAAGGAATGGAATAATTATTTTATTTGTACAGTAAGAGTCGGAGCGATCCGACTTTTATTGCTTCCGCCTATTTAACATAATGTAAATTATGAAACAAAAGATTCATATGATAAGAAACGCCTAATCATTAGGCTGAATTCTTAAACATTGTAATTACTCAACGACCAGAATCTGTTTGTCAATCTGTGATCCCGACACATTGTAACACTCAACATAATACAATCCGGCAACCCATCCGTGAATATCAACATCCAGCGTTGCTTGGCCATTGGCAACAAGAATATCTTTCATTAACTGTCCCACAGCATTGAAAATCCGAATTTCTCCCAATTCCGACAGGCCTTGAATCGAAAATTGCCCCTTGGCTGGATTTGGGTATACACTAACCGCCTCTACAGCTAAATTCCTGGCACCGATTGACTTCAATATAATAATCGCACTGCTATCGCTTTTGCAGCCATTATCATCATATACACAACGATAAAGTCCTGTTTCACTGGGTTTGAACTTTTGTCCAGTACCCACTTTGACGCCATTTTTAAACCAATTGTAGGTACCTGATCCCAATGGCACTGCTTTCAAAGTATCCATGTTGCAACTGACAGTAATCGTTTTGATGCCTTTTGTATTTGGCGAAACTATTGCACTTTGTGCTGGATTCGGCGTCACACAGCGTGTGGTGGATTGTACAAACAATTGGTACTTATCGGCAGTGTTCGGTGTTAATCCGTGCAAATGGGCATTTGTATTCGCCAGGGTTGTTCCGTTTTTCTTCCATGAATATGCTGCAACGATGGTTTTACCATTGGTATTAACCGTTGAAGTCAATGAAAATGTATCATTCACACAAACTACAGCCGGATTCGTTTGGATTGAAATTGTTAATGGTATTGAGTCTATCACAAAAATGCGATTGATTTTTGATAATTGATCTTCTCCAATTGCATTGGACGCAGTTAAGGTCACTGAATATGTTCCACCTCGTGTAAATTGAACCACTGGGTTTTGTTTTGTAGAATCTGTGCCATTGCGGTAAACGATTCCGGACCGTGGTGAAAAACTCCAGCTCCATGCAGTGGGTGAATTCAATGTAGAATCCTTGAAAGTGAGCGTTTCTTGGGAACACACAGTGTCTTTGCTTACGCCGAATTTTACGATCGGGCTGGCTTTAGACCAAGCGTCTGAGGTGAATACCCCTCTCCCATGCGTTGTGGCCATGATGGTTTGGTCGGCATCGCGATATCTTAAATTCGCAACTTTTACCGCCCCCATTCCATCGTTGTAGGGTGCCCAAACAACGGATGCAGCAAACACATCCGAAGTGCCATAAATCCCCAATTCTGTGGCAATAATGGCCTCCCCAAGCTTTCTCGGGTTTAGCAATATTCCCCAAATGGGCATATCGGCAATGTTTCCATCCCTGGATTTCCACGTTTTGCCTGCATCTGTACTCATGTAGATATTCACACTTGCACCGTAGTTACTCAATGTCACAAACAAAGTATCGGATTTTCTTAACCTGAATATATCGCTGATATTACCAGCATTAATGGTACCCGTAATATTGGACCAAACCGGTGTCGAGGCACCAATGTCAGTGGTTACAAATACCTTTCCTACATCGGTTCCCACATACAGTTGTCCTTTTCCCGTGCTACTCACACTACTCGTAATCACGCTGGGTGCTCCATTTGCTGTGGTTGAGCTAACCGTTACGGTATTCGCCAATGTAGCAGATGTACCCAATTTGTTGCGATACAGAGTGCATTTCCCTTTTCCTGTTATCAAAGCGCCATTCACATCGTCCCATGCTGCTGGATTAATGAACTTTCCAGTGGTCGCGTCGTCGATAATCTTCGCTGCATTGGCCCAGTTGTCAGACGTTGCAAAAAACTGATTATAAACGTAGCTAACCACCTGTTTGTTGTCGTTCGTTTGACTGATGAAGCAATAACCTCCATCGCCCCCAGAAACCATATTCTTATTGACCAATCCCGATGTGTTTAACTGGTGCGAACCATTGTCTTGGGCACCTGCAAGCATCAAATTCTTGGACTTTGTTTGACTGATATCGCCCCAATAAAACTGCGTAACGATATATCCATTGTTGCGTTCATAGATTACGGATTGATACGAAAGGTTGTCCAAGATATCAGGACAATAATATACACCCCCATCATTCCCAATCAAACAAGCATTGGTGCCGGGTACGAATACAATATTGTGTTGATCGGCATGAACATAGGAGCAAGAAAGGTTGGCAAGCCCAGAATTGTCACTCCATTTTCCCACTTGAATGAATGAACCACCGGAATTTTCAGAAAGAAAGACATCAATAGCCCCAAAAAGCACATCCGATGAATCCTTGGGTGATACAGCCAAAATCAAATCATACCATGCCTGACCACGCGATGGATCTGTTGCCGGAATACCCGCATCAGCGTCTTTGGGTTTTTTCATGGCCGACCACGTGGTGCCTTTATTAAAGGTTCGCAATAGGGTATCTACTTTTCCATTGGATTCAAAAACAGCATATACCGTATTTGCCGAAGTCGGCGCACAAGCAAGCTCTACCCTGCCCGCTTTATCAGCATGTGAGTACACAGTGGTGAAATTCACACCATCATCGGTATACAGTACCCGACCGCCTCCTTTATCCGTGGCAGTTTGGGCATAATTTCGACGCGAACCAACCCATAAGCGGTTGTCGGCTCCAATTTCTAAATCAGCAGGTATCATCGACAAGGTATACCCAGGAATCTTCGGCATAACGTTGGTAAATGAAATTCCGCCGTTGGTACTTTTCATTAATCCACCTGTGGTTGTTCCATGCCAAGCACCGTTTACATATTGCATGTCTGTTGCACAATAAACCACGCTTTTGCCTGACTCAGAGCGCACTACGATATCATTGATAAAAAAATAAGACTTGGTCGCAGCCAATTGGGTGAATGTTTTTCCAGAATCAATGCTCTTGAATACACCAAATCCCCGACTGCTTGATGAAGTAGACCCCCAACCCTCTCCTGTACCAACATACATGGTGCCTGGTGTATTGGGATCAAAAGCAATACAAGTTACAGTAAGGTTACTCCAAAGGCTAGATACGAAATTCCATTGACTGCTCGAACTGGTTATATCGTTATTATACCATAAACCGCCTGTTACTGCGCCAGCCCATACTTTTTTGCCTGACGTCACCGTTGGATCAACGGCAAGTGCTCGTGTTCTCCCTGCCAAATTATTAGGTCCTCGAGATGTCCAACTTGTTTTTGTGGTTCCAGGCATCGCCCTGCGATCAAGAGAAACACTTTGCTGCTGCAACATCTCCGCGAAAAGCAATTCTGGTGTAGGGCGCCCCAATGCAGGATTCATTGTGGCCAACCATTCTTGCTGCCAATAGCGATCGGGTGTTTGTGGCATGCTCAAGAGATTTTCCACACGAATGGTTTCTGCGGATTTTCTCAACGGCGATTTTACTGTGTATTGCTGTCGGTTAGCCGATTCTATGCGCTTATCAACGCGTTCCAAACGACGTTCTGTTTTTTTCACCAATCGGTGATACGGCGGCTGCCTGAATTGTGCGTGTAATGGAGAAAGAAAAAAGAAAACAATGCTTAGGAGGAGAATTCTGGCCATAAAAGACCAAAGTTCATCATTCTACCCAAGATTTCCAATAGCCAGGATCTTCCATTTCCATCGCGTCGGTGGTAATCATCAAAGGATAGAATGGGTCGATCATAACTGCGAGCTCTTTGGTTTCCAATTTACCCAAACTTTTTTCAACAGTACCCGGGTGTGGACCGTGCGGAATCCCTTTGGGATGCAAACTAATCATACCCCGCTCAACGTGTTTGCGGCTCATAAAGTCGCCATCAACATAATACAAAATCTCATCTGAATCGATGTTTGAATGATTGTAAGGCGCAGGAACGCTCAGTGGATGGTAGTCGTACATGCGAGGAACAAAGCTACAAATCACAAAATTCCGTCCTTCAAAGGTTTGGTGAATCGGAGGCGGCATATGCAATCGTCCAGTAATCGGCTCGAAGTTGTGAATACTAAATCCATATGGATACAAATAACCATCCCAACCAATAGCATCAAAGGGGTGTGTGGCGTAGGTATATGGATATATTAAACCTTGTTTTTTAATTAGTACTTTGAACTCCCCTATCTCATCATGGGTTTCCAAGTTTTCGGGCAACTTTATGTCACGTTCGCAATAAGGGGAATGCTCCATTAACTGTCCTACCGAATTTTGATAACGCTTGGGCGGATGAATGGGTGTAGGACTTTCTACAAAGAAAATCCGATTGTCTTTATCATTAAAATGCAATTGATATATTGTGCCTCTTGGGATAACCAGATAATCACCGTATTCAAAGGGGATATTGCCGTAAATGGTTTTCAACACCCCTGAGCCTTCATGGATGAACAAGACTTCATCGGCGTCTGAATTCTTGTAGAAATAATCTGAAAATCCTTGCGTCGGCGCAGCAGAGCCCATCATCACATCACTGTTCATTAACAGGGTCTTGCGGCTCTTGATGTAATCCGATTCTGGCTTGGTTTTGAAAGTTAAAAAACTGCGATGCTGCATGTTCTTCTCCTTGGCAATTTTGGGCTCTACACTGTATGGTTCCTCGATATTCTTTACCAATGTGGGTGGGTGGCAATGGTATATTAAAGAGTATAAACTGCTAAACCCTTCGGTGCTCACTAACTCCTCTGAGTATAAGGTTCCATCAGGTTTGCGAAATTGTGTATGTCGTTTTGCGGGAACGGATCCAGACCTATGATAAAATGCCATATTATTGAAAATCTTTGAATGCGAAACTACATGATTTTATCGTCAACTGAAAATGACGGATGTCATAAACTTGCAATCCCAATTGTGAACAAGTACATTTGAGATATGGACATTTTCAAACTCACGAAGCGGCTTCTGTATTTGGGCGTGTTCCACCTGTTTTTGGCTGGGTGCACGGAAACAGAAAATATCGCGGTAAAAAACAACCAACCCCCGAACTACAAGGGAGTTTCTACCCTTAGGGTTGAGAATTATGTGCAGCGAATGTTTATCGACCTTTTGGGTAGAGAAGCCACCGAAACCGAGCGTATTTCTTTTACAAATCAATTAAAATTGGCTGAATTGCATGATTCTTGTCGACAGCGATTGGTGAGTATGTTGATGTTTGATACCACATATCGTTCAGGAGATTCTTCTTACCGACATGCCTTTGCACAGAGAATATATGATATTTCCAAAGCCCGTTTTTTGGAAGGTGCGTCTGATCCCAGCATTGCACAGTTTATTGGTAATTTGAATTTCGGCATTACGGTTGCCCGACTCAATGGCGATTCTATAGGGGTGTATCGTTACACCGATGCAAAGACCAAATACTTTGATGTCTTGAACAGCCGATATGTATTTCGCAAGCGCATCAAAGACTACCGCAACATTTGCGCTGTAATGATGAACAATTCTATTTACGACGGTATTAATATGAATAGTTTTAACTACATCAATGCTGTTTTCGATAATTGCTTACTCCGTAATCCAACAAAAGACGAATTTGATCGCTCCTATACGATTATTGAAAAAAATGCACCCGCAGCCATATTTTCTCGATGGGCAGCGAATAAAAATGAATATTGCGATGCCGTTGTGAATTCCGATGCGTTTCACGAAGCTCAAATTCGCTGGTTTTACTATGTCTTGCTTCAGCGTGAAGCCACAACTGCCGAGGTGAGTAACCTATTTCATGCATTCTATCAGAGTCATCAAATTGAACAAGTCATTAAAAATGTAATCATAGGAGATGAATATGCCCAGTTTTAAATTGCGTCCTTGGTTTATTTATGGATTGTTATTGTGCACTTCAGCATGCACAAAGGAGCGAATTATTGGTTACGAGGTTGATCAAGTCAATGTGTTGGAGGATAAGAGTCGTAAGACCAAAAAGAAAAATGACGCCGAGTTCATTTCGATCCTCTACACAAATTTATACCAAACGGCTATTTCCCCCAATCAGTTATATAAAACCCAGAACGTACTCTACTCCATCGGCGACCAGGATGTTGCCAACGAGATGTTGTTGAGCAATTACTTCAACACTTCAGGCATTACCATTCCAAAAGATGCGGTGATGCGCATGGATATTGATGCATTTATCATTAGTACTTTCAAGCGATTCTATTTGCGATACCCGAGTGAGGGTGAAAAAGCATTTTTTAAGCAATACATAACCAATAACAAAGCAGTAACAGTAGAAATGGTTTACACCGCTTTTGCATGTAGTGAAGAGTATCAATATTATTAAGACAGAGGCGAAATGAATAGAAAGAATTTTATCACAAAATCAGGCATCGCCCTAGGTGGAGGCTTATTAGCACCCTATATTCTTCCGTCAGGTAGGCTATTCGCAAAAACAGGCTCAGTGAAGGCCGATCACGTTGTTTTAGTGATGTTTGCAGGTGGGGTTCGACAGCAGGAGAGTGTTTTAGGGCGATACCTAGAGGATAGTCAAGGTGTTACGGGTGCGGCTGGAAACATCATGCCCAACCTGTTTGAAGGCAACGCGCCCAACAAGAAAATCGCCTATGGCACCAGTGTCGCAGGAAAACCCAACGGCTCCGAGCCTATTCCCAAGTTGTTGACTCAATCGATGGAAAAATCGGGTCTGTTATTTCCCGAAATGCGTGCACAAAGCGCAGGACACTACGTCGGTTTGAATACGTTACTCACAGGAAATCCGGGAACCAACCAGGGTTTAAAGGTTCGACCTGCCTACCCAACTATCTTTGAATATCTCAGGAAACACGCGGGATTTAAAGCCACGGATACATGGTTTATTGGTAACGGGATTGGCAATTCTACCCCATTGTTAAACTCAAGCAATCACAAAGATTATGGATTGTCGTATGGGGGTAATATGTTCGCTGCACCTGTTACTTTCTCATCGGCAGGCAAAGAGGTATTAGGTAATGCGAAGACCTATACACGCACAGATTTGGAACCCATGTACTTCATGAAGAACTTCTTGGACCAAAGTTTCGCACTTACCAAAGATCAAATAAGCAGTGTAAGTAACACAGACGAAGAGAAAACCCAAATCAAGGACTTTATCAAAAGTGTTTTTGCTAAACAACAGGCTGGGCAGTTAGCGATGCCCCCAGTAACGGATACAGGAGATGCGGTGAATATCATGTATGCCGCGGAAGTCTTGCGGGAATTCAAACCCAAAATGCTTGCGGTCAATATCTCAGGAGTAGATTCTTGTCATTCCAATTTTACCGGTTATTTACAGATGTTACACAGAGCGGACCACATTACAGGTTGGTTGTGGCAGCATATTCAAAACAACATTCCTGAAATGTCGGGCAATACCATTTTTATCGTAGCGCCTGAATGTGGAAGGAATGAAAATCCGAATCCCATTTTGGATCAGAACGACTGGGTAGCCTACGACCACAGCGATGCCAATGCACTTCGTGTTTGGGGTTTAATGATGGGTAAGAGTGTTCCAAACATTCGTGTTGGTGGCGAAGCACAACCTGTGGGCAGACTCACGGATATTGTGCCGACAATAGCGGATGTTTTCGGTATCCTCGACGATGTGAACAATAGTGGCTTGATTGACCCGTTAGCACGAAGCCTATACCAAAGAATATAACCATGAATAAACGTCCATCGATCAGCG